>Ga0308164_10000556_pt1 | contig 58961 bp, 49 predicted proteins | sample PhyTR2_FD_201031 | JGI IMG/M metagenome (GOLD analysis project Ga0308164, IMG submission 201031) | Phyllosphere microbial communities from UC Gill Tract Community Farm, Albany, California, United States - DLSLT.R2 | ecosystem: Host-associated > Plants > Phyllosphere > Unclassified | place: USA... | reverse complement strand
TGGGATAGGAGTCATCGTAAAGAACACGAAGGAGGTGGCGTTTATAAAAGCGGACGTCCTTTCGCTCATTGACCGAGGCGTCGTCGCTGACGGTCACTTCAACCACATCCTCGACATCAGTCGTCTTCCGCCTTCGAAAGACCTCTACGACCCGACGGCGGTGCGGCAAGCAATTTCTGGCGCCACTATTACCTTCGACGGTTACTTCAATCTTCCGGTGGCCAAGGTCACTGCTTCCGTTGAGCAACTTCGAACATGGGTGCAACGCGTCGAACAAAGGAGCGGGGTTCCTGAGCACGGAGCCTTCGGTGGCTGCTGGCTATGGCTACTGGACAGCACACATCCATTTGTTCGGGCACTCGTTCAAGACGGGCGCGTGATAGTTAGCAAGGACGGACGATACTTGGCCCGCTTGTACGAGTTTGGCGATAGTAGAAGCGTCGCCCAGCGTGAGGAGATGGCGCTTGAGGTCGCCAAGCTGGTGGCCGCGGAACACGGCATCGACTGCACCTACTTTTCTGTCCTTGGCAGCGATGATGTAGACGGCATACCGTTCAACGTGGGGCAGGAATTCTTAGAGAACAAGTTCTTCTACAACATCAACTTTTGATGACCAAGCGCGAATTTCGCCGCCGTAGGCGAGGCGGCGTTAACCGAAGAGCGCTCCGCGCATGGTGACGTCTTCGGTGAGTGCAAGGCAGAATCCCTTCCTGTAGCGAGCCTTCCCTGATTGGCGCTTTAATCGTTTCCAGACGAACTCAAGCATTCGATGGCCGAACTGGCGTGTGGTTTACTCCTTTTTCAATCGGCACTTGGGGCAAGCGAAGCGCGTCAGGCCGGAGGCATCGGTCGGGGAGCGGTGGTCAAGTCACGGACCCGGCACGGGCCGTCCACAGTCGTGTACTGTGGACGGGTGGCTAGTCCACCGTGGGCGCGAGGTTCTGGCTGTCATCCGCCGAGTTGGCCCGAGACATCCAGGTTTCAAATGGGCTCTCTGGGCAGAGTCGTAGGCGGGCCTGGCGGGTCGAGTAGAGAGGTCTCGCCGAACGCTACCCTACGCGACGCTACTTAAGGCGAAGAGCGGACTTCCAGTTTGGCGCTTGCCACTCCCAGACGTGGACCTCTTCGAAAGCCTTCGGAAGGAGCGTGCGGCCAATCTCGATGCTCGCCGACAGCGGAGTAGCCGGGTGTATGTGCAGGACTCGGGCGCCAGCCGTAAACAGTTGCTGCAGGAACGCGTTGAAGCTAATGCGGAACTGCTGCACGTGGGCTTCCTTGCGGATGATGCCGCGGTCGGGCGCAACGGCTTGGAATTCGACGATGTGACGACCCACGGGGTGCTGCGCTTTGCCGGAGATGCTCACCACCACTGACACCTCTCGCGGCAGCGTGGGAGGCACAGTGAAGGTGTAGCTGGGCTCCGGGCAAGCATCACGCATGTCCCAAAGCCACTTCTCGCCAGGTAGGTCCATGAGGGTCGCGGGCGTCTTGTCGCCCACGAGCGCTCCAAGCTTCATCAGCATCGGAATGGGCGCGAACCCGGCGATGGTCAGATGCGCAGCCCCGCCTCTTGCGGTCAGCTCCGGCAGGACGCGCTGCTCGTACTGCTGGGTGAGCGCGCGTTGCGCGTTAGCCCAGAAATTCGGGTCGTCGTCCTGCAGGTGGAAACTGCTTTGGTCGATGTGAACCGAGGTGGATGTGGGGAAGCGGTTGAAGTCGCTGTTGGTCAACATCGCGTAGTGGATATGGCGCACGTCGATGACGGGCACATGGGTACCAACTGGAAACGACATGACCAAAGGCATGCTCTCAGCGACACCGGTCGCCGAATAGACGCGCTCAATGCGTGCCTCGTGTTCTCGCTTCATAGCCCGAAGCTGTTCGGCGGTGAACTCGTTGCTCTGCCCATGCAGGTCGATGCGCGCATGGCAGTCAAAACATGCAAGCATGAGATTGCTGGGGTCAGCAGCAAGCTTCTCAGACAGGCCTGAAACGCCCCTGGAGCCGGCTGGGCTGTCGGCAATGATGTGGGCGTACTCTCCAACCTTGCACTTGGCTTTGGTCAAGAAGTCACGGCCCACGGCCTTGCAGCAACCACGAAACTCGCAGCGCCCGGCCGCAGAGACCCAGAGGTCGCGCCGAACTGTCGACGAGATGTAGGCGCGCTCGACCGTCCTAGTCACCGCTCCTGCCGCGGCCGACGCGGGTGTGGCGGCCAGGCTCGCCGGCGCTTTTGTCTTGGGCATTCTTGTTCTCCAACTTCAGTTCACGGAACGTACCTCGGCGGCTCAGCGTCCAGATGCGGAGACAGTGGGTGCCGACGATGGGGAAAAACAACCGGTCACCCTCGTAGCTGTCACCGGCAACGGCTTGCTTCCAGTCGCGCTGGTCGACACCCGAGGGTGTGGGGTCGCGCTCAGGATGTGTGTGCCAAAGTCCGAGGTAGGCCGACGTGCTGTTCTCTTCCAGCCATCGCTGTCGTGCCACCTGCTCGTGCTTGGACGACCGAAAGAAGCCGAACCTGCTGCGGCGGTCGCTGTTCTGGGGCGTGGACACTTCGTCGACCACCACGTCATGCGAATCCAGCAAATGCCGCCCAAGCAGAACACCTCCGGCTTCACGGTCCCAGAAGCGCAGCTGGGCGAAAGCCTGCATCTGTTTGAGCGCATGCTCCACGATGATGAGCCGCTGCCGCGGCGTGACGCGGTAGACCAGCTTCATGCGGCGGGCTCCGCCGACGTACGACAGTGCTTACACGGAAGGCCAAACACCTGCAGCGTCGCCTCTTCCGCGGACGTAGTCCGCGCCCTTTGGAACCAGGGCGTAGTGCGCAGACCATGCTCGGCCGCCGCCTTGCCCTCGCCGACCCAGAATCGGTACGACGGCATGGGCGCGTCGTCGCCAGCCGCAACTGCAGTCATCGCCGAAAGCATATGCTCGGCCGCCAGCAGCCCGCTCCGCCGAGCCTGGATAGGCCCGTATGGGACGAACGCTCCGCTGCACCCGGTCAAATTGCGAGTGACCTGCTGGTTGGGCTCGAGAAACGCGGTCCGCGACGCCTGAGATGACTCCCCCTCGTCGTCGCGGTAGGTGCAGTCAAGGCAGCCCTCTCCGCGGGTCCACATCAACACGGAATGGCCACCTAGGTCCAAGGCTTCGAGCCAGGTGAAAACCACGGGTAGGTCATGCGGCCTGCCCTTGAACGCCCGCGAGAACGAGCGCTCTACCGAAGGCGCGCCGAACGCCAGCACAATGCCGTCGTACTGGCTGAGGTCGGCAGTCTTGAGCCAATCTTGGGCGACCTCGGGGACGGGCGTGATGCTCAAGCCAGGGTAGCGCCGCTCCAACGCGTACTTCAGCGCGTAAGGCTTTGGTAAGTCGACAAGGCTCGGGTCTAGAAGGTGCCGAAACACGTTGTCGGACGCGTACTCGTCGTGGTCAACAACGGTGAGCTTACCAACGCCGGCCGCCGCCAGCGTGTCGATAACGACGCAGCCCACCGCCCCAGCCCCAAGGACCGCAACGTGCTTACCCAGCAAGTCCAGGGACGCGCCGCCTCGCTCGCGCATGTAGTTGGGGGCGTGACGGCGCGTGGTCAGCGGCGTCACAGGCGCCTTCTTGTCGATAAGGCCGGCTCGTGCACCGAATGAGACACCGACCAACGACTGGCCGCCCGCTTGGCGCGGCACCGAAACCAACAGCGCCAGTTCCTTGGGATTGTTCTTGGACGAACCGACGAGCTGGTCCCACAACTTCAGCTGCTCAGGCGAAAGGCGCCGCTGCACTTCTTCGATGAAAGCCGCTGTCAGTTTGTCCGGGCTGGCTGGCGGCAGGTCCAGGGAATCGAGGTGGACGTACAGCACTCGATGGGTCTCGAGCTGTCCTTCCTTGACATCCCAGGGCTTATCGCCGTCCCGCTCGACGAAGTACCACTTCGGGTTCTTCAATCGCAAGTTCGCGAAGCCCCGGACCATGCGGGACACGCCATCGACCTCGAAGTAGGCGCGGGCACGCAATGAGCCGGGAAGATGAAGCCAGTAGCCCTCCAGTTCGTTGAAGAACTCCGTGTAGCCAGTGGCGGCATCTCGGGCCGAGTTTTCAAGAAGGTCGTAAGCCTTGAGGACTGAATACGCTGCGATTTCTGCGCGGCGCTCAGGGTCCAGCGACAGCCCCTGACCATCGTCGATACAGACGCTTCCACCGTAGCTGACATGGGCGAGCGGGGAAGGCGGCGCTTTCATCCAAACACTCGGTAGTCGCAGGTACTTGTCGTCGCAGTCGACATAAACAGGCCAACTGCGCGTGGAGCCCGTCAGCTCCACCCCCAGGTGCTTTGCCGCAGTGCCGGGCAGACGCGAGACGGCGACACCGCGCAGCGCGCACGCTCCGCTCACCGCTTCGAAAGCCGCATCGACCTTCGCGGTGTCGACCGGCGCTGCAGTAGCCTCCGTCAAGCGGAGTTTCCGGTGCTGATGACCGCGGCCGAGACCGCCTTGGCCGTTTCCGATTTTTCGGGAACCTTGAAGTCGTCGCCGAACTGCTTTTTCAGGAGCTTGCAGGCGTCCTCAGGCAGTTCCTCGTTGTAGGCGTCGCGCAAAGCGTCGCGCAGCGACTCGAGCCTTTCCCGGAAGTTCTTCATCTGAGCGGCGGTGCGCTTGGCCGTTAGGTCGGTGTACGGCGCGACAGGCAGCATGACCTTCAGGCGCTGGTGCAGACCTTCGTCCTGACGGAACTCATACGTGAACTGGCCAAGCATCGTCTCGACCCAGTTCAGCATCGCTTGCAGGTCGACGGGCTTTCCCGACGTGCCGAAGTTCGGCTTGAACCAGTGCAGGGCCGCCACCGTCAACGCGATGCTGAGCGGCGCACCGGAGCCCGAGAACTGCCATTGGCGCCAGCGCTTTAGGTAGCGGATGCACCGGCGGTACTGAGCCAGCTGCGCCGAGTCTTCGAAGGCACCGCAGACGAGCCTGGTCAGCTCCTTGGGGTCGGAAATCTCCCAGACGCGGTGTTCTTCAGCCGAGTTTTCCTTGCCTTTGGCCAAGTAGAGCTTGCCGTCGGCGTCACGGCTGTAGATTGCCAGGTCGACGTGGTACGCAATCTTGCCGCCGCTCAGGTAGTTCACGGTCACGCACGGACGGCGGATGACGACGGTACGGAAGTTCGTGTTCGCGGCGTCGCGCACTTTCTTCTTGAGGACAACCGGGTCCGGGTACTTGTCCTGGTCGCAATCGAAGATGAGCCCTACGTCGATGTCGAAGTTGCCATCCAGCGGCACCACCCCGGTGTGCATGGAGTAGCTACCCTGGTTGAAGTTCGTGAAGACCGGCACGTCCGCGCCCAGGTTGTCCCGCAGGGCCTTGACGATGGTGTTGCGCTTTTCGCGCAGGGTGGCCTTCTCGTCCTCTTCATCGAAGCAGATGGCGCTATGGAAATCTTCGAACTGTCGTTGAACTGCAGGCATCTTGCCCTCCTTGTCTTTTGAAAGAAGCCAGGACGCAAGGCCTGTAAACAACCCGATGACTATCAATGGATACATGCGTCGGAAGCCTCGGTGCAGCTTGGATAAGAAACACTTCGCGGGCGCCGAGCAGTCTACATCATCATTTTGATGACATATACATATTTTTTTGGGGCGATGACCTCGCGCTGCGCGCTATGATGTTGGAATGGCAAAAAACCAAGCCCGGCGTACGCAGTTCCTCGCCAACTTGACGAAGACACAGCGCGAGCGGCTTTCTCATATCGACTTCAAGCTCTACTTCCTGGGCGAGCTTCGTCGTGCCGATGTCGTCGACCGTTTCGGAACAGGTCCGGCTGGCGCTACTCGAGACATCGCCCTATACAAGGACATTGCGCCGGAGAACCTTGAGCTGGATAACTCGGATAAGGTCTACCGGCCCACTGCGGCCTTCGTACCACTGTTCGAGCACAACCCACAGCGCGTCCTGACCGCTCTCACCCAAGGCTTTGGTGAGGGCCTTGGCGAGGTCTTAGGCGAGGAGGTGCAGCCCATGTTGCGCTGCGAAATCCCCAGCGCCTTGAGCCTGCCTAAGATGTCCGTGCTCGCCCCTATCACGCGGGCGATTCATCGCGGCAAGGCGGTGAAGCTCGGCTACACATCCATTGATAGCGGCCATACCGAGCGTGAGTTGGTGCCCCTCGCCCTTGTTGACATCGGCATACGTTGGCATGTCCGAGCCTTCGACCGAAGGCACAAAGAGTTCCGCGACTTCGTATTCACAAGAATGGACGAGCCCACCGTGCTCGACGATAGCGTTGTGCAGCGAGACGAAACTGCGGAGTTCGATGTGCAGTGGAGCCGCATCATCGAACTGGAGTTCGTACCTCATCCCGAGCATAAGCGGCCGGAGGTTGTTCGCATGGACTACCAGTTCCCGGAAGACGGCGTACTTCGTGTACGGGTTCGCGCGGCAAATGCGGGGTACATGCTTCGTCGATGGACGGTGGACTGCTCTACCGACCATCATTTAAGCGGACCCGAGTACGCGCTGTGGTTACGGGACCCGTTGACACTCTATGGCGCGAGCAACGCTCAATTGGCACCTGGCTACAAGGACCCTCGCTCGGACAGAGAAATCAAGGCGTTCTGACCCCTTGGCAATGTGAGTGGGAGCGCGGAGACACAATGACCACCACTTATCGCGTTTTACGCACTTGCCTCCGGTAGGCTCGTATGGCGCAAACGCAGCGAAGTGAGCAACATGGCCACAGGTTTCCAGGCTACCCTCCTGTCGTCCCTGACCGACGTCGAAGTCTTTCGTGTCTTGCTTGCCGACTTGCACGACGACGTAGAGGGCAAGGTTGCGCGCTTTCATCAGCTTGCCGACCTGTCAAGTGCGCTCGGGTCATCTGGGACGATGTTGCCTGGCGGCGAGACAGCCATTGCGGCATGGATTGAAGCGCGGTCCTGCTTCGTGCACGGCAACTTCGTGGCAACAGTACTGCTGTGCCAAGGCCTTGCTGAACAGGTGCTGGCTGCGCATCTCGCAATCGGCATCCATGGCGAGGAGATTCCGAACCGCATCTCCTTTCACGATACGTTAAAGAGATGCGTAGAGCGGGGTGAACTTGCTCAGACGGACTCCGACGATTTGCGACGCCTCATGTCGCTGCGAAACCCACTGTCCCACTATAGAAACTTTGATGACCCGTCCAATTTGTCGCGTCGAGTCATGGACACAAGGATGTCCGCGGAAGCGCACCTGCTCAACGATGCGACATTCGCCATCGGCATGGCAATTCGGTTGCTTTCGATGGAAGCGCTCAGGTTGGGCGACTGACGGATGACAGTCGGCGCCTCCACAACCTGCAGCCGGCTGAAAGGCGTTCGCTTCAGAACATGCGGTTGGCGGACACGAGGACAGCCGAGACAATTGTGGCCACGTCTTGAGCGGCACGTCCGCGCATCGCGACGCCCATCTCCATCGAGTGCTCTAACGATGCTGCATTCACATTGGACGACCCGACATAGGCGACATCATTGTCACAGAGCACAACTTTGGCATGGAAGGTCTCGCGGCCGGGTCCCGGGGCACGAGGAATCGAGTAGTTGTAAACCTCGACCTTCTTTGCCGCCAGCCACGGCGCAATCGCATCAAAACCCTTCGGATAGTCCTGCTGCGTTGGCTCTTCAAGGCTCCGCAATACCAAGACTTTTGTCACTTGCTCCGACACGCCCTTAAACAGCTCCTTTAGCCAAAGTGCACCGGTCACGTCGAAAAACGGCGTCATGACTACGACCCTGGACTGGGCCTCGTGCACCATCCTCTTGAACGCGTACTCGGTCGGCTCGAGGTCAAACGTCCGCCAGCCCAACTCGGCAAGCCTGGTTTCGAGGACACAAGGTCGAGGTGGCTTCGTCAGCACCACCCTTGCGATGGTGGCGTCCTCATGAACAGCAGCTTTGTAATGCTCAACCGCGAAGAGGGCGAGGGCTAGGCGTTGGAACGTTCCGGCGGGAATTGGACCATGGCTGAAGCCGGCAGCTCCTTGAACGAGAAGCCCGGCGGCAGAAGCCAATACGAGCACCTCCTGAGCCGCACGCTCCTCCGTCAGCCCCAACTGAGCCAGTGCAGTGAGCATTCGCGCAGACTGTTCGGTGGACGTCGGAACACGAGCCCAGGCATCAAGAATTTTCGCAGCGACTCCCGCTCGCGGAGCCAGCAGCCGCACTATGTTCTTCTCGAAGGCACTCAACTGCGCCGACATCACTCGCCCGTGTACTCGAAGAAGCCGCGGATGCCTTCAGGGCGGGTATCGAATTTCGGCCGCTTTCCAGTGCCCCGAAGAACCGAGCGAGACAGCAGTTTGTTGCTAGCGACGCAAGACGTTTCCGGAACCATGATGCAGTCCGGGCACGCACCCCCACGATGAGAGCACAGTGAACCGGTGCCGCACTGTGTCGCCTTCAGAGAGAGCATGGCGTTCAGCATCGCCGTCCCAGAGTTCCGCCACATGGCAGAGAGGTTGCCCAGGTCCATCGTCGTGCCGCTTCGATAGACGACGAAAGCCAAATCTGCCGGGAAAATGTATTCGCCCAAGGACCCCATATCGAGGCCGGAGTATTCCGACATGTGCTTCATCAAGAGATGTGAATAGCTATGCAGGAGCGTATACAGGTAGAAGTATGTCGGCGGGGTATCGCTTTCGGGCAACTTGTCGAGGAACGGTGACATCTGCTGAGAGCAAGCGAGAATTCCCGCGCCAATTTTCTCGTCCCCACTGAGGCTGAACATGTCCGGGCAGTCCAAGTCGGCGAGCCAAGCTTGGACTAGCTCAGGCTTGAGCTTGACGTAGATTGCCTCGTTGCCTTGCTGGACCACATAGATTGGGTTCTTAGACGACGAGTTGTGCATCACCGGCGGGAACATGTTCAGGCGAACCGGCATGTTCATGCCGCGCTTGTCGTGCAGCACGGGGCCACCTTCCATGCGCGAATAGCCAAACGAGAACCGACAGAGGTCGAATTCACGAATGAGCCCCATATCCGCCAGGCCCAGCCTCGTCAGTGCTACTTGAGTCTCCGCCTGCAGAGCATCTCGCTCGACGTCCGTCTCGGGAGCGAGGTCTTCATCGAGGCGAGTGAAAGATACATACGGCTTCTTTCCGTTCACACGACTTTCCACCGCAAGTCTCGTAGCGTCCAACGTTGCGTGCTCGACTGCCAGCCGGAAGGGGTCGAATTTGGACGCAAATAAAACCTGCCGATGTCGAATTCGCTCCAGCAAGGGCACAGGAAGACTAATCTTTGGAAGGAGAATGGCGCGACGCCTCAGGTCGTTGATGATGCGCTTCTTACCTTCGTACGCCGTCGCCAACATTGTCAGAATTCCGCTTCGAATCGGCTCCGACACGGTCGCGGCCATTGCTTCACCGGTCTTAATCGCACCTGAGCTGCTCTGAAACTCGAGCCATTCCTTCTCGCAGTCAGGACGGCCGGCGCACGCTGCTTCCACCTCCTCGTCGGTCACTTCGGATATCCCGAAGCCATACTGCTTGGCCACGAAATCCTTAAGCGCGTCTTCGCGCCCCGGACGCAGGCGCGTCAGCAGGTCGCGGCCGCCGTCCTTGAAGTCGATGAAGAGGTCAGACTTGACGTAGTAGACGCTGGACGCGCGATAAGGCGCCGCCTGCATGCTCACCTCAGTCCGCCTGGCTTCCGTGAACGCGGGCCCGATGAAGCGTAGGCTGGCTTCATCGTTTTGGCGCCACTTCGGTGAGAGAGGCTTGTCGCACTTGGCACATTCAAAGAACCAGTCGCCGATGCCAGCGGCCCGGCGATTGAGCCGGAAGTCCTCATGACCACAGATGCACTTGTCCCTGCGCTTCACGACCTTGGCGTCGACGTCGCTCCACTGGTACTGTCCGGGAAACGGCTGGGTCCAATTGCCGGACCAATGAACAAAGATGACATCCAGCTGTTCCCAATCACAAGGACCATCGTGCTTTCGGCACTTGGTAGTGCTCAGTTCCGAAATCGCTGCATCAAGCTCTCGCAACGTGGTGAAGTCGCGAAATAAGCCACAGGCCCGGCATACGAACGAAAGAGGCGCAGGCGTGTAGCCCATGCTGGAAGGACGGCACAGGTGGACACGCTCTATACCAGGAGCCTGGAAGTCAGACCTCGTGTTGTCCAGCATCTTTGGGTCCACGCATTGAGGAGCGGAGACACGAGGTTGAGTAGCGTCCGCATCTCGACACCCCATGGCGGCGTCGAACCATGCCCGACCCAACTCATTGATGCGCTCAAAAATCTGCTCCTTCGTCGCATCCACCAACTCGATGGACTCCGTCGGTACGGAGTGGGCAATGCACGCACCGCTGCCCCCTTCAAACGTGAAGAAGCTCTCGGGAGAGTAGGAGTTCGCGATTTGATTTCGCGAGCGGCTCATCGTTTTTGCTTTGCTCATTTCGAGTCGCCCTCCCTGGCCTCGATTCTCGGTTCGGTATCGTCGATATCTGCGCCAGAGCCGCGCCGAATGAACAGCATCGCTCTTGCGGTGGCATCGGCCGGCGCCTCCTTGTACGAGGCATCGTGCTTCGACTCGAAGATGACCCCCGGCTCATCGACGTCGCGCAGGGATGTCATCGGTCGGAGATTCTTCGCCCGGCTCTCGAAGAACTTGTTCAGTCGCGTACCGTTCACGTGCATCGGAACACCGAGGTCGCTCTGGTAGTTTCCGATTTCGTTCTTCAGTCGGGCTCTGTAGTACGCCTGTCCTTCAGGCGGTGGCAGCGAAGTGAGGCCAAGCGCCTCGACCATAAAGCGCTCCGTTTCGGTGAAGGCTTTCGTGTTCGCCAGGAAGTCGCGCACGTCTGTGGCATACGCGTAGTTCGGCGACGCACGCTTCTTGTCGGGCTCCGCAGCGCAAAGCAGCTGGATGGCGTGGACACCGCATACGTACTCCTGGAAGAAACTTGGCATGACTCGAACCTGTGCCTTCTCGGCCCATCGGTCCACCGCTGCCGGAAGAATCATCCGTTCAAGGAATCGGTGGAAGATGTCGAACACTTCCAAGACGAACCTGTCGCGAGGCCTCTGAGGAACCGGAACGAGCAATGAGAACCCGACGTGAGTTCGTCCCACGCGTGACGACGCTTGGATGTACTCGGCAATGTCCGATGGCATACCCGCGAAGAACATCGCGTTGAACTCTTCGACGTCTACTCCGTGGGAAATCGCAGACGTGGCGATGACAGAGCGAAGGGTCTCGTTCGGGTCTGGGAACTCTGCGTTGACAGCGACCCTCTTCTCCGCCCTGCGCACGATGTCCTGGATACCGGCTGCCGACACGGCGCCCGACAGAAGCTCTGAAGTCAAAACTGCCGACGGGTAGCCGTTGGCCCCGTGAAGCTTTTCGAACTGCACCTTTTCAGTGTCGATGACCTGGTCGCCGCCCTTCTTGTTTGTGACATAGGTCAAGGCAATGCGGTGAAGGTCGACCAACGTCAAAAGCGTCGCCGCGTCCGACGTTTCGATGACCCGAACATGTTGCCCGGAGAGCGGACCTGCCGACACCCCTCGAACGAGCTCTGCGCGAGCCTCGGCCTGAGCGTTCGCGTCACCGCTTCGCAGTCGCTCGTAGAGCCCGGTGATTACGAGATGGTAGTGACCGAGTACAGACGCCATCGCGACGGTATGCCGGTGTCCGTTTGTCAAAACCGATGCGTAAACACGAGCCCAGTGGCTGCGCAGTTCTATGTTGTCCGTGACCAGAGCTTTTCTCTCGGCGTCCTCTGGCCGGTCGTCTGGTCCGCTGGGCGCCGCATAGAACGAGGTGTAAAGACTCGGACCCGGGTACGGGAACTGAACGGTGCTGCCCCGCTGGTACAGGTTTCGCATCTGGCGCTGCGGCTCGCTTACCGTGGCGGAGGCGGCGATGACTTTGATTTTTCGACGGACCTGCGAGCCTGGCTCGTAGGAAAGCTGGCCAGGCAGCAGCGACCCCAGTCGGTTAAACGATGCCTCAAGGGCGGACTCGAACAATCCTGCGAAGGTGCCAAGCGATTCGTCCAGCAGATGGGCCTCATCCTGGATAAGCAGCGACGGAAACGGGTCGAAGAACCTCTTCTTGCCGTTGGCAAACGTCGGGAACAGCCCATGGGTAGTCCCTCCAGGCTCTCCGTCCCAGTCCTTAGCCACGCTGGGAATGAAGAGTCGTTCGGTGCTCTTCTCAATGAGCGGGGCGAACCCGAACATCCCAAAGAACTTCCGGATAGTTCCCTGCGACTGGCCGAGGGCCGACAGCTTGTCCACCGTGCCCAGGAGCACCGATGGAGCAAGGTCATAGATGTCCTCATCCACCACGTAGAACGGAAGCGGCTTGATATCGTCGTGCCGCGCGTTCCAGGAACATTTCTCTTTCGTGGAGGTGCAGTAGTGCCCGAGCGCGTTGCCGCCTGTGCCCGATGCTCTACGAAGGGCAAGGCCACCCCTCGTGTTGCAAAACGGACAGACCTCGAGCTTTTGCCAGCGCTCCTTGTATGTCTTGTACGGCTGAGTCTTCTGGAACGACGGCTCCTGCGACGGAGGCACCGCTTGTTCCGTCGGAATGTCCGAGTAGCCGTCTTCCTTGTGCCAGTTTGGGGTGTTTGCTCCGCCAACCCAGAAGCCGAGCGAAAACGGCTCCCCGCGATGCTTGCGGGCGTGTCGTACGGCTTCGCCCGCACCCATTACGGCGAACGTTCGGCGCGCCTGCTGCAAGGTCAGAAGGCGTAGCGGATAACGCATGAGCGCGCTCACGCCGTGCTCTTTTCCCCGGAGCCTGTCGATGAACAGCACGAACAGCAGCAAACCGAGGAAAGCTTCCGACTTGCCGCCACCCGTTGCGAAGTAGAGCAAGGTGACTGCGTTTGCGTGCTTGGATACAACGGGGTCGTAGAAGTCGTGAAATTCGGGGATTCGGGTCGCAAATGTCGGAATGGATGCGAGGATGAAGGCGAGCTGGAACAGACGCCAATCTTCGTAGCCCTTGTTAGCGGCCACCTCTGCCATCGCAGCATTCATCGACAGCCAAGCTTCAAACGGGATACCGAGTGACGACTTCTGCTCGCCGGGGCCGTTCCAGTGAGCCTTGGACTTCTCGAGAATCGCAAGGCCACAACGGATTGCGGCAAGCTCCTCTCGCCAACCGTTCAAATCGAGTTGTAGCTTTTCCTGCTCATGGCCCAGCTGCTCCGCTGCCTCCGGTCCTTCGATGCCGGCCCCAACAGGCCGGTCCTTCACCTCATCGAGCCAAGCCGAATACGCTGTGGCAAGGGGTGCGAGTCCAGCAAGGGATGCCGGGTCCGCAAGAGCTTTGATATTTCGAACGGCGCCGCAGTCGGTGGGAACAATGCGCGGCAGGACGTAACGTGGCGTCCAAGTGGTTCGCAAGGTACGGGTCGAGCCTTCGTCGTGGGCTGTGACCCCGCCGTTGAAGCCCAAGGCCGGGTATCGCAAATACTCGTTGTACCTGTAGGACGGCTTCACGCGGTCAAGATGCAAAGGACGATGCACGTCAGCATTCAGCGACAAACTGACCTGCAGCTGAAACAGGGAAGGCTCGACTTCCTTATGGTTGAGCGACGTCGGCGGCGGGCTCCAGTTTTCCAACGCCACGTGGACGGTCATCAGCTCAGGGTCGCGAGGGTCGGGAAGCGCTTCGATGTCCCAGCGAAGGTCAATAACGGGAACAACAACTTGAAGCTTCGAGGTGCGTACCGACGCAAGATAGGCCTTCCAATCGCGGATATTTGAAGGACGGATTGGCGCCGCGTGCCTGAACCCCCACAGCTTGCCTCCGTAGGGCTCCTCCTCCGACGTCGCCCAACAGTCGAGTTGGAGCGCAATCGCCTCGTTCAGCGCGCGTGACGCGTTGGCGCTGTCCTCGGCGCAGGTCGACGGGGAAAACTCAAACGGCGGCAGGTCTAAATCGAGACGCAGCCATTTCGGCGGTGCGTCAATTGCCTGCGCAAGGGCGTCGGGCAGCGTCGCGCCAGCCTGAGCCTCGCGCTCTGGCGGCGCCTCGCTCGGCATGCCGGAACCGTCGTCTTCCTCCAACGGAGCCGGCGGTGCGTCGTCTCCGCCAGAGTCATCAACCGGAGAGCGGTCCAACTTGTTGTCAAAAGGGATGCCAAGCGACTCATGCGCTTTGCGTCGAGCTTCCTCGCTTTTTGCAGGCCAGTCCGGATGCAAGCGCACTGTCTTCGTGATGCCAAGTTCCGTTCGCAGCGCGGCCAATGCGTCTTTGATGCGCGAACGGAGCTCCCGGGCAGCCTCCCTGGTCAGCGGAAACGTCGGGTAAAGCGGACCGCCTGGCTTGACTTCGTCCTCGGTCGGGAGGATGCGGACGTACACGGCACCGCGAACTGAAACCTTCATTCGCTCCGAGGCACCGGACCGAAGGATTTGGAAGTCCAAACCGTGGGCACTGATTTGAATCGGGTTTGCCTCCTCGTCGCCTGCGCGCTCATCCGGCGGCATGGGGAGGATGAATTCGGACATCAGCACCGAGCTCGGTTTGCCCTTGTAAATGATTTTGTAGAACTCGTCGCGCCCCGCCAAGCGGGCGGAAAGATTGTTTAAAAGACTGTCGACGACCGCCTCTTTGCATGCGTCGTGGATGACCTTAGGGTTCTTGCTAAGCACTGTCATCAGGATGCTTTCCGAGGTACAGGGGCGGGCTTCGGCGCATGGACAGCTTCAACGCGGAACACGCAACGAATCGCTTCCTGCTGGAGTTGTTTGACTATCTCAAGTGGGATTTTTCGGTACGCCACGGCGCTCTCAGGTTGAAAGAGAATCTCGGCGTATTGCACGGCCAGGACCCGACCGAGGTTCTGGTTGAGGCGGCGAGCGTTGCGTATGAAATTCCAGTAGGTCAGCGTGTCCGATTCGCTGATGTCCAACGCGTTGCAGAACACCTTGAAGTATTTCGAGTGCTTTGGCGCGTGTGGACGCGTGTCGGCCTCTGTCAGTGTGAGCCAATACGTCAATCGCTCCGCAGGGCAATCAGAAACGCTTGGGTCCAGTTCCAGCATCCGCTTGTGAATGGCCGCAGCCAGTGCGATGCGAGTGCTGGAGGGAAACTTTGCTGCGCAACGTCGCTGCACATCCTCGTGGTACAGCTTGAGAAAAGCGCGCTCCGGGTGGACCACGGAACCGAGAGTGCCGCCGTTGACATGCAGCGCCTCTTCAACCTTGCGTCGCAGCTCATCAGTCATGTCGAACACGAGCGTGCCAACTTCGATTTGCGTCACTGTTGTCCGACGAAAGAACGGGTCCTCATGCGGCTCGTAGCGATACACCCAACCGGAGCTGTAGGCATGGCGACCGCCTTCGAGGTCGAAGCGGTAGTAATGCTGGTCCGTGGACGGGTCGACGCCCGACGGCTCTTCAAACTTCATGGTGAAGGACATGTCGCCCAGGCGGCTCAAATTCGGCACTGGGTGCGTCACCTCGATAAGTCGCCGCTCCAGTTCTTGCAAAAGAAGCCCGATTCGGCCACGGTAGGGCTTAAGAGCGTCGAGCTCCTTCATAGACCGCAACGTGACTGCGAGCGATTCCGCTTGTCGATATGCGATGAGAACTGTTGTGCCGTGCGGGATGTCCGGATGCGCGAGCAAGATGCGCAACACATCAATGTTCGCTCCGACGAAGACAAACTTGCGCTCCAGACCTTCTTGTGACAAGTTCTTGCCTGCAGATGCCAGCGTGTGCCACTCCAAGCCGGGTTCGATGTCAGCCCACTTCAAACCCAGCTTCCTCAGCAGGTATCGCGATGCGAGTCGGATGTAGCGCTGATTCGGCAAAACCAGGCACAAGCGCCCCTTGGGGTGCGCGGCGTGTCGCTCGATGATGCTAAGGAGTCGAGCAGCCATAGGTGTCGCTTCGCTCCAGGCGGTAATCAGCGACCGCGCCCTGGCGAGCGCGTCTTCGACTTGTTTGCGCTGGTCACCCATGGCTCCGGCATCGAGAGCGGCATGGATACGCAACTGCACCGACGGCCACGAGTTTCGTTCCATCGAGTAGACGTCGATTTCTCCGGCCGCAGCGGACTCTGTGAGGTCGGTAAAGCCCGCAGGCATGTTCGAGACCCGCAACACGTAGAGGCAGGCCTCAATCAAAGCACGGTGACCCGCTCCATCGTCGTCCCCGACCTCATGAGCAAGGCGGTGAAAGGTAACCGCGACTGAAGCAGCGTCACGGTCGACGATGCCGACGATGAAGTTGGCGTTGCTTTTCGTCTCCGGCTTCCAACCCGGTGCGCGCGGGTCGGGCGACAGCAAGACATGTTCTGCCTCCGCCGCGTATGCCTTTGCTTCGACACGAAAGTTGCTGTCCGACAGGCGCTTTCTTAGGACAAAGAACGTCTTCGGGTCATCAGTGACGATGACCGCACCGGCTTTGCTGAACCCTTGGTCGCGCGCGTACACAAGAAATTCAGGGATTCGAGTGAATGCCTTCTGGTGGTTTCGCTGACATGCCCAAGTTGCATCAATCAACATGACCTCGGGCCGGAGGACACCCGGCCGGCAGAGCTCGCCGAAGGCTGCCTTCCAGCCGGGGCGTCCAAGGCCACTGTGCAATACCAGAAGCGCTCCCGGTGCGGTCTTGTAGCTGCTCCAGTTCGAGTTGACTCCATCGCGAATCTGTCGGCGATGGGCAAGCTTGCTAACCTTACGAAGAGAGCGTTCCAATGGCTGGCTGACAGTCGTCCGCCACGCATCGTCGGAAAACACGAACGCGGGAACCGTTTCAGCCGCAGCAGGCTGAGGTACCTCCGGCGCGTGGTTACGGATGTCGTTCAGTGCAGCGAGCACGGCGGTGAAGGAGTCCGATTCCGTCGCGGCGCGCCGAACAGTCTTCCCGTCGACTTCCACCCAAAGACGTCGGTACATGTCCGTTAGCGCACCGCGATTGACCAAGAAGCTTTGCAGCGGCCCAGCCGAGGTGTGGGTCCCTGGGTACAGGAGTGTTCGAAGGCCACACAGGTCCGTGACCATGTTGCGCTCGAGGTTCGCCAAGGCATGAAGCGGCACGAGACTTTCAATCCGCGCCGGCCAAACAAGTGCCAACACGACCGCGCCAGACTTGGCCGCCACCAGTACGTCATCCGTGAGAGCAGACGTCCACGGTTGAGGCAGGACCGCCACGCCGGGTTGCGCACGTGAAGCGAAGGCCAGACTTGCCGACCCTGCCCTGACCGATTTCCACGGCTCCTGCGGAGGAGGCGGCGCACTTTCTACCGAGGACCTGTTCTCGGTCTCGGGAATTGCATCCGCAGCTGGTGCCGTGGGAGCCTTCGCCTGCTGGCGGGCACGAATCTGTTGAATGCGCTCGCTTTGAGCGGCCATCGCCTTTTCGCGGGCGAGGTTTCGTTTTGCTAGGGACGGGGGAGGCGGCATGTTCTTCTTTTTGTTGTGGCTCGTCCCGTATAGCGCGATTCAGACGTTCTTGAAGAACGCTTTGCGTACTGCGTCGTCCATGGACAGCCCTTGATGTAGCAGTTCCTTCAGCGTCGTGGGTTCAGGCAACGCCAGCTGCCCCAATTCGAAGGCCGAGACGTTAGTGGCTCCCGAGATGCATCGAAAATATCGGTCCACGATAGGCGAGGAGAGGAGCTGCGCCAGCTTCCGCGCGGAGAGTTCCGGCTTGTCAGAGACCTGCTCGATAATCACGGTGTGGTTCTCACCGACATATCCTCCGTACGTCGCTAATAGCGCGTTCGGCACGGCCGCGGCTACCAATCGCCGGGGCTGGTCGTTTGAGGTGACGCGCTGCATCAGTACGCTTTCACGCCGAATGACGGAGGGGTGGTACTCGTCGCCGAAGTCAACGAACCTGTGCTCGTCGCGGTCCTTGGGGTCGACGCTGAAATCCAAGGTGCAGTCCGCACCAATGTCACTGGACCACAGCAACGGAATCGCAGTTTTGCTTTTGCTTTTCCGCACCTCAGCAAGGTTTCGATATACCGGCCTGTCATCGCGGTTCCAGACGAAGTTGCCGATGCGAACCTTGTAGCCGTAATCTTTCAGCGTCGCGTGGCCCAGGTTTGCGGCGCTCAGCAGGGCGACGTCGCCTTCGGTGCGAGGTATCGGCCACGTAGAACCCGAGTTCGGCAGACTGCACTTGCCTACATTCGCATAGTGTCCATCCGTGGCAACCACCGAGACACCTGCCGTCGCGGCCGCGGCTGCCGTTTGCTGCCGTCGACGGACCAGGGTAAGAGCAGTCTCTTGTTCGACGTCAATGAACACGCCCAACCGGTCGCTGACCATGCCGATGTTGAGCACATCGACATTGCTCATCAAATACGTGCGTACCTTCCGGAAATACTGGCCCGACAAGAAGCTCGTCGGCGTGACCAGTGCGGCAACCCCCCTGTCCTTCAACAGCCGCACACTAAGTGCCATGAAGAGGCCATACAGGTTTGGTTGCCCCTCGATGACGTCCTTGAAACTAGGCCGATATCGCTCAGCCTCAATTGCGGTCATTTTCCTGAAGGGCGAGTTGCAGGCGATGACATCGAACGCGCCATAGCTTCTCGACAGGTCGGTGAGTGAATCACCGACCTCTACTTGGAACTCAGGCGTCCAGCCCTTTGCCGCAAGTACTTCTTCGCGGAGCGCCATGAGGAGGAAGTGCTTCGACAGCGCGCACAACGTTGGGTCGAGGTCCATGCCGAAGATGTGGCTCGCTACGTGCTCCAACACCTTCCGTGGCCGCAGACCTTTGGCACTCAACTGCTCTTTCATCCGCAACGCGATGGGTGCTAAGAATGCGGCGCCGCCGCATGCGGGGTCGCAGAACGTTCCCTCATCGAATCGGACTCCGTTGGCCGCAAGGTCATCAAGCAGTCGACCGGTCAGCGAGGGTGGCGTGAAAAACATTGCCAGGGACTTGCGATGCGCGTCGCCCGTGCATATGGCGTAGGCGCTGCTCAGCCAATAGGCAGCATCCAGGAACGGAGCCGTCGCAAGCATCCCCACGAAATTCTCGACCTCAGGAAGCGTCGCGAGCCTACGTGAGGCCTTGAGACCGCTGGCTGGAAGGCCTGGGTACGTTCGGTCGCACAACGCCGCAAGGACGGTGCCGACCATGGTCGTCGCATCCGCGCCGCTTTGGCGGACTGCGGTGGCGAGGAGACGCACCTTTCGAGAGAACAGAGATTTCAGTGGCAATGGCATGTTGGCGGTCGATTCGTCTTCTTCTTTTAGGACCGGCGCTTAGCCTTCGGGCGCACTGCCGCCTTGGCGCGTGCCACCTCCGGCGCAGGGCTTTCCCTTTCCAGTTCCTCCGTTGAGTCGTCGATGCCGTTTTCGGCGCAAAACTCGAAGAGCAACGTTTCCAGCATGTTCGTCAGGCTTCGGTTCTGCTTCTCCGCAGCCGCGACGAGAAGACGCCGAAATTTCGGCGTCACGCGGAAGCTCATGGAGACTGTTCGTTCGGCTGTCATGGTTGCTTTGTATAGAAGACAACCATACGCCAGTTACAGCAAGAAACAATAGGGAGTCTTAGTGCCTGAATCGAACGCGTCAGTCCTGCGCTACCCTGGCTCAGGTGTGCGAACTCACGCGTAGTGAAGGCGTTGCGGTCATCAGGAACCGCGTCAGCCTTGGCGTCACTGCCGTGGGCGTAGCTGCACGAGACAGCCTTGGGCAGCCGGTGGCCGCGTTGAGCGTGGCTGCCCTCTCGCAACGCATGGGGCCGCAACGCATCCAGCAGATCTCGGGTCAGTTGGTTCAAGCAGTGCGGCAAGTCGAAGCCCGGTTCTTGAAGGACCGCGGAGGGCGCGTAGCTGCCGCCCATGCAATCAAGAGTACTTCGCGCGCTCCTCGTAGCATGCGAACATTGATGGATATATCTGACCGGCCAGGTCCATTTCCATGGGCGAGGGGTAATGCCGCAGCAGTTCCAGAGCTCTACGTCGGACTTCTTCCGGAACACTCTCAGCCGCCGCAGGGCTGGCGAGCCACTTGAGCAGCACGCCAGTCTTGAGTACAGAGTTCGTACGTTCCCAGGGCATCGTCATTTCGTGCCCCGCGTCGGTGAGGTCGTCAGGGCTTTCCGGATTGCCGGAAAATGGTCTGGCAAAAGGCCAACATTCACGTCGCACAGCACGACTCGGCCGCTTTGCCGCCAGGCAGGCTCGTCCAGGCCCGTCCCGCTCAACGTGTCGTCAAGGATCACATACGGCTCACCGCGATGGTTCGCAGCAAGCCAAGCGGTGATAGCGTCAGCACGGGTTCGGCCCCGTGTGAAAGGGGCCTCAGGCTCAGCGTGGAGGTTGTTGGCAACAAAAGCTAGGCCGGAGCGCTGGAGGATCTGAACCATCCCCTCTGGATGCACGAATTGAAGCCAGGAGGTCGTGATCACAAAAGCCGGAGAGAACTCGTCGCTGACTTTGCTGAGTACTGCGACGGCAGGGGCGTGGAAAAGGTTCTCCCAGAGGTCGGCCGGTGGATTCGAACCAATGGCGTCATAACCGCCGTACTTGCCTTCGCACGTCCCATCGTCAACCCAGATGACGTCGTCAAAATCGAGGAAAAGTAGGGGTCGTATTTTGGCGCTCACGAGCGGCTCCTTCAGGGGTTACGGGACGCAGACAACGTTGCTCGCGTTTTGCTGAGGCCGCGCTCAGTGAGGGGCAGTCCGATATCGCATGGGGCTATGCGCCCTTTCACCGTCCACTGTGAGTTGGCTACCCACGTGAAGAATTCGACAGACTCAGGAAGAAAATGTTTGTCAGCGTGCTCCATTGGGCCTCTGGATGGCCAGACTGTTGTGAAAGCGCCGCCGGTGATCCGACTGGCGAAGTTGTCGTAGTCCAGGATGATGGCTGGACACGGAGTGGAGCTAGGGCGTACACGGACCTTCGGCGAGCCATGCCTGCCCTGAGCATCCGTGGGACCCGCCTCCGTAGCCACATCAACCACCTTCCCCTAATCGCCATCACCTGCCACCGAGGCCGATGGTCACATCGCGGCAAACGTCGGTCAAACAACAGCAATTAGTCGACAAAAACGTTGGTAAAGGCCGATATTGGGTTGGTGAGCCATCAATGCCCGCAGACCGTAAGGTTGGTCGAAGAGTGTTGGGAAAGACGTCAACAGCCTGGCATGGTTGCGCCGAGCGGCTCAGCGTGGAGCAACGCTTGAGCTTGAGTTCAACCGGCACGGGCGCTACGCAAAGGACGGCGCCACGAAGTTGAAGGTTGCCGCGCACGCTTCGAAGGTTGTTTGCATAGTGTGCTCGGCCAGTGCCCGAAAAAAGGTCAAAGACAAGAAGACCTTCTGGCGCGACTATGGCCCCGCAACGCCCGACTCTGATCACTGGAGCCGAGAGTCGTCATGGCCGCGGTACTTCGGCATGTTGATTGCGCTTGCGCGGGAGGCCGATGGCAAGACCGACAAGGTGAAGCTCGGCCGTATTTTTGAACCAGTCGGCACCGGGGCTAGCAAAGGCGGCACTGACAAGGTCTAGCCCGGTTGTATGCAATGCGCTTGATGCGAATCGTCCGGGGTGTGCAAGACGGCCCAGGTTCGGTTCGAAACCGAATCTGGGCCAACAGCCAGAGGAGGCTACTTATTGATGCGGAGCGGCGATGCCGTCCTCTTCATTGTCGTCATCCATGTCGTCCAGGCCCGGGAGCCGGTCGAGGAGACGAAATCCTGCTGTGTCACACCGCGAGCGGATCTGCGCATCGTTTGCCGGAGGCAAGCTTTCAACGAACACTTCGGTGAGTTCCCCGCCGTAGCCCGCGATGAAGCGGATGCCGGCGTGATACATGCTGATGAAGTCGTCGCTCGAGACTTGCCAGACGACGTTGCGGGCACGGTCCACGCAGGCGAACTCGATGACTACGTTGTGGGCAGCCCTGCGCACATGGGTAATGCGCAGCAAAGGCTGCAACGGTTGGGATGCAGTGGTCATGTGACATCCTGTAGCTGAGGGCGGGGCCAATCCAGCCCCTTCGTGGTTAGGACGTACTCCGACGCGTGATGGGGTCACGGCGTCAGCGGCGTTAGACGGTCCTAACGAAACCCACTACAGTCGAGGTTCCCCAACCGGTTCTGTAATGGGATCGTTCCTGCGTCTTACGATGCGGGCCAGGCCGCCGAGTCGTCGTTATGACGGCTCGGCTGTTTGCGTTTTAGGGTCCTGGGTTCGCAGCGAAACCAATGTAGCAGGGCAAGTTCAATTCGGCGCATCGGACCTGGGACATCGCGCGACGTTGGTGGGACCTCCGTTGCCTTCTTGCTCCAGCCGCTGTTTGCCGAGTGGGCTTGCCTCGCTCAAACGCTGTTTCGGTAGCGCAATGTTAGAGGCATGCAAAAACGGGAACTGACGCGACGCCCGTTTTGGCATGTGTTTGGCGGACTCCTCGAACCCAGTTTGTTGCATGAAAGCAACGCAGTTCGTTGCCTCGATTTTGCCGTTGCGCTGTCCTGAAATGCCGAGGTTTTTGACGGCGTTGTGCTCGGGCTAACAGAGGAAAGACGCACGAACTGCGTCGGCATGGAGCGGTAGTTCTGCTGCAGCTTGATATGTCGAAAACCTAGTTGATGGAGAAGGCCATAACAGTGCTCGCAAGGGTGACGTTGTTGTTGGTGAAGATGTCGTGGTCACCTGCATCTAGTCGACGCTGATCTGGATGTTGTCGATGTGGAAGCCGCTGACGCCAAACGTGCGCTCAGTGCCGGTGCGCGGGGACAGCTTTCAGCCTTGTCGATAGTGACGGCTGATTGGCGTGGAGGGCTTCTTGCGCCGCTGCGCGGTTCGAAGTGGATGCCGTCGCCGTTGAAGCCGAAGGAGTAGTGGTCGGTCGCCGCGTTGGTGATCCGGCCGAGCATGGTTGGTGGCCGGTGCGGTCAATCCTTCTTTGCAAGTACCCGCTCGCTGCTCAGCGAGTCTTCAGAATGCGTGCGGCCCTCATGCCTCCAACAGGAGAGCGACATCGCGGTTGGCCCTCGAATCGGCACGGCACATCCAGCAGTTGGCGCTAGGGCGGTAGCTATACGACGAAGGAAATAAGGGGGCTCGTGGCCCCGGGATGGAGCTGCGGGGTCGAGGCGACGGGTCAGATGCCGCGCCGAAGTTCATTGCCGATGCTAGGCCGCGCCATGCCAGGCCGCGCCATGCCATGCAATGCCACGCATGTTGTCGCTTCCGCAGAGTGGAAACAGGGCCCGTTTGTGGGCTAATTGATGGCGAAAGTGGATGTAGCGGTTGGGGACAAAACGGGTCCAAACCGCAGAACTTGCCTTGTTTGGTGACATCAGGGACACCGAGAGGAGCGGCTGCTTACGCAGGTGCTACCAGCCCCGGCGGGCCAGGGCGAGACCATCGCCGGCGGCATCTTGTTGATTACGTTCAGGATTTTTCGGTCGAAAGGCCGCCATTGCCCCAAAGTTCTGCGAGCTATTGTTGGGGGACGGGCCTAGTGGAGCTCGAAGTTCTGCGACTCTATTGGGCAACCGGAAGTTCTGGGAGCTATTGGGCAGGTTCTGCGACTTCATTGAGATGGACCACACAGGCGGCGCAATGCCGCGACAGTGGTCACGCGACCATCCGATATGGAAGCGCTTCCGGTTGGCGGGCGCGAAACCGGACTTCCGCCCCCAGCCAGCCCGATCTCAGGCCCCGGTCGTCAAACAGGTCACATGGAAGCGTTTTCATACCCATGAGCGTGGGAGAGTTCTCACACCAAATGCCCGCGATAGCGGCATACTCGCCCCGCTTCGTGAATCCGAAGGTGGTCTTGTTGCGTAAACAAGGTCACAAATGCACAAAAACACCGACAACGAAAATTTTCCCCGGTCGGTTTCTGTCCGAATTCTCTTCGACACCGCTTTCTTTGACTTCCGTCGCTCACCCTAAACGCCGCAGATCCGCGGCTGCAACGTCTGGAGCCGCCCGCATGACCGATGTGGCTGCGGCGGCCGGGGTGTCCCTGGTGACGGTGTCGCGCGCCATCAACTCGCCCGACCAGGTTGCGCCCGCCACGTTGGCGGCGGTACGCGCGGCGGTCGGACAACTGGGATACCTGCCCAACCTGACGGCCGGCAGCCTGGCTTCGAGCCGCTCGCGCATCGTGGGCTGCCTGGTGCCGACCATCTCGCACACCGTCATCGCCGAAACGGTCGAAGCCCTCACCCGGACCCTGGGCGACGGCGGCTACCAGGTCATGCTGGCCCAGACGCAACACCGCCCCGACGACGAGGCCCGGCTGGTCGAGACCTTTTTGGCACGGCGGGTGGACGCCATCGTGCTCACCGGCGTCAACCATGCGGTCGGTCTGCGCAGCCGGCTGCAGAGCAGCGGCATCCCGGTGCTGGAGACCTGGGACATGTCTTCCCAGCCGATCGACCTGCTGGTCGGTTTTTCCAACCACGACGCCGGCTTTGCCGCCGGCCGGCATTTGTTCGATCGCGGTTGCCGCATGCCGGCCTACATCGGTTCCGACGAGGCCCGTTCGCACCACCAGTTGCAGGGCCTGCGCGCGGTCGCCGCCCAACATGGCGTGCCCGACGTGCCGGCCGAACTCATCCTGCCGCCAGCGAATATCGAGGACGCCGGCCCCCGGCTGGCCGCCCTGCTGGCGCGCCGGCCCGAGGTCGACGCGGTCTTTTGCAGCAACGACACCCTCGCCGCAGGCGCGCTCTTCGAGTGCCGCCGCCGTGGCTGGGAAGTACCCGGCCGCATCGCGGTCATGGGATTCGGCGATTTGCCGATCGCCCGCGCGGGGTTTCCGCGCCTGTCCACCGTACAAGTGCGTGGCGGCAGGATCGGCGAACGCGCCGGTCAGCTGCTGCTGGCGCGCCTGGCCGGCCAGCAGCAGGCTGACCCGGTGGTCGATATCGGATTCGAGGTGGTGCAGCGTGAAAGCACCTGAATTACCGGACGGCCTGTCCGGCCCTGTCCGCATGGCGGACGTGGCGCGAGTCGCCGGCGTGGCGCGGGTGACCGTGTCGCGTGTCCTGAGCAACCCGCAAAGCGTGGCACCCGCCACCCGCGCGGCCGTGCAGGACGCCATCGCCAAGCTCGGCTACGTGCCCAATCTCAATGCCGGCACGCTGGCATCGAGCCGTTCCCGCATCGTCGGCTGCATCGTGCCGACCTTGTCGAACGCCTGGTTCGCGGAAACCATCGACGGTTTGTCCGAAGTGCTGGCCGCCGCCGGCTACCAGTTGCTGCTCGGGCAGTCGGGCTACGGCCCGGTCGCCGAGGAGCGGCTGGTCGATACCTTTCTGGGCCGCCGCGTCGATGCCCTCGTGCTGACCGGTTCCGAACGTTCCGATGCGGTGCGCACGCGCCTGGCCGCCGCTGGTATCCCGGTGGTGGAAACCTGGGATCTGGGCCTGGAACCGCTCGACATGGCGGTCGGATTCTCGAACTACGCGGTGGGTGAATCCGCCGCCGAGCATCTGCTGGCGCGCGGTTGCCGCCACCTGGGTTATATCGGCGCGGACGAGCAGCGTGCCAGCAAGCGGCTGGCCGGCTTTACCGCTACGCTGGCGCGGCACGACATGAGCGCGGTGCCGGTGCTGGCCGGCCCGCCGCCGACCTCTTTCGAAAGCGGTGCGCGTGCGCTGCTGGAGCTGGCCGAGCGCCAGCCCCGGCTGGACGGGATCTTCTGCAGCAGCGATACCCTGGCTGCTTCGGTGCTCTTCGAGTGCCGACGGCAGGGGTGGCAGGTGCCGCAGAAGGTGGCGGTGGTGGGGTTTTCGGATCAGCCGCTGGCGGCGGCTACTGTGCCGTCGCTTACCAGCGTGCAGGTGCGGTCGCATGAGCTGGGGGCCGAGGCGGGGCGGATGCTGATGCGCCGATTGGGGAGTGCTTCTACCGGCAAGCCGATGGGTGGGGAGCACCGGATCGCGGATATGGGGTTTCGGATGGTGGCTCGCGAGAGTGCTTGATCTTTGATCTTTGATCTGGTTTGGTGGTTGTTTGCCTTTGGGTTGAGGATTACCTTTTTTCTGCCTTCGGCTTGGGTACTTCTTCTATTACTCCGTAGGGTGGAAGATTATCTTTGACTGCCTTCGGCTTGGTTGCTTCTTCTATTCCTACGGAAGGTGGAGGTGGGGCTTGCGCCGCCCCACACCCGCGGTAACTTTCTTTTCGGGCAAAAAAGAAAGTCACCAAAGAAATTGCCTCGGGATCGGGTAGCCATACAAGAATCGGGCCTTTGCTTCGCTCGGCCTGGGGAATATGTCATCAATACACCCATATCCCGACGACTTGAGCATGCCTCAGGTCACAGCACCGCTCCCGACAGGCCAATAGTCCAGACTGCATCGATTTAATCGCACTGGCCTTCAGGGATAATACACGGCGTGATTATTCCAGTGCCGGTTGTGATCGGCGGGCGGTGCGCTTGATAATGGCCTGGAATTTATTGGCCGCGATCGGTGGGCGGTGTGTCTGATAAAGCGTGGTGTTTGCTTTGCGGCGGCAGTGCCGTGGTTCGTGCCTGGTCGGGACTATTGGCCTGTCGGGAGCGGTGAGGGTATATCAGGCATGCTCAAGTCGTCGGGATATGGGTGTTCGGTGGCATATTCCCCAGGCCGAGCGAAGCAAAGGCCCGATTCTTGTATGGCTACCCGCTCCCGAAGCAATTTCTTTGGTGACTTTCTTTTTTGCGAAAAGAAAGTTACCGCCACCGGCGTAGGGTCTCACCCCGAAGGGGATCAGAAGAAGCATCCAGCCGAAGGCAGCCAAACAAAACTTCCAATCACCAAAAACCCCCCAAGAAGCAACGAAAAATCAATCAAAAACCAGAACCTGCCGAACAGCCTTCCCTTCATGCAGCAGGTCAAACCCTTGATTAACATCCTCCAGCCGCATCCGCCCGCTGAGCAGCTTATCCACCGGCAACCGCCCCTGCCGGTATAACTCGATATACCGAGGAATATCCCGCGAAGGTACGCAAGTCCCGATATAGCTGCCCTTAACAGTACGCTCTTCAGCCACAAGATTCACAGCAGGCAGCGCCATATTCGCCCCCGGTGGCGGCAACCCCGCCGTAACGGTAGTCCCCCCCCGCGCGGTAATCGCATAAGCCAACTCCAGTGCCTTGATCGCGCCGGCGAATTCAAAGGCGAACTCCACCCCGCCCTGACTCATCTCGCGGATCTGCGCTACGGCATCCGGACTGCGCGAGTTGACCGCGTGCGTAGCCCCCAACTCGAGCGCCTGCGCCAGCTTGTCGTCCGAAAGATCGACCGCGATGATCTGCCGCGCCCCGGCAGCCCGTGCCCCGAGCACCGCCGCCAGCCCCACGCCGCCCAACCCGACCACCGCCGCACTCTGCCCGGCCTGCAGCCTGGCCGTGTTGATCACCGCGCCGACGCCCGTCAGCACCGCGCAGCCGAAAAGAGCGGCTTCCACCAGCCCGATATCCCGGTCGATCTTCACCACCGAATGACGCGACACCACCGCATGGTCGGCAAACACCGAGCAGCCCAGGTGGTGGTTCACCGTGTTGCCGACATGCGAAATGCGCCGCGCACCCGACAGCAGCGTGCCCGCGCCGTTGGCCGCAGCCCCCGGCTCGCACAAGGCCGGCCGCCCGCCCGCGCAGGGCTGGCAATGCCCGCAACTCGGCATGAAGACGACCACCACGTGGTCGCCGGCCTGCAGGTCCTGCACGCCGGCACCGGTCTCGACCACCACGGCGGATGCCTCGTGGCCCAGCGCCATCGGCATCGGCCGCGGCCGGTCGCCGTTGATCACCGACAGGTCGGAGTGGCACAGCCCGGCGGCGGCGATGCGGATCAGCACCTCGCCCGGCCCGGGCGGCGCCAGGTCGACTTCCTCGATGGTCAGCGGACGGCTCTCCGCATAGGGATAGGTCGCGCCCATGACGCTCAATACGGCAGCTCTGGACTTCATTGACGTGCCCACTTCTTTTCGAAATCCCAGACTTCCTGGAACCCGATGAGTTTGCAAAATTCGCCGAAATCGGCCATCGGGATTTCCGGCACCTGGCTGAGTCCCTGGGCCTTCAGGGTGCGCAGCGCGCTTTCCATGGCGGCCGCCGCGACCAGGCTGGTCATCGACGGGTAGATGGCCAGCGCGTAGCCGATTTCCTCGAGCACCTTGGCCGGCAGGATGGGCGTCTTGCCGCCATCGGCCATGTTGGCGAGCATGGGTTTGTCGAAAGCCGCGCAGGCCTTGCGCATCTCTTCCTCGGACTGCGGCGCCTCGAAGAACAGGATGTCGGCGCCGGCCTTGTCGAAGGCTTCCAGGCGGCGCATGGCTTCGTCCACGCCCATGCTGGCGCGTGCGTCGGTGCGGGCGATGATGAGGAAGTTTTCCTTGTCCTCGCGGGCCTCGGCGGCGACCTTGATCTTCTCGACCATGTCCTCGATGGGCACGCAGCGCTTGTACGGCGTGTGGCCGCATTTCTTGGGAAATTCCTGGTCTTCGATCTGGATGGCGGTGACGCCGGCGGCCTCGTAGCCCTTCACCGTGTGGTGCACGTTCAGCAGGCCGCCGTAGCCGGTGTCGGCGTCGGCGATGACCGCCGCGTTGCTGGTGCGGACCACCGTGCGCATGCGGTCGACCATTTCGGTGTACGTGGCGATGCCGGCGTCCGGCAGGCCCAGTGCGGAGGCGGTCAGCCAGTAGCCGGTGCCGTAGACGATGTCGAAGCCGACCTTGTTCGCCATGACCGTCGCGATCATGTCCTGCACGCCGGGAATGACGAGGAATTCACCGGATGCGAGTTTCTCGCGGAGGATGGGATTTGCCATGGAATCAGTGTCCTTTCGGGGGTGGGAGGAAAAAGCGGTTTAGTCGACCGATGCCAGCCACGGGCTGGCGCTGCGCACCGTCTGCTCGTGGGCCAGGATGGCGGTCTCGTAGCGCAGGGTGCGGGCGATGTGGTCCTCGGCCGACAGCAGTCGTTCGGCATGGCCGTCGGCCAGTTGCAGGGGCCAGCGGGTGCCGTCCTCTGCCACCACGGTGCGGGCGGGCACGTCGATGTCCAGGGCCTGCGGCCCGTGCGCTTCGAGATGGCTCACCAGCGCTGCGTGGTCGTCGGCCGTCATGGTGGCTGCGACGACGTCGTTCTTCACGCAGTTGTTGCGGAAGATGTCGCCGTAGGACAGCGCCAGGACGGCCTGCACGCCGTAGTCGGCCAGGGCCCATACGGCTTGCTCGCGCGAGGAGCCGCAGCCGAAGTTCTGCGGCGCGACCAGCACCCGTGCGACGACCGGTTCGGCCATGAAGGCCGCCTCGGGGTTGCGCTCGGCCAGCCAGTCGGCGAACAGGTAGGCGCCCATGCCGCTGCGCTGGGTCAGCCGCAGGAAACGCGCGGGAAACAGCGCGTCGGTGTCGATGTCGTCGCGGCGCAGTACGCCGGCGCGGCCGGTCACCCGGGATACGACGCGCTTCATGCCGCCACCTCGCGCGGGTCGGCGAAACGACCCGCCAGGGCGGATGCGGCCACGGCCGCCGGGCTCATCAGGTGGGTGCGCCCGCCCTGGCCCTGCCGGTTCTCGAAGTTGCGATTGGAGGTGGAGGCGCAGCGCTGGCCGGGCGTCAGCGCGTCGCCGTTCATGCCGATGCACATCGAGCAGCCGGACTCGCGCCACTCGAAACCGGCGTCCAGGAAGACCTGGGCCAGGCCCTCGGATTCGGCGGCCATCTTCACGGTGGTCGAGCCCGGCACCACCAGGCCGCGCACGCCTCGGGCGATGTGTTTGCCGCGCACCACGTCGGCGGCGGCGCGCAGGTCCTCGATGCGGGAGTTGGTGCAGGAACCGATGAAGGCGACATCGATCGGCACCGAGCCGAGCGCCTGGCCCGGCTCCAGGCCCATGTAGGCCAGTGCGGCCGCGAAGCGGGCCTGCTCGTCGGCGTCGCCGCCGTGGAAACCGTCGCCCACGCGGCCGGTCAGCGCGGCGCTGTCGGCCGGCGTGGTGCCCCAGGTGACCATCGGCACCACCGCGGAGGCATCGAGCGTGGTGTGCTTGTCGTAGTCCGCGGGGCTGTCGGTGCGCAGCGCGGCCCATCCGGCGGAGGCCTGGTCGAAGTGTTCGTAGGCGGCGCCGCGCACCCGCTCGCGCAGGTAGGCGACGGTGACGGCGTCCGGCGCGACCAGGCCGAAGCGCGAGCCGGCCTCGATGGTCATGTTGCACAGGGTGAGCCGCGCTTCGATCGACAGGGTGCTCACCGCCTCGCCGTAGTACTCGATGGCATGGCCCACGCCGCCGCTGGTGCCGATGTGGTGGATGACCGCCAGCGCCAGGTCCTTGGCGTACACGCCCGGGGCCAGCGTGCCGGTGATCTCGATGCCCATGGTGCGCGGCTTGCGCATCCACAGCGTCTGGGTGCTCATCACGTGCTCGACTTCCGAGGTGCCGACGCCGCAGGCCAGCGCACCCAGCGCGCCCAGCGTGGCGGTGTGCGAATCGCCGCAGACCACCGTGGAGCCGGGCAGCACGTAGCCCTGCTCGGGCGCGACCACGTGCACGATGCCTTGGCGGCGGTCGTCCAGGTCGAGCAGGCGCACGCCGAAGGTGCGTGCGTTGCTGCGCAGCGTCTCGATCTGCGCGGCGCTCTCGGGGTTGGGGATGTGGGTCAGGCGGTCGGCGGTGGTGGGTACGTTGTGGTCCTGCACGGCCATGTGGCGGGCCACCGAACGCACGGGCCGCCCGGCGTCGGCCAGGGCGGTGAAGGCCTGCGGGCTGGACACCTCGTGCACCAGGTGCCGGTCGATGTAGAGCAGGTCGTCGCCGGACGGGTCCTGCGCCACCAGGTGCGACGCCCAGATCTTGTCGAAGAGAGTTGTCATGGGGTGATGAGTGCCTTTGTTCGGGGTGAGGGGGCAGTCAGTCGATCTTGATGTCGGCGGCTTTTACGATGGCCTTGTTCTTCTGCAGGTCGGCGGCGATCTGCCGGCCGAAGTCTTCGGGCGTACCCGGCGTGGCGACCATGCCGAGGGCGGCCAGGCGGTCGCGCATCTCGGGTGTCTTCAGCACTTCCTGCAGGGCGGCGTGGAGTTTGTCGATCACCGGCTTGGGTGTCTTGACTGGCGCCAGCAGGCCGACCCAGGAGTCGAAGACGAAGTCCTTCACGCCGCTTTCCTGCAAGGTCGGAACGTCGGGGAAAGCGGGAATGCGCTGCGCCGACGCCACCGCGATCGGCCGCACCTGCTGGCCCTTGATGAAAGGCGCGGCGCCGGCCACGGCGGTGAACAGCATCGGGATCTGCCCGCCGACGACGTCGGTGAGGGACTGGCCGCCGCCCTTGTAGGGCACGTGGGTCAGCGGGATGCCGGTGCGCTGGCGCAGGCTCTCGCCGGCCAGATGGGTGGTGCTGCCGGTGCCGGAGGTGCCGAAGGACAGGCCGCCGTCGGTGGCCTTGGCATGGGCCAGCAGCTCGGTGAAGTTCTTGGCGGGCACCTTGGGATTGACGACGATCAGCAGCACCGCGTTGCCGATCTTGCCGATGGGAGCGAAGTCCTTAATCGGGTCGAAGGGCACCTTGGCGTACACGTTGGGGTTGATGACCATGGTGCCGTCGTAGCCCAGCAGCAGGGTGTAGCCGTCCGGTTCGGCCTGTGCCACCTGCTGCGTGCCGATGTTGCCGCCGGCGCCGGCCCGGTTGTCCACCACCACCGGCTGGCCCAGCACCTGGCCGAGCTTGTCGGCCACCACGCGGGCGCTGGTGTCGGTGACGCCGCCGGTGCTGAAAGGCACGACCAGGCGGATCGGCTTGTTGGGATACGGAGCCTGCGCGTGGGCCAGCGGCAGCGTGGCGCAGGCGGCGATGGCCAGGGCGGCGTTCAGCAGGGTGCGGCGGGGCGCGGTCTTGGGAAATCGCATGGGGTCTTGCCTCTTCTTGAAATGAAAAAACCGGAATTTCTATTCGGACCGGATGCCGCCGCGCTGGGCCACGGCGGCCCACTTGGCGGCTTCGGCGCGCACGAAGCGGTCGAGTTCGGCCGGGCTGCCGAGCAGCAGCTTGGCGCCCTGGTCGCCGAGCTGCTTGACCACGGCCGGGTCGGCGCACACCGCGCGCAGGTCGCGGCCGATCTGCTCGACCAGCGGCGCGGGCATGCCGGCCGGGCCGAACATGCCGTACCAGCTGAGCGATTCGACGCCCGGCACGCCGGCCTCGGCGAAGGTCATGGCGTCGGGGAACGCGGAGATGCGTTCGCGCCCGGCGACGCCCACCACCCGCATGTTTCCCGCCTGCACGTGGGGCAGGGCGGTGAGCACGCTGGTGTAGCCCATGGGCAGATGGCCGCCGATGACGTCGACCATCATCGGAGCGCCACCCTTGTAGGCGACCTCGACCGTCTTCAGGCCGGCGGCCTGGCGCACCAGCTCGCCGGTGAGCCGCGTCTGGCCTTCGGAGTTGCCGACGCCCAGCTCCTGGGTGCGGGCGGCGGCCAGCAGGTCGGGCAGCGTCTTGTAGGGGCCCTTGGCCGACACCACCAGCACCATCGGCGAGGTGGCGACGTTGGTGATGGCGGTGAAGGCCGTCACGGTGTCGTAGGGCAGGCTTTTCATCAGCGTCGGGTTGACCGCGTGCGAGCCCACCACCAGCAGCAGGGTGTAGCCGTCTGGCGGCGCCTTGGCGACCATGCCGCTGCCAATGACGCCGTTGGCGCCGGTGCGGTTGTCGACCAGCACCGACTGGCCCCAGCGGTCGGACAGTTTCTGCGCCAGCAGGCGGCCGACGATGTCGGTACCGCCGCCCGCCGAATAGGGCACGACCAGCGTGACCGGCTTGCGCGGAAACGGCGCCGCGTCCGCTGCCCGCACGCCGGTGGCCGCTGTGGCCAGCAGGCCGAGAGCGGCTCCGACGGCCGTGCGGCGTGTCGGGCCGGCGTTGTGCTGAGCTTGGGCGTGGGGGTTCATGTCTTGTCTCCTCGTTTCTTGTGTGCGCCGATGCGCGGTGGCGGTCTCCTTTTTGCAGGGGGCGTGCCAGCCTGGCGATGTGACGCAAGTGCTTGATTTGTAAGGAACAGCGTTTCGCCTGAGCACATTCGCCTGCATGGCGTGAAACAATCGTGTCGCTAAATGACGCAAATACGTTTCAAACCATCGACATGACACCGACCCCCGCATCCCGAAACGAACGGCTTCCGCGCCTGTGTTTCCTCGGCTATCGCCACCTGCGGGAGTTCTCGGCGCCGGTGATTGCCGAATACCGTGGTCGCGCCGAGATCGAATTGCTGGACGCCACCGTGAAGGACGCAGTGGCGCTTGCCCGCGAGCGGGTGCAGCGCGGCGGGGTGGATGCCTTCATCAGCGCCGGCGCCAACGGCGGCCTGCTGCGCCAGGAGGTGCGCGCGCCGGTCGCCACCATCCAGCTGGGCGGGCTCGACATCCTGCAGGCGCTGATCGTCGCGCGGCGGCGGGTGCCCCGGGTGGGGGTGATCGTCTTCGGCCAGACGCTGCCCGAGCTGGACGCCATCCGCGACCTGCTGAAGATCGAGGTCGCGCAGCGCGCCTACCGCACGCCCGAGGAAGCCCGGCGGCATTTCGCCGACCTGCGCGCGGCGGGCTACGACACCATCGTGGGCGGCAGCATCGTGGTGGAGATGGCCGAGGCGGCGGGGCTCGACGGCCTGCTGGCCTATTCGCTCACCAACGTGCGCCAGGGCTTCGAGGAGGCCATCGAACTGGCCCGGGTCGCGCGCATGGAGGCCGAGCGCTACGCCCAGCTCAACGGGGTGCTGCACACCCTGGAACACGCGGTGCTGGCGGTGGACCCGTTCAACCAGGTCATCGCGGCCAACCCGCCGATGCAGCGCATCCTCAATGCCGGCGGGGTGCCGGTGCTGGGGCGCGACCTGGGGCAGCTGAGCCCGGAGCTGTCGCTGCGGCACACGCTGGACAGCGGCGCGTCGGAGTGGGGCCGGGTGCAGACCATCGGCCGGCGCAACTGGATCGCCAACCGCACGCCCATCCGCGTGCAGGGCGAGATCGCCGGCGCGGCCATGACGCTGTACGACGCCGACGCCATCCACGAGGCCGACAACCGGCTGCGCATCCAGCTGCGCCGCCAGCAGGCCTCGGCGCGGCATCGCTTCGACGATCTGGAAGGGCGCAGCGCCTCCTTTCTGCGGGCCGTGTCGACCGCGCGGCGCTTTGCCCGCACCGAATCGACGGTGTTGCTGGCCGGCGAAAGTGGCACCGGCAAGGAGCTGTTCGCCCAGGCCATGCACAACGAAAGCCCGCGCGCCGGCAAGCCCTTCGTGGCGGTCAACTGCGCGGCTTTTCCGGAAAGCCTGCTGGAGAGCGAGCTGTTCGGCTACGAGGAAGGCGCGTTCACCGGCGCGCGGCGCGGCGGCAAGCCGGGGCTGTTCGAGGCGGCGCACAGCGGCACGGTGTTTCTCGACGAGATCGGCGACATGCCGCTGTCGCTGCAGACCCGCCTGCTGCGGGTGCTGCAGGAGCGCGAGGTGCTGCGCGTGGGCAGCGCCATGCCGATCCCGGTCGATCTGCGGGTGATCGCCGCCACCCACCAGCCGCTGGCCGACATGGTCGCCGAGGGACGCTTCCGCAAGGATCTGTACTTTCGGATCAACACCCTGCGGCTCGGCCTGCCCACTTTGCGCGAGCGTCCGGACGACGTGTTGCCCATGGCCGAGAACCGGGTCCGCCTGTGCCTGGCCCGGCTGCATCGGCCCGCGGGAACCGGGCCGTTGCTGGCGCCCATCCGCGAGCGGCTGCAGGGCTATGCGTGGCCGGGGAACGTGCGCGAACTGGAAAACATGTGCGAGCGGCTGGCCGTGTATCTCTCGCAATTCGAGCCGGGCGCTGCGGTCGACTGGAGCGGGCTGCCGGAGGAATGCCCGGAACTGTTCGAGAGCGCGCCCGCGCCCGCGCTGGCAGCGCCGGCCGTCATGCTGGACGCCGACCGCGCCGATCGCGCCCGGCAGGTGCTGGCGCAGCATTTCGGCAACCACCAGGCTGCCGCGCAGGCGATGGGCATCAGCCGGTCGACGCTGTGGCGCTGGCTCAAGCCGCCGGCAGCGTGAAGCGCGAAGCCCGTGTGCAGGGGGATGGGCACGGGCATTGCAAATGAAATTGACCTTGCATGCAAATGCAATAAGTGCTAATTTGCCCGCATGACCTTGCGCTCGTTTTCCTCCAAGCAGCCGGCGTCCCTGTCGGGTGCCATGGCCAGCGCGTTCACCGCCGTGGTGGACCGCAACCTGATGGATCGCTCCCCCAGATCCCGCACCGCCGACATCTTCCGCGAGCACGACGACGCCTGGCGGCTCGACACCGACGCCGCCGCGCAGGTGGCCCGGCGCGGCCTCAAGGCGCAGGTGGTGGAAGACTGGCTGGCGGTGTCGCGCCTGCCCAAGAAGGGCTTCTACGACGGCCTGCGCCTGTCACCCTCCACCCTGTCGCGCAAGGGCCGCGACCAGCCGCTGGATGCCGCCGTCACCGAGCGGCTGGTGCGCCAGTCCGACCTGATGGTGCGCGCCACCGAGGTCTTCGGCGAAGGCGCCGCCGCCTGGATGACCAAGGCGCATCCGCTGCTGGGCGGCTTGTCGCCGCTCGATGTCGCGAGCAACGAATACGGCGGTACGCAGGTGCGCGAAATCCTCAACGCGATCCACCACGGCGGCGTGGTTTGACCCTCGTCACGGTCTACCGCATCGGCACGGCCCGCGCCCGCACCCTGGAAAGCCTGCCCTACGGCTCCACCCTGGCTTCCGGCCGCTGGCACCTGACGCCGCCCGAGGGCCTGCCCGTGGTCTATGCCGGCAGCTCGAGATCCCTGTGCCAGCTGGAGAAACGGGTGCACTGCAACGGCGTGGCGCCGGTCGGCCAGCTGCTGCTGAAACTGGTGTGCCCCAAGGGCGCTCCGCTGCAGGCACTGGACAGTTTTGCCGAACTGCCGCAGGACTGGATCGACCAGCCCACCGTCACCCGCGACATCGGCACGCGCTGGCGCCGCGCCGGCAAGGCGCTGGGGCTGTGGGTGCCGTCGGCGGTGGAGCCGACGGAGATGAACCTGCTCATCAACCCGGCGCATCCGGCCTATGCTTCGATCCGGCTCGAGGTGGCGCTCGATCCCTTCGTGTTCGATCCTCGCATGTTCGACTGACTCCCACCATGGCAAACATTCACCGGCACCTGCTCGTCCACGGCCTCGTCCAGGGGGTTTATTACCGGGCCTGGCTGGTCCAGGAAGCGCGAACGCTCGGCCTCGCGGGGTGGGTGCGCAACCGGCGCGACGGCACCGTCGAGGCGCAGGTCAGCGGCAAGGCATCCGCCGTACAGGCCCTGATCGACTGGGCCCACCGGGGGCCGCAGCAGGCTCGCGTCGACCGGCTGGACGTGCGCGACACCGACGCACCGGACGACCTGCCCGCCGGCTTCGAGCAGCGGCCCACGCTGTAGATGCCCGGTCCCCCGGCCCGGCCCCGTGGCTACGATGCCGATCCCTCGCAAGAACAAGGAGACAAGGCATGAGGATTCGACTGTTCCACGTCACGTTGGCGCTCGCCGCCGCCTGGGTCGGCGCACAGGCGCATGCACAGGCCGCAAGCCCGGCGCCCTCCCGCTGGGCGACCGCCTGGGCCGCATCGGTGCAGGGGCCGTATCCCAGCGGCAACCCCTCGGCCCAGCCCGATCTGCGTTTCGCGTTTCCCGCGGCGGCGAGCGGTGCGCGGGACCAGAGTTTTCGCCTGATGGTGCGACCCGACATCTGGGGCCCGCAGGCCCGCATCCGCGTCTCCAACGTGCTGGGCACGCAGCCGGTGGTCTTCGACGGCGTGTACCTCGGCCTGCAGGCCGGCAGTTCGGCGCTGGTGCGAGGCAGCAACCGGCCGGTGTCGTTCGCCGGCCGTCCCACCGTCACGGTGCCCGCCGGTGAATCGGTCTGGAGCGACGCGGTCGCGCTGCCTTTCGCCGACGCCGGCCGGGCCGCTGCGCTGGCGGGGCGCCGGCTCGCGGTGAGCTTCCACGTCGCCGGCCAGAGCGGTCCCATGACCTGGCACGCCAAGGCGCTGAACACCTCCTACCTCAGTGCGCCGGGCGCCGGCTCGGTCGGTGAGTCGGAAGAAGAACAGGCGTTTCCCTTCAGCACCACCTCGACCTATTTCGTGGACGCGGTGGACATGCTGGCACCGGCCGATACGCAGGTCGTGGTGGCGTTCGGCGACTCGATCACCGACGGCACCGGCACCACCCTGAATGGCGACGACCGCTGGGCGGACGTGCTGGCGCGGCGGCTGCACGCCGTGCACGGCGACCGGGTTTCGGTGGTCAACGCGGGGATCGGCGGCAACCAGGTCGTCGGGCCGGCCGCGTATTCGCCGCAGCAGCCGTTCCCCGGCGGGCCGTCCGCGGTGACACGCCTGGAGCGGGACGTGATCTCCCTGTCCGGCGTGTCCACGGTCATCTGGCTGGAGGGCATCAACGACTTCAGCAGGAACGGCAACGCGTCGGCCGAGGCGGTGGAGCAGGGCATGACCGAAGCCGTCGCCCGGCTGCGCGGGCGGCTGCCGGGCGTGCGGGTGGTGGGCGCCACGCTGACATCGGCGCTCGGCAGCACCAGCGCCGCCCACGGCCACGCGGAGCAGGACGCCCGGCGCAAGGCGCTCAACGCCTTCATCCGCGATTCGGGTGTCTTCGACGAAGTGGCCGATTTCGACGCGGCGACGCTCGACCCGCAGACCGGCGGCATTCGCCCGGAATTCGTACCCGACAGCACGACCGGCGGCCCCGGCGACAAGCTGCATCCCAACCGCGCGGGCTACCTCGCCATGGGCCGGGCCATCGACGTGTCGCGCCTGTTGCCGGCCGGCCAGCGCTGACGCGGCGCGCCCGGGGCCGGCGGCTCAGGCCGGCAGCAGGCGGTCCGTCAGCACGGGGACGTTGCGCACCGGTGCGTGGACGGCCTGCGCGCCGTCCAGCCTGAACAAGGAAATCGCCTGCGACAAGCGCACCGCCTGGTCGCGCAGGGCGGTGGCGGCGGCTGAACTCTCCTCGACCAGCGCGGCGTTCTGCTGGGTCATCTGGTCGAGCTGGCTGACCGCCTGGTTCACCTGGGAAATGCCGTCGCGCTGTTCCGACGAGGCGGCGTGGATTTCCGCGATGAGGTCGGCCACCTGGCGCACGCTGCTGACGATTTCGCCCATCGCCTGGCCGGCCTGGCTGACCTGGCGCGAGCCGGCGTCGACCGTCTCGACCGAGGCACCGATGAGGGTCTTGATTTCCCGCGCGGCCTGCGCGCTGCGCTGCGCCAGGCTGCGCACCTCGCCGGCCACCACCGCGAATCCCCGCCCCTGCTCGCCGGCGCGGGCGGCCTCGACAGCGGCATTGAGCGCCAGGATGTTGGTCTGGAAGGCGATGCCGTCGATGGTGCCGATGATGTCGCCGATGCGGCGCGACGAGCCGCTGATCTGGCCCATGCTGGTCACCACTTCGGCCATGACCTCGCCGCCCCGCGTGGCGGCCTCGGCGGCGGTGCCCGCCAGCTGGCGGGCGCGGTGCGCGGTGTCGGTGGACTGGGTGACGGTGCCGGTCAGCTCTTCCATGCTGGCGGCGGTTTGCTGCAGGTTGGCGGCGGCCTGCTCGGTGCGGCCCGACAAATCCTGGTTGCCCACGGCGATCTGCGACGAGGCGGTGGAGACCGATTCGACGCCGCTGCGCACTTCACCGACCACGGCGCGCAGCTTCTGCACCATGGCCGAGAGGGCCGACAGCAGCTGGCCGAACTCGTCGCGGCGGTCGGTCTGCGCAGTGGTGGCGAGGTCGCCCGCGGCGATGGCCTCGGCGACCCGCACCGCATGGGCCAGCGGCTGCGACATGCTCCTGACCAGCAGGGCGGCCAGGGTCACGCCCGCCACCAGCACCACCAGCATGCCGGTCAGCGACAGGTAGAAGGCGCGCCGGCGTGCGGCGTCCAGCTCGGCGATGGCGGCGTCGCGCTGCTGCTCCTGCACCTTGACGAACGCTTCGAGCGCACCGACGTAGCGGCCGATCGCCGGCAGGTAGCGCTTCTCGACGAATTCGGCCGATACGGCGGCCGTGGAGGAGGCTTGCTGCAGTTCGCGCATCTGGCGGTTGAGCGCCAGCACGGTGACGCGCTCCTGGGAAGCGCGGGCCAGTGCGGCCTTGTCGGCATCGCTGGTAGAGCGATCGACGATCTTCTTTTGCAGCACGCTGATGGCGGCCACGCCGGCCTTGACGCGGGCGTCCGTCTGGCTCTGCAGCGCCGAGTCGGCGGTGGCGTTGCTGCTGATGACCTGCTCGCCCACGGTTTCGGTGGCGCCGCGCCATTCGATGGCGTCGGAGATGCGCTGTTCGTAGTCGCGCACGCCGGCGAGGGCGGTGTCGGCGACGTGGTTGGCCTGGTATTGAGACCAGGCGCCGACGGCGACGGCAAAGGCGAGCAGGCCGAGGATGCCGCCCCAAAGTTTGGTGGAGACGCGGATGTCGTTGAATTTCATGGCGGAAAGGAAGGCACGGAAACGGTTCGCGGAAGAAAGTGGGCGCAAGCAATTCCTACGCCAACCTGTGACAAATCGCTTCAGAGGAACCGGTCCGGCAGGAAAGGTGCGGGGTCGACGTACGGCGTCCGGCCTTCCATCTGGTCGGCCAGCAGGCGGGCGCTGGCCGGCCCCAGGGTGAAGCCCTGGTGGCCGTGACCGAAGTCGAACCACAGCCCCCGATGGCGCGGCGCGGCACCGATCACCGGTTTCATGTCGGCCATGCACGGGCGACTGCCGATCCACGGCGTGGCCTCGACCGGGACGCCCAGGCCGAGCAGCTCGCCGGCGGCGGTCTCGCAGCCGGCGAGCTGGATGGGCGTGGGCGCGGCGTCTATCCGGGCGATCTCGGCGCCGGTGGTCAGGCGCAGGCCGCGCGACATCGGAGCCAGCACGTAGCCGCGCTCGGCGTCCAGCAGCGGCAGGTCCAGGGGCGCGCCGCCGCTGAAGTGCCGGTGGTAGCCGCGCTTGTGGATCATCGGAAAGCGGTAGCCGAGGGCGCGCGCCCCGGCGGCGGCCCAGGGGCCCAGCGCCAGCACGGCCTGGGCGGCTTCGACCGGGCCGGCGGCGGTGTCCACCCGCCAGGCGGCTCCCTGCTGGCGCAGGGTGGCGGCGTCGCCGCTCAGCAGCCGGCCGCCGAGCCGCTGGAACAGCGCGGCGTAGCGCTCGACCAGCGCGCCGGGGTCGTTCACCGTCCAGGGCTGGCGCCAGTGCACCGCGCCGGCCATGGACGCGTGCAGGCCGGGTTCGGCGCGCGCCAGGCCGGCGCCGTCGAGCACGTCGCAGGTCAGGCCGAAGTCGCGTTGCAGCGACCGGGCCCGGACGACCGCGCGGGCCATGGCGGCCTCGGTCCGGTAGGCGAAGCGGAAGCCGTCGCGGCGCACCAGGTCGTCGGCGCCGGCGGCGGCGATATGGCGCTGGTGTTCGCTGGTGGCGTGTTCGATCAGGCTGCCGTACTCGCGCGTGATGCGCTTGTGGCTCTCCGGCGCGGAGGCGTGCCAGTAGCGGGCCAGGCGGGGCAGGGCGGCGGCGACCGCGCGGGGGTGGTAGCGGATGTCCAGCCCGCGCCCCAGCGCCGCCCGCATCAGGCTTTTCCAGTCGCGCGGAAACGCATAGGGCTCGACCGCCTCACGCTGGATGATGCCGGCGTTGCCGTAGGAGGTTTCCTGGCCCGGACCACGCCGGTCGACCAGCGTGACGGCGTGGCCGCGCAGGCGCAGTTCCAGCGCGGCGCAGGTGCCGGCCATGCCGGCGCCCAGGACGAGGATTTCTTGTGTCATGACAGGCTGGATGAAGTCGCGCGGGAAGGCGGGCAGGGCAAAAACCTTCGAGATTATCGAAGCGCTCCCGGTATGTGGCCGGCATGGCGGGCAGATTGCAAAATCGGGGCCTGCTTTTTTTTAAAAACCGCGCCGAGGAGACAGACCCATGCAGATCGCGCCCCCCACCCCCGCCGGCCGGACGGCGCGTTCGGTCGCCATCGCGCTCTCGGCGGCCCTGCTGGTCGCCTGCGGCACGCCCGGCGCACCGCCGCCCGCCACCACGGCCGCCCCGGCCGCTCCGGCCACCACGGCGCTGCCCGCGGCGCCCGAGGTGGCATCCGGCTACCGCACCGGACTCGCCAGCGTCCTGGCCGACCGGCACATGGCGGCAGCGGCCCATCCGCTGGCCGCCGAGGCCGGCCGGCAGGTGTTGCGCGAGGGCGGCTCGGCGATCGATGCGGCCGTCGCCATGCAGGCCATGCTGACGCTGGTCGAGCCGCAGGCCAGCGGCATCGGCGGCGGCGCCTTCATCCTGTACTGGGACGGCCTGCGCGTGCAGGCCTTCGACGGCCGGGAAACCGCGCCCGCGGGCGCCACCGAAAACCTTTTCCTGCGCGCGGACGGCAAGCCGATGGCTTTCAGCGAAGCGCAGATCGGCGGCCGTTCGGTGGGCGTGCCGGGCGTGCTGCGGGCGTTGGAGATGGCGCATCGCCAGCACGGCAAACTGCCGTGGGCGCGTTTGTTCCAGCCGGCCATCGAACAGGCCGAGCGCGGCTTTCCGCTGTCGGCGCGCCTGCATACCCAGATATCCGCGGACAGGTTCATGGGGGGCTCGCCGGAACTGCATGCGTACTTTCTCCAGGCCGACGGGACGCCCAAGCCGGTCGGCACGCCGTTGCGCAATCCGGCCCTGGCCGAAACCCTGCGCACCATCGCCGCACAAGGCGCCGACGCCTTTTACGGCGGGCCGATCGCGGCCGACATCGTGGCGCGGGTGAACAGCCGCGCCAATGCCGGCTCGCTCACGCTGGCCGACCTGCAGGCCTACCGCGCCCGGGAGCGCGATCCGGTGTGTTCCGGCTACCGGCGCTGGACGGTCTGCGGCATGCCGCCGCCATCCAGCGGCGGCGTGGCGATCGCGCAGATGCTGGGCACCCTGCAGGCGCTGGGCACTTTCCAGCCGGCCTATCGGCTGCAGTCGCTGCCGCCGCTGGCGGTATCCACTCCCGCCCGGCTGGAGCCCCGGCCGGAGGCGGTGCACGCGGTGTCGGAAGCCGGCCGACAGGCCTACGCCGACCGGGGCCTGTACCTCGCCGACCCGGACTTCGTGGCAGTCGATGTGAAGGGAATCACCGACCCCGGCTACCTGACGGCGCGCGCCATGCTCATCGGCGACCGCAGCAGCGGCCGGGCGCAGCCGGGCAACCCCGCCGGCACCGCGCTGGCCCTGGCGCCCGACCGCTCGCCGCCGCGTGTCTCCACTTCGCAGATCGTGGCGGTGGACGATGCCGGCGGGGCGATCAGCATGACCACCACCATCGAGAGCTATTTCGGCTCGCACCTGATGGTGCGCGGCTTCATGCTCAACAACCAGCTGACCGATTTCTCTTTTGTGCCGGCCGAGGACGGCAGGCCGGTCGCCAACCGGGTGCAGCCCGGCAAGCGCCCCCGTTCTTCGATGGCACCCACGCTGGTGTTCGACCGGGCCGGCGGCGCCCTGGTCGCCACCCTGGGTTCGCCGGGCGGCTCGCAGATCATCGAATACGTGTCCAAGACCCTGATCGGCCTGCTGGACTGGAACCTGGACGTGCAGGACGCCGTCGGCCTGCCCAATTTCGGCAGCCGCAACGGGCCGACGGAACTGGAAAAAGGACAGGTCACCCCCGCGTTGATGCAGAGCCTGAAGGACCGCGGGCACGAGGTGACCGAGATCGAGATGACCAGCGGCACCCAGGCCATCGTGCGGCGCAGCCGCCCGGACGGCCGCCCGGTGTGGGCCGGTGGTGCCGACCCCCGCCGGGAGGGCGTGGCGCTGGGCGAATGACAACGCGATGCGCGCATCGCGGCCGGACGCCGACGCATCAGGAGAACGGATGCACCTCGAAACCCACGCGGTAGCTTTCGGTCCGCGGCGCGACGGCCGCGCAATGCGGCAGGTTCAGGTTGTGCTGGAAGGTGTCGGCCGCGATGCTGGTCTGGCGTGTGGGGTCGTCGCCGACGTCGTAGAGGCGCTGCAGGTCGTCGGCCGTTTCGTCGAACACGACGAGGCAATGCGTATTCAGGCCCGCGCGCAGGCACGCCGCCTGGATCGGCGTGGAGTGCGCCAGGCCGCCGAGCAACACGCCGCGCTGGTCTCTGCCGAGCCGGGCGCGGGTGCGCGCGAACATGAGGTCTTCGCGCACCTCGTCGCTGCCGCCTTCGATGCCCAGCGAATCGACGAAGGCCAGCGGGATGTCGCGATGGCGGATTTCGTTCCAGGCCAATAGCTCGGGCAGGAAGCGCTGCAGGGCACCCCGGTCACCGCTGGTGCGCACGTAATCCCAGGCAATGGCCTGGCCCCTGCGCGAATGCAGGGTGTTCGATCCGAGGGCCTTCTTCAGCTTCGGTTCGTGCAACAGGAATTTCAGGAGGGGGTCGAGTTGATCGAGCAGTTCGGCCCGGTGCTCGAGGCACAGCACCATGCCGTGCTTGCGGCATGCGTCGATGGCCGCGTGGAACATCGTCAGGCTGCTGGCGACGTGGTGTCCGCCACCCAGCAATAGCAGGGCCGGCGCGGGTGCTTCGGCGATGCGACCGGCGGCACGGGCGATCTGGCGGCGTGTGTCGGAGCCGGTCTTGAGTTCCGGAACCGCGGCCAGCGCGCTGCCGGCGACCGGACCGGTCGGCACGGCTGGAATGCGGGCCATGAGTTCATGGCCCAAGGGCGTCACGAAAATGCTCGCCCGGGGCCGCAAGGGGTCGGCGTCGGGAGCCGGGCAGCGCAGCGGGTCGAGCAGCGGGTTGGGGAGGGGTGCGATGGTGTCCGGCGTCCGGCTGCCGGTGCCCGGGTGATGGCGAGTTTCGGATGGCGTAGCGCCTGGTGTCGGGCTGGTGTTTCCACTGCGGATGGGATCGAACATGGGTGCTCCGGAAAGCTGCGGAGTGTGAAAAGTCCGCGAAGCGCTACTCCCTGGAATGCCGAAGCGAGATGGGCGCATCCGAAAAAAGCCGAATGCACACGGGAAATCCCTCGAACCCCTGGAAAGCGGTGTTTTCCTGTCGCGCCGGGCGTCCCGTCCGACAAGCGCCGGAGCGGACGGAGCCTAAATTGCGTTCAGCACTTCCGCCGATTCCGTTCTCCTCCCGATGTCTCGTTCCGCCACGGCCGCCGCGCCGTCAGTCCCGCCGCCGAAAAACCGGCGGCGCCGGCCACCCACGCTGTCGATGGAGGCCTGGAGACAGTTTCTGGAGGTGGCACGGCCCTACTGGGTGGGCGAAAAGAAGCGCTCCGCGTGGTCGCTATTGGCCCTGCTGGTGGTGCTGATGCTGGCGGAGACGCAACTCGCCGTCATGCTCAACGCCGAGGTCGGCGACATGACATCGGCCCTGGCCGGCCGCGAACGCGATCGCTTCTGGACGGCGGTGCAAAGCAGCCTTTTCGTGCTGGCCTTCGCGGTACCCGTGTACGGCTTTTATTACTACATGCGCGACAACTTCGCCAACCACTGGCGGCGTTGGCTGACGGCCCGCTTTCTCGACGGCTACCTGGGCAACCGCAAGTACTACGAGATGGGCGCCAGCGACGAGATCGACAACCCCGACCAGCGCATCAGCGAAGACATCAACACCTTCACCGGGCGCTCCACCCATTTTCTGCTGGTGCTGGTGGGCTCTTTCATGCAGCTGGTGGCTTTCAGCGCGGTGTTGTGGTCGATCTCGCACGTGCTGGTCGGCTTTTTGGCGCTGTACGCCTTCGTCGGCACCTTCGGTGCGCTGTATTTGTTCGGTGCACCGCTCATCCGCCTCAACTTCTGGCAGTTGCGCCGCGAAGCCGACTTTCGTTTCGGCCTGATGCGCCTGCGTGAAAACGCGGAGTCCATCGCTTTCTACCGGGGTGAGGCGCAGGAGCGCCAACAGATCGACCAGCGCTTCGACGCGGTGTTCAACAATTTCGCCCGGCTCATCAAGAAGCAGCGGGCGCTCAACATCTTCCAGCGTGCCTTCAGCCAGCTGACGCTGGTCGTGCCCAGCATCATCCTGGCCAACGACGTGCTGTCCGGCGAGCTGGAAGTCGGACGTGCGGTGCAGGCGGCCGGGGCTTTCGTGGCGGTGCTGGGCGCGGTGTCGCTCATCGTCGACAACTTCGAGACGCTGAGCAAATTCGTTGCAGGCATCGGCCGTTTGCACGCCCTGTCGCAGCTGGTGATGAAGGAGCCTACCGCAACTTCCGCATCTGGTGCGGCAACTCCCGGGGCTGCCGCCACGCCGGAAATCATGATCCAGCCCGCCGAGCGCATGGCGGTGGAGGCGGTGACGCTGTACACGCCACGATTCGGTCGCATGCTGGTGCAGGATTTGAGCCTCGACTTGAAACCGGGCGACGGCTTGCTGATCACGGGCGCGAGCGGATGCGGCAAAAGTTCGCTGCTGCGGGCCATCGCAGGCCTGTGGCGCAACGGCAGCGGCACGGTGCACAGCTTGCCCGAAGCGGACGTGTTCTTTTTGCCGCAACGGCCGTACATGCAGGTGGGCAGCCTGCGCAGCCAGATCATCTACCCGCGCCGGCAGTCTCCGCTGGACGACGAGCAGTTGCTACAGGTGCTGCGCGACGTGCAACTGGGCAGCCTGGCCGAACGCGTCGGCGGGCTGGACGCGGTACAGGATTGGGAAAAGCTGCTCTCCACCGGCGAGCAGCAGCGGCTGGCATTTGCGCGGGTGCTGGTGCAGAAGCCACGGGTGGTGATCCTGGACGAGGCCACCAGCGCGCTAGACAACGCCAACGAGGCAGCGCTGTACCAGCGTTTGCGCAGCAGCGGGGTGACGATTGTCAGCATCGCCCACCGGGCGGCGGTCTTGCAGCACCACACCCACGTGCTGCGCCTGGACGGCAGCGGCGGCTGGGCGCTGCACGCCGCTGCCGATTACCGCTTCGACACCTGAGCCTCGGCGGCGGCCTGATCCGGGCGGGTGCCGGAAGCGGCGACGTTCGGCCACTCGCCCGATCCGGCAAATGCGGTGTCTTCCGCTTCGTCGTGCACCGACAGCAACTGGCGCATGGCGCGCGCAATGACGGGGTCGGGTGATTCGAGCAGCGCCGTCGCCTCGCCGTGCCAGCTGGGGTCGCCCAGCACACGAAGGCACAGGGCGCGTAGTTCGGGGGAGTGGTCGGCCGGGTGCTGATCGACCAATCTGAGTGCATCGAGCAACCGGCCGCGCTGGATGGCGATCAGGACCGGGATCGCCAGCATGTCGCGGGCTTTCGGGTCTTGCTCGCACAGGCGCTGGTACATCGTGTCGGCCTCGTCCAGGCGCCCGCGGCGCAGCGACTCGACGAGTTGATCGGCCTGCTGGGCGAACCCGGCGTCCGGGTTGCCGGGTGTCATGACATCTGGCGGAGCTTGTCCAGCTCGCGTTGCAGCAGGGTATTGGCGGAGCGCGATGCGGGCGCCATGTCGGCGCCGGACCCCTGGCCGCCCAGCGATTGCATCAAGCCCCCGAGGTCGAGGGGAATGACGCTTTTGACCGCCTGCGTGACGCCCTGGATGACGCTGCTGATCGTGTCGCGAATGCCGTTGATGGCGAACATGGAATTTCCTTTTTCGAGCGGCCAGCAAGCCGAAATGGATGCCGGAACTGTGGAATCTGGTGGTTGCACGGCGATCCGGCCTCTCTGGAGCCGTAGCGGCGCGCGGCTGGACGAAGCGGCTTGGGCCGTGGGCAGTGCGCCATCGGTTAGCCTTGCCGCCTTTTTCCCGAAGCAGCGCAGGCCGGCACACCATGGACGACGATACCCAAGACACCGATATCCGCGAAGCACGCCTCTGGTCGGTGGACGGCTGGACGGCCAAGGTCGTCAAGAACGAAGAGGACGACGGCTGGGCCGTCGCCATGACGCGCGCCGGCGAGGCCGAACCGGCGCTGGTCGGCCCATGGACCATGGGCCGCGACAAGAAAAACCCCAAGCCGCTGGACGCCGCGGCCTTCAGCACGCTCGTGAAGACCGCCTCCGAAGTGATCCGGCGCCACGAGCAGCATCTGCACGCCACGCTGCACCGGCAGATCGAGGTGGAGGCCAAGATGGGCCGGGTTACCGTGATGCTGGACATCGAGCCCGACGAGGACCATCCCAGCGCCACGCTCAGCGCTCAGGACGCTGGCGGCGAAGAACTGGCGCGCATCTCGGTGTCGCCGGGTTTCGTGTTGAACCGCGCTTCGGCTCAGCGCTGGATCGATGGGGATTTCGTCAAGCCCCGTTGACCGCCGGGCTGATTTTCCCCGGACGATAATTGCGGCATGCAGATTCCGTTCACCAAGATGCAGGGCGCCGGCAACGACTTCGTCGTGCTCGACGAAACCCGTGGACTGCTGGGCCTGTCGGCCGAGCAGGTGCGCTTTCTGGCCGACCGCCACTTCGGCGTGGGCGCCGACCAGGTGCTGTCGGTGCGGCCGTCGCCGGCACCGGGCATCGATTTCGAATACGTCATCTTCAACGCGGACGGCGGCGAGGTGGAGCAGTGCGGCAACGGGGCGCGCTGTTTCGTGCGTTTCGTGCGCGAACACGGCCTGACCGACCGCGATGCGATCCGGGTGCAAACCCGATCCGGCGTGATCGAGCCGCGGCTGGACGCCGACGGCCGCGTCACCGTCGACATGGGCGCACCGGTGTTCGAGCCGGCCCGGGTGCCTTTCGACATCGCCGGCCTCTCGCCCCAGGTAGACGGCGGCTGGCAGCTCTGGCCGCTCGCCCTGGGCGTCGCCGCCACCGACCCGGTGGCCTACGTGGCGGTGGTTTCCATGGGCAATCCGCATGCCGTCTTGCAGGTGGAAAACGTCGACACCGCACCTGTCGCCGATTTCGGACCGCGCATCGAGCGGCACTCGCGGTTTCCCCAGCGGGTCAACGCCGGCTTCATGCAGGTGGTGAGCCGCTCGCGCATCCGCCTGCGGGTGTACGAACGCGGCGCCGGCGAGACCCTGGCCTGCGGCACCGGCGCCTGTGCGGCGGTGGTCGCCGGCATCCGGCTCGGCCTGCTCGACGAGCGGGTCGACGTCGAAACCCGCGGCGGCCTGCTCACCATCGCCTGGGCCGGTGGCACCGGCGCCGTGCACATGACCGGTCCCGCCGTCACTGTTTTCGAGGGCAGCATCGAGGTGCCCGAAACCCTCTACCAGCCCTGAACCGATTGCCCGACCCCATGACCATCCCCACCCCCCGGCCGGACGCGACCTCGGTCCCGCCCATCACCGAAGAAGACATCGCCGGATACCTGGTCAATACGCCCGAGTTCTTCGAGCGCCACGCCGATGTGTTGACCGGCGTGCAGCTCACCAGCCCGCACGGCGCCCGCGCGGTTAGCCTGCAGGAGCGCCAGGCCGAAATGCTGCGCGAGAAGATCAAGGCGCTGGAGCAAAAGGTGATGGCCATGGTGCGCAACGGCCACGAGAACACCGCCATCGCCGACCGCCTGCATCGCTGGTCGCTGGCGCTCACCGGCGCCGCCGAAGCGCGCGAGCTGCCGGCGCGCACCGTCGACGCCGCCAAGGAGCAGTTCGCCGTTCCCCAGGCGGCCTTGCGGCTTTGGGATCTGGCGCCCGGCCACGGCCTGGCGAACTTCGCGGCCGATCCGGGCGACGAGCTGCGCACCTTCGCAGCCTCTCTCGGCGAGCCGTATTGCGGACCCAATCGCGGTTTCGATGCGGTACGCCTGCTCGACAACCCCGAGGAAGCCGCGTCGCTGGCCATGCTGCCGCTGCGGGACGCCCGCGACGGCACCTGTTTCGGACTGCTGGTGCTGGCTTCCAGCGACATCGCACGTTTCGACGCCGGCATGGGCACCGACTTCCTGCAGCGCATGGCGGCGGTGGCCGGTGCGGCCCTGGGGCGCCTGCGCGGCTGAGGCATGCCCGACATGGCCCCGGCCGAAGAAACGGCGAATCCCGTCGGCCACCCCCTGGTCGTGCGCTACCTCGACCATGTGCGGTTCGAAAAACGCCTGGCCGAACGCACCGTCACGCTCTACGGCCTGGACCTGCAGAAGTTGCTGGCCGCCTGCGGGGCTGCGGGCGTGGCGCCGGAAGCCGCCCATCACGCGCATATCCGCCGTTTCACCTCGCAGATGCACGCGGCTGGCCGCAGCCCGCGCGGCATCGCCCTGGTGCTTTCCGGCTGGCGGGGCTTCTATGCCTGGCTGGGCCGCGAAGGGCTGATCGTCGTCAATCCCGTGGTCAACGTACGGGCGCCCAAGGCGCCCAAGCCCTTGCCCAAGGCGCTCGCGGTGGACGAAGCCGGCCAGCTGGCCGATTTCACCCGCGACGGTGCCGGTTCCGAACAGGACGCCTGGCTCGACCAGCGCGATGCCGCGATGGTCGAGCTTTTCTACGGCTGCGGCCTGCGGGTGGGCGAACTGGTGGCCCTGGACGCTGTAGCGACCGCCGCCGGCCAGCAGGCGGGCCACGGCTGGGTCGACCTGCAGGACGGCATGGTGCATGTGCGCGGCAAGGGACAGAAATGGCGCAGCGTGCCCATCGCCGGCAAGGCCGCCGAAGCCATCGCGCAATGGCTGCCGGTGCGGCTCGGCGGATTGCCGGCCGACGGGTTGTCGCAGGCGGCGATGTTTCCCGGGCGGCGCGGCACCCGGCTCACGCCGCAGGCGGTGTGGCAGCGCCTGCGCGCGCGCAGCGCCGCCGCCGGCCTGGCCGCGCCGGTGCACCCGCACATGCTGCGGCACTCCTACGCCAGCCACCTGCTGCAATCGAGCGGCGACATCCGCGCGGTGCAGGAACTGCTCGGCCACGCCAGCATCACGACGACGCAGATCTACACCCGGCTCGACTTCCAGCACCTGGCGCAGATCTACGACGCAGCGCATCCCCGGGCCAAGAACAAGCCCTGAATCCATCGACGGGCGGTCGCACCGCCTGCAGCGACACCATGAAAACCCTTCGACTCCGCGACGGCAAGGAACGCTCCCTGCTGCGCCAGCACCCCTGGATCTTCGACGGCGCCATCGCCCGCGGCGGTGCCGACAGCGGCGAGACCGTACGGGTGGAAGCCCACGACGGCCGCTTCCTCGGTTGGGCCGCCTTCAGCCCCGAGTCGCGCATCCGCGCCCGGGTGTGGAGCTTCGTCGAGGCCGACCGCATCGACGCCGCGTTTTTGCAGGCCCGCGTGACCGCCGCGGTGCAGATGCGCAGCCGGCTCGGAATCGACAGCGACGGTGTACGGCTGGTGCACGGTGAATCGGACGGCCTGCCCGGGCTGGTGGTCGACCGCTACGGCGACACGCTGGTCGCCCAATTCGGCAGCGCCGGCGTGGAGCGCTGGAAAGCCGTCCTGGCCGATGCGCTGCTGGCCGCGACCGGCCTGGAAAAGCTCTACGAACGCTCGGATGCCAGCGCGCGGGGCCTGGAGGGCCTGCCCGAAATCACCGGCTGGCTGCGCGGCGAAGGCCCCACCGCCTTGCGGCTGCGCGAGCACGGCTGGCAGCTGGGGCTGGATATCGCCACCGGTCACAAGACCGGCTACTACCTCGACCAGCGCGACAGTCGCAAGGCCTTCGCCGATACCGTGCAGCGGCTCGGCTCGCGCCGCGTGCTCAACTGCTACAGCTACACCGGCGGCTTCACCGTGGCGGCGCTGATCGGCCAGCGGGCGGCGGGTGTCGCGGACGGCGAAGTCGTCACCATCGACTCGTCCGGCCCGGCGCTGGAGCAGGCGCGCGAAAACCTGCGCCTGAACGGCTTCGACGGCACCGGCTGCGAGTTCCTGGATGCGGACGTCAATGCCAGCCTGCGCCGCTTCGGCCAGGAAGGCCGGGTGTTCGACGCCATCGTGCTCGATCCGCCCAAGTTCGCGCCTACCTCGGCCCACGCCGACCGCGCCGCGCGGGCCTACAAGGACATCAACCGGCTGGCCCTGAAGCTGCTGGAGCCGGGCGGCGTGCTGTTCACGTACTCCTGCTCGGGCGGGGTGCCGCCGGAGCTGTTCCACAAGATCGTCGCTTCGGCCGGGGCCGACGCGGGTGTCGACGGATATGTCATCCAGCGGCTGGCAGGCGCCCCCGACCACCCGATGACGCTGACCTTTCCCGAGGGCGAATACCTCAAGGGCCTGGCGATCCTGCGGCGCGCTTGAATTCGGCCGCGAGCGCGGGCAAGACGACCTCGCTAAACTCTTTTGTTGCCTTTTTCAGCCCAGGATTCTTCTGACATGAGCCTCATCCCCGCCACCATCCTCACCGGCTTTCTCGGCTCGGGCAAAACCACCTTGCTCAAGCGCCTGCTCTCCGAAAATCACGGCATGAAGATCGCCGTGATCGAAAACGAGTTCGGCGAGGAGAACATCGACAACGACATCCTGGTGACCGAGTCCAAGGAGCAGATCGTGCAGATGAGCAACGGCTGCGTCTGCTGCACCATCCGCGAGGATCTGCGCGAAGCCCTCCAGCTGCTGGCCGCCAAGAAGCGCAAGGGTTTGCTCGACTTCGACCGCGTGGTGATCGAGACCACCGGCCTGGCCGACCCCGGCCCGGTGGCGCAGACCTTCTTCATGGACGAGGAAATCGCCGAAAGCTACCTGCTCGATTCCATCCTGACCCTGGTCGATGCCAAGCACGCGCCGCAGCAGCTCAACGACCGCCAGGAGGCGCGCCGCCAGGTGGGTTTTGCCGACCAGTTGTTCGTCAGCAAGACCGATCTGGTGAGCGCCGAGGAAACCGACGCCCTGATTCATCGCTTGAAGCACATGAACCCGCGCGCGCCGATCCAGAAGGTCAATTTCGGGGATGTTCCGCTGGCCAACGTGCTGGATCTGCGTGGTTTCAACCTGAACGCCACGCTGGATATCGATCCGGACTTCCTGAAGGAAGACGACCACGGCCATGGGCACGACCATGGCCATCACGACCATGACCACGGCGAAGGCGAACATTGCGACCATCCCTCGCATGCGAACGGCGGCCAAGGGCACCACCATCATCACGATGACGACGTGAAGAGCTTCGCCTTCAAGTCCGATAGGCCTTTCGACCCCGCCAAGCTCGAGGATTTCCTGGGCGCCATCGTCAATATCTACGGCCCCCGCATGCTGCGCTACAAGGGCGTGCTGAACATGCAGGGCACCGAGCGCAAGGTGATCTTCCAGGGCGTGCACCAGCTGATGGGAAGCGACCTGGGACCTGCGTGGGCGGAAGGCGAAACGCGCAACAGCAAGATGGTCTTCATCGGCATCGACCTGCCCAGCGACATCTTTCTGCAAGGTCTTCAGCAATGTCTGGTCTGAAGGGCGTTTTTCCGCGGGATTGACCCCTTACAATCGCGCGCCGGCAAAACGCCGGTGCGTCCCGAGCGTCCGTTGCAGGTGCCATCCGACACGGTTGCCGGCGGCCCGCCGGCTTCCCGCCAGGGTCGCCAACCCGTAATATTGCCGGCATCGCCAGCGATGGCGGTCCCCTAGTCTGTCGTCAGCCCTTCCAAGACCATGCCTTCCATCGTTCCTGCCCCCGTGAAGAAAGACCCGAAGCTTGCCCAGAACTGGAAGAGCAAATCGGGTGATGCCCTCACCGATCCCGAAGTCATCGCCATGCCCGACAGCGAGTACATGAACGAGAAGCAGCTGGCGTTCTTTCGCCACAAGCTCGTCGCACTCAAGCAGGACATGCTGGCGAACGCTGGTGAAACCACCGAACACCTGCGCGAAGATACGGTCGTCGTGCCCGATCCGGCCGATCGCGCCACCATCGAGGAAGAACACGCACTCGAACTCCGCACCCGCGACCGCGAACGCAAGCTGTTGAAGAAGATCGAGCAGTCCATCGCCCGCATCGATGCCGGCGATTACGGCTACTGCGACGAAACGGGCGAACCCATCGGCGTCGGCCGTTTGCTGGCGCGTCCCACCGCCACGCTGTCGCTCGAAGCGCAACAGCGCCGCGAGCTCAAGCAGAAGATGTTCGGAGACTGATCCGCCGCCCGCCTGAGATCATGGCCAAGGACGGCGCCCCCGGACTTCTCGGCAAGGTGGTGCGCCTGGTGCTGCCGGGCGGTGCGCCGCGCAGCAGCCTTGCCGGCCCGGGCTCCGCCTCCGACGGTGAATCCGAACTCGATCACGACGCCGGCAAGGGAAGGCAGCTGCTGCGTGAACTGATGGAGCGTCGTCGGCGCAACGACCTGGTACGCCAGCGCGAGTTCGATCAACTGCGCCGCATGCGGCGCATGGTGGCGGCCGCCAACCCTCCGCCGCCCGACGACGACGTCGATAGCGAAGCCGGGCCGACCGGCTTCCAGGACACTGCCTACGACCACAACTCGGAAGAGCGCGCGGTCACCCTGAAAAAGATCAACGAGATCGAGGAGCAGATGTCGCGCCAGTGGTGGAAGACCCGGCCGGCCGAACCCTTCGACCTTCCCGGCCCCGGCTCGACGAGCGCCCGCGATGCACGGCGCGCACCCGACGTTTCGGCCTCGCGCCACCAGCCCCTGACAGCCGACGGGGCATTCGATTTCGGCCCGCAGCCGCTACGTCCCGTCACCAATTTCGCGCCGACCATCTCCCAGGCGTCCGAGTCGGCCCGTGCGCATTCCATGCCGCATATCGCGCCAACGGCAGCGTCCTCGCCGACTCTGGATACACCCCCCGACATCGAGCTGCCGGACATGGCTTTGCCCGCTGTCGAGGTGCCCGACCTGGAGTTGCCGGACGCCGCCTTGTCGCAGTTGGTCGCCACCGGACCCGGTCCCTTCCCCGGGCCGCAACCGGCGCTGCCGGGCTTCGTGCACCATCCGCTGGTCGAGGAAGCCGCGATTGCTTTCGCCAACGGCGAGATCGTGGCGGCGCGTGACGGCCTGCGCATGCTGATCGAGGCCGCCGGCCCCAATCCGTCCGACGAGGAGGGTACACGCGAGTTGTGGCTCACCTTGCTGGACCTGTACCGCGCGCTGGGCCACCGCGACCAGTTCGAGTCCACCGCCATCGCCTATGCGGAGCGTTTCAGCCGTTCGCCGCCGGCCTGGATTTCGCTTGCTGTCGAGGCGGGGCCGCAGCCCGCCGGAATGGGCGATTTTCACTGGCGTTGCCCCGCACTGCTGGATTACCAGGCTGTCATGAGGCTCCGCGTGCAGGCCACCGCCGCGGCCGGCGCCTGGTGGCTGGACTGGTCCGGCCTGGAGGGCTTCGAGTACGACGCCCTGGCTCCGCTGCTCGAGACTTTCGGCGCCTGGTGCCGGCAGCCCGCGCAGATCTATTTCGAGGGAGCCGACCGCCTCCTGTCGGCCCTCGAGGCGCGCACGCTCACCGGTGCCGCCGATGCCGAGGCCGACTGGTGGCGACTGCGCATGGAAGCCTTGCGCCTGATGCGCCGCATGGACGACTACGAAGAGGCCGCGCTCGACTACTGCATCACCTACGAGGTGTCGCCACCGTCGTGGATCGCACCGCTCTGCGACTGCCGCGTCTTGCAGATCGGCAGCCATCAGGCCTCCGGTGCCGAGCCGGCCGCTGCGGGGGATGCAGCGGCGATGCAGGCGATCGAGGTGGCGAGCCTGTCGGGAGAGATCGGAAGCGATGTCGCCGATGTGCTGGCTCAGCTGGATACGGCCTTGTCCCTGCAGGCGCAGTCGGCCGGACTGGTCGGCCAGGGGGAGTTGCTGGCGATCGACTGCAGCCGTCTGGTGCGGCTCGATTTCGTTGCGGCCGGCTCGGTGCTGGGCTGGGCCGCCAGTCGTCACGGCGAAGGCCTGTCGGTGGAGTTTCGGGGCCTCAACCGCCTGGCCGGTGCCTTCTTCAACGTGACCGGCATCAGCGAATATGCCCGCGTGTACCTGCGGCCGGACGAGCGCCATTGAAAAACAGCCGGCCGTCCCCAGTTCGGCCGCTATGCACCAATCGAGCGAAAACGCCGTTTACCACGGCACCACCATCCTCAGCGTCCGGCGGCAGACCGCCGACGGCTGGCAGGTCGCCATCGGCGGCGACGGCCAGGTCACGCTGGGAAGCATCGTCGTCAAGGGTACGGCCCGCAAGGTGCGCAAGCTGCATCACGACAAGGTCCTGGCGGGTTTTGCCGGCGCCACGGCCGATGCCTTCACCCTGTTCGAGCGATTCGAGGCCAAGCTCGAGAAACACCAGGGCCAGCTGGCGCGTGCCGCCATCGAACTCACCAAGGAATGGCGCACCGACCGCGTGCTGCGCCGCCTGGAGGCCATGCTCGCCGTCGCCGACCGGACCACGTCGCTCATCATCACCGGCAACGGCGACGTACTGGAGCCGGAACAGGGCATCGTCTCCATCGGCTCGGGTGGCGCCTATGCGCATTCGGCCGCCAAGGCCTTGATCGACAACACCGATCTCCCGGCGGCCGTGGTGGTGAAGAAGTCGCTGGAGATTGCCGGCAGCCTCTGCATTTACACCAATATGTCCCATACGATCGAAACGCTGGATTGACCGACCGATATGTCTTTTTCGATGAGCCCCCAGGAGATCGTCTCCGAACTCGACCGTCACATCGTCGGCCAGACCCAGGCCAAGCGCGCCGTCGCCATCGCCCTGCGCAACCGCTGGCGCCGCCAGCAGGTGGACGACAAGCTGCGCCATGAGATCACGCCCAAGAACATCCTGATGATCGGCCCGACCGGCGTCGGCAAGACCGAGATCGCCCGGCGCCTGGCCCGCCTGGCCGATGCGCCCTTCATCAAGGTCGAGGCCACCAAGTTCACCGAGGTGGGCTACGTGGGCAAGGATGTCGACACCATCATTCGCGACCTGGTCGAGGTGGCGGTCAAGCAGACACGCGAGGCTGAGATGAAGCTGCATCGCGCCCGCGCGGTCGACGCCGCCGAGGACCGCATCCTCGACGTGCTGCTGCCGCCTGCCCGGCCGACCGGCGCCGCGGCGGAGGAGGGCGCCGTCGTCGCCTCCGCACCTGAAAGCACCGCCCGCCAGAACTTCCGCAAGAAGCTGCGCGAAGGTCAGCTCGACGACAAGGAAATCGAGCTCGACCTGCCCGAAGCGGCGCCCGCGGTCGATGTGGTCAGCCCGCCCGGCATGGAAGGCATGGCCGAGCAGCTGCGCGGCATGTTCGGCCAGATGGGCGGGCGCCGCAAGACGCGCCGGCTGCCGGTGGCCGAGGCGCTGCGCCTGCTGACCGACGAAGAAGCAGGCAAGCTGGTCAACGAGGAAGAAACCCGTGCCCGCGCCGTGCACAACGCCGAGCAGAACGGCATCGTCTTCATCGACGAGATCGACAAGGTGGCCTCGCGCGGTGGCGACGGCGGCGGCAGCACCGCCGAAATCTCACGCCAGGGCGTGCAGCGCGACTTGCTGCCGCTGGTCGAGGGCAGCGCGGTCACCACCAAGTACGGCATCGTCAAGACCGACCACATGCTCTTCATCGCTTCCGGCGCCTTCCACCTGGCCAAGCCGAGCGACCTGATCCCGGAGCTGCAGGGCCGTTTTCCGATCCGCGTCGAGCTGCAGTCGCTTTCGGCGAAGGATTTCGAGGCCATCCTGGTGCAGACCCACGCATCGCTGGTTCGGCAGTACCAGGCGCTCATGGCAACCGAAGGCGTGACGATCGAGTTCACGCCGGAGGGCATCACGCGGCTTGCCTCCATCGCCTACGAAGTCAACGAGCGCACCGAAGATATCGGCGCGCGTCGGCTGGCCACGGTGATGGAGCGTCTGCTGGACGACGCCAGCTTCGACGCCGCCAACCTGTCCGGGCAGACCATCACCATCGACGCGGGCTACGTCGACGAGCGCCTGGGCGAACTGAGCCGGGACGAAGACCTGTCTCGTTTCATTCTCTAGGCCCGGTTCCGGAGAACTTGCCGCGTTTGCGCGGCGCCACGTGCCGGCCCCCGACCTTGTCGGCGGCCGGCACTGTTACATGTGGGTGCGGGTCTCAACATTCACTTTGAGATGGATGTGTAAGTGCTTCATTTTGAAGGTTTTTCCGCTGGTTGCACTTTTCAGTTCACCTCCTAAGTCGTTGATTTCATTGTGAAAGTAGCCAGGAGCCAGGTCGCCGGGACGGGGATTCCTGCTACAGTGCAAAAAAGTGCAATTAAGTGGTGAAAAGTGGCCCGGCCAGGCAATTCACCACTGCACACAAGCCAGCTGCACTGCTCATCTCCCGGAGGTTTAACTGTCGTGTTCCAAGGGGCCTCATCGCTGAGTCTCGATGCCAAGGGGCGCTTGTCCGTCCCGACGCGTCATCGCGATGTCCTGGGCGCGACGGCTTCGGGCCAACTCACCATCACCAAGCATCCGCACGGCTGCCTGATGGTGTTTCCGCGGCCCGAGTGGGAGAAATTCCGCGATCGCATCGCCGCGCTGCCGATGTCGGCCCAGTGGTGGAAGCGAATTTTTCTCGGCAATGCCATGGATGTCGAAATGGACGGCACCGGCCGCGTGCTGGTGTCGCCCGAGTTGCGCGAGGCCGCCGGCATCAACAAGGACGCCATTCTGCTGGGCATGGGCAACCATTTCGAGCTGTGGGACAAGGCCAGCTACGAGGCCCAGGAGGCCGAGGCCATGCAGGGCGCCATGCCCGAGGCCTTCAAGGATTTTTCCTTCTGATATGACTACCGCAGCAGCCCATACCACCGTCATGCTCCACGAGGCGGTCGACGCCCTGGTGCACGACCCGGACGGCACCTACGTGGACGCCACCTTCGGGCGCGGCGGCCACAGCCGGCTGATTCTTTCGCGCCTGTCTCCCGCGGGCCGTCTGATCGCCTTCGACAAGGATCCGGAGGCCATCGCCGCCGCCGGGGCCATCGGCGACAGCCGCTTTTCCATCCGACACGAGGGCTTCGCCAACCTGGGGGAATTGCCTCCGGGCAGTGCGGCCGGGGTCCTGATGGACCTCGGTGTCAGCTCCCCCCAGATCGACAGCCCCGCACGGGGTTTTTCTTTTCGTTTCGACGGCCCGCTCGACATGCGCATGGACACCACGCGCGGCGAGAGCGTGGCCGAGTGGCTGGCGACAGCCGAAGTTCAGCAGATCGCGGAGGTGATACGTGACTACGGCGAAGAACGGTTTGCTGGCCCCATTGCGAAGGCGATTGTTGCTCGCCGACAGGAACGGGGCCCTCTTTCAACCACCACCGAACTGGCCGAACTCGTGGCTGGCCAGGTCAAAACCCGCGAGCAGGGCCAGAACCCTGCAACGCGGACATTTCAGGCTTTTCGGATTTTCATCAATGCCGAGCTTGAAGAGCTTCAGCAGGCTCTGACGGCCAGCCTGACGGTGCTCGCCACCGGCGGTCGCCTGTCGGTGATCAGCTTCCACTCGCTGGAAGACCGCATCGTCAAGACCTTCATCGCGCAGCAGTCGAAGGAGGTCTACGACCGCCGGGCGCCTTTCGCGCCGCCGCAGCCGATGCGGCTGGTCGCCATGGGTCGCAGCAAGCCGAGCGTGGGCGAGGTGGCTGCCAACCCGCGTTCACGCAGCGCCATGCTGCGCGTGGCCGAGCGCACGGGAGTGCCGGCGTGACCCGTTTGTCCGTCGTCCTGCTCATGGCCGTCATGGCCAGCGCCCTGTACCTGGTGCATGTGCAGTACGAGTCGCGCCAGCTTTTCACCGAGATGGAGCGGGCCACCGCCGAGGCGCATCGCCTGGAAGTCGAGCGCTCGCGCCTGGAAGTCGAGAAGCGCGGCCAGGCCACGCCGCTGCGGGTGGAAAAACTCGCGCGCGATCAGCTCAAGATGCGCAACACCACCCCCGCGATCACGCTGTACGTGCCCTACAACGGCGCTTCCACGGTCGCTGCCGCGCCCAGGGCCGCCCAGTGAGCCGAGGCAGCCGCAGCGTCCAGTACGCGTCCAGCCCCCTGCTCGCCAGCAAGACGCCGGTCTGGCGCAGCAAGTTCATCGTCGCCTGCATCGCGCTGGGCTTCGTGGGGCTGGCCGGACGGTCGCTGTACGTGCAGGTCATCAACAACGACTTCTTCCAGCGCCAGGGCCAGGTGCGCTTCGCCCGCACGCTGGAGCTGCCGGCCAACCGCGGCCGCATCC
>Ga0308164_10000555_pt1 | contig 59087 bp, 55 predicted proteins | sample PhyTR2_FD_201031 | JGI IMG/M metagenome (GOLD analysis project Ga0308164, IMG submission 201031) | Phyllosphere microbial communities from UC Gill Tract Community Farm, Albany, California, United States - DLSLT.R2 | ecosystem: Host-associated > Plants > Phyllosphere > Unclassified | place: USA... | reverse complement strand
CGCAAGTGAAGTTCAAATAAGGCTGCACTGAGGTGTCGATGCGTTTATTAAGGATAGGCCTGGCGCTGTGGCTGTTGGCCTGCGTGGGCGTGGCCCAGGCGGCGTTGACCTTCCCGGCGCTGACCGGGCGGGTGGTGGATAACGCCCAAATGATCGACCCGGCGGTGCGTGCGCAGTTGACCCAGCAGTTGCAGGCGCTGGAGCAGAAGAGCGGCGATCAGATCGTGGTGGTCACCGTACCTGACCTGCAAGGCGTGCCGATCGAGGACTTCGGTTATCAATTGGGGCGCCAGTGGGGCATCGGCCAGAAGGGAAAGGACAACGGCGCGCTGTTGATCGTCGCCCGCGATGAGCGCAAGTTGCGCATCGAAGTCGGTTACGGCCTGGAAGGTGTACTGACCGATGCGCAGTCCTGGGTGATCATCAACCAAGTGATCGCGCCCAAGTTCAAGGCCGGCCAGTACAGCCAGGGCATCAGCGACGGTGTGGCTGCGATGATCCAAGTGGTCGGCGGTGAACCGCTGGCGGTGCCGGCCCATGTGGCGGATGGCAACTTTGCCAAGGATAATCCGCGGCTCTCCATTGGCCTGTTCGTGTTGCTGATCGGCGTGTTGTGGCTGTGCAATCGCTTGGGCCTGCCGGTGGGCGCGATCCTGTTGGCGATCCTCAGCAGCAGCGGACGCGGCGGTGGCGGCGGCGGAGGGGGCGGTGGTTTCCGAGGCGGCGGCGGTGGCTTCGGCGGCGGCGGGGCCTCGGGCGGATGGTAATGACAATAACGAGAAAAGAGCATCTACAACCATGGCACTACTGAGTGAACACGAACAACGCCAGGTCGCCGAAGCGATCGCCCGGGTCGAGCAGCAGACCGACGCCGAGCTGGTGACGGTGCTGGCCGCCCGTGCCGATGACTACGCGTACATCCCGTTGTTGTGGGCCAGCCTGATCGCCCTGGTGGTGCCGGGCGTGGTGCATTACCTGTCCGGCTACCTGACCATGTACACCTTGCTGTTGGCGCAGTGGGCGACGTTCATTGTGCTGTGCCTGGTGTTTCGCTTGCCCAAAGTCACCACGCGCCTGATCCCACGCTCAGTGCGGCATTGGCGCGCGTCCAACCTGGCGCGTCGGCAGTTTCTGGAGCAGAACCTGCACCACACAGTGGGCAGTACCGGGGTGCTGATTTTTGTCAGCGAGGCTGAGCGCTACGTGGAAATCCTGGTGGATGAAGGCATTTCCAAGCGCCTGGACGACGGCCGTTGGGACGCCATCGTCCAAGCCTTCACCCAGCAGGTCAAACAGGGCCAGACCCTCGCCGGGTTCATTGCCTGCATCGAAGCCTGTGGAGAGTTGCTCAAGGTGCATGTGCCGGTGACCCAGGCGCGCAATGAACTGCCCAATCGCCTGGTGGTACTTGAGTAGCCCAAACACCGCGATCAAAAAGTGTGGGAGGGGGATTGTCCCCTCCCACATTTAGCCCCAGCAGTGTTCAAGTGCAGTACCGTTGATCAAATAACTCCGTGCCCTGAGCCTCCATCCCCCCTAAAATGCCCGGCATTCCCAGCCCGAGGCGTTTTTGTTCATGTCCGTCACCGCTCAACCCGCCCGCCCTGCGCCGGATCATCACGCCCAGTTCATCGAACTGCTCGGCGAAAGCCTCGCGCACAATGCCTTTATCAAGCTGGTGCTGGCCAAGTACGTCGGTGACGAAGCCGAGCTGCAACGGCTGATTATCAAACCGGTGACTGTCAAGGAGCAGGCGTGCCTGTCCTTTGTGTACCGCTACAAAACCCGCGACATCACCAAGAACCTGCCCGTAGCCGAAGGCGTCGCGGCCATTGCCGCACTGTTGCCGACGTCGTTCAAGAACGCGCACTTGCTGGCGCTGACCGACGAAGCCCAGCTGGAGTACAGCAAGAAGAACAAAAGTTCGCTGTTCAAGAGCAAGCCGCAGCAACTGCGTGAGGCGCCGTCGGCCGAGCATAACCGCGAAAAAAATCGCTTCCTCGACCTGAGCCGGCCGTTTCTGGCCGACCTGGGCGTGACCGATGCCAAGCAGGCGCTGATCCCATCGATGTCGCGCAAGTGGAAGCAGATCAACAAATTCATCGAGGTGTTCAGCCATGCGCTGACCTCGTCGCCGCTGAAACTCGATCAGCCGGTGCGGGTCGCCGATTTCGGTTCGGGCAAGGGCTACCTGACGTTTGCCATCCACGATTACCTGCGCAATACCCTCAACGCTGAAGCCCAGGTCACCGGCGTCGAACTGCGCGAAGATATGGTGACCCTGTGCAACAGCGCGGCTGCACGCCTGGAACATCCCGGGCTGGTGTTCAAATGCGGCGATGTGCGCAGCGTGGCGCCCAGCGAGCTGGACGTGATGATCGCGCTGCACGCCTGCGACATCGCCACTGACTATGCGATCCACACCGGCATCCGTTCCGGCGCATCGATCATCATGTGCTCGCCGTGCTGCCATAAGCAGATCCGCCTGCAGATCCAGAGCCCGGCACTGCTCAAGCCGATGCTGCAATACGGTCTGCACCTGGGCCAGCAGGCGGAAATGGTTACCGACAGCCTGCGTGCGCTGTTCCTCGAAGCCTGTGGTTACGAGACCAAAGTGTTCGAGTTCATCTCGTTGGAACACACCAACAAGAACAAGATGATCCTGGCGGTCAAACGCGCCGAGCCGGTGGATAACGCCTCGTTACTGGAGAAAATCCAGGCCCTCAAGGCGTACTACCACATCACCGAGCACTGCCTGGAAACCCTGCTGCGCGCGGATGGCTACCTGGGCGCCCGCCGTTAAACTGCGCTGGGCTTGGGAACTGGCGCAGGCTGCACCTCTGTCTTGCGCCCCAGCATCACCGTCACGATCACCCCGCAGGCGAACACCCACGTGATCGGCTCGATCTGTTCGCCGAAGAACAGCGCCGAGAACGCAATGGTGAAGAAGATCTGCAGCAGTTGAATCTGGCTGACCCGTGCGATGCCGCCCATGGCCAGCCCGGCGTACCAGGCGAAGAAACCGAGGAACTGCGAGAACAGCGACACATAGCCGAACGCCCACCAGGTGCGCGCCGAGATCGCGCCCTGATGCTGCGCCGCCAGGTACCACACCGGGCCGATCAGCAACGGTGTCGACAGCACCAATGCCCAGCAGATCACCTGCCGGCCGCCCATCTCCTTGGCCAATCGGCCGCCTTCGGCATATCCCAAGCCGCCCACGGCAATGGCGCCGAGCATCAGCAGGTCGCCGGCTTGAATACTGCCGGCGCCGGTAATCAGCGCATAGCTGAGCACCAGCCCACTGCCCAGCGCCGCGCAGGCCCAGAAGGCTTTGGACGGTCGTTCATGGGACAGCCACGCCGCATACAGCGCCACGCACAAGGGTTGCAAACCGTTGACCAGCGCACCGTGGGACGCCGGTAAGGTTTGCATGGCCCAGGCCGACAACACCGGAAAACCCAGGATCACCCCGGCGATCACCAGGCAAAGGCCGCGCACTTGACGCCAAGTGGGCCAACGCTCGCGGCGCCACAGCAACAGCGCTGCCGCCGGCACCGCAGCGAATAACGCGCGACCCAGGCCGTTGAGCAACGGGTGGATGTCCTGCACCACGATGCGGGTGAAGGGCAGGGTCAGGCTGAAGATGATGACGCCCAGCAGGCCGAGGGCCATGCCGGTGTTTTCGCGCGAACTCATAAGGGGGGCCGGAATTCAGAGGGCTTCATGGAATGCCCATCTAGCCACAACCCCCGCCGATCACGGGCCTACAGCTGCGTGCGGATTTATCCGTACAGTTGTTCAGAAAAAACGCGTGACGCTGATCTTCGCATCGCGGCCCTTGGTGTAGGCCCGGTCGCCGCTCAGGGCCGGGCGGTAGTTATTGTTGAACATATTGTCGAGGGTGAAGTTGACTTCGGTGCCCTTGAGGTAAGCCTGCTGCGGTTTCCATTTGGCGAACAGGCCCTGGGTGTTGTAGCGCTTGTTGTTGTATTGGTCGTAGAAGGTGTCGCCGACGCTGCTGCCGGGGCCGCCGGAGTATTTGTCGCTGGGCAGGCGGTCGGTGGCGCCGATGAACTGGCCCATCCATCCCACTTGGGCATCCCACGCCGGAATATGGGTGCCGAGCACCAGTACCCATTTGGTCGGCGGGATGTCCCGCGCCGATACGTTCGGCCCCCAAGGGTTGGTGTAGGCGCCTTCATGCTGGCCGGTGGTGTAGGCGTAGGACACCGAACCGAACAGGTACGTGGAGTTATAGAACGATTCCACCTCGAAACCCTTGATGGTCACGCCGCCGATATTGCGGTAGTTGGACATCGGCCCCGGCGGGCAGGCCGTGGAAATCGTGCCGCCATTGATTGCCTGGTTCTGGCAGCCGACGCCGGTGGCCTTGAAGATTTCATCTTCGACTTTGTTGTGGAACAGCGTGGTACGCACTTGCAGGCTGTCGTCCTGGGCGATCAGGTTATCGAAACTGGTGATGTTGCCCACAGTGATCGACGTGATGCGTTCCGGGTCCAGATCGACGCTGGTGGCGGTGCGACTGCCCACGCCCTGCACTTCATATTGTTCGTCGATCACCGGGGCGCGCCAGGTCTGACTCCAGTTGGCGAACAGCCCGACCTGCGGGGTAACGGTCCAGAACAGCGCCAGACGGGGCGACCAGCCGGTGTAGGTGCGGTCGCTGTAGTCATGGCCGACTGCCGGGTTGGGGTTGCTGTAGTACGGTGCATCGTTGGCCTCGCCACGGTTGCGCACATGGTCGTAGCGCAAGGACGGAGTGACCGTCACGTCGCCAAGGGTTACCGCATCCTGAATGAAGAAACTGTTGGTATCGACCTTGCCGTGGGGCATGAAGCCCGGCTGGAAATGCCCGTAGTTGTAGCGCGGCGTGTTGTAGGTGGCGCCAGGCATCCACATCTCGGTTTCCCGCGTGTGTTTGCGGATCTGCGTGCCGACGGTGACCGCGTGCTGCAGCGGCCCGGTGTCGAACAGGCTGACGTTGCGGATGTCGAGGTTTTTGTCGGTGTAGGCGGTGTCCATCCGGCGCCCGCCGCTGGCCAGTTGGAAAAACGCCGTGGCGGTGCGCTCGTCGGTTTGCTCGGTGTCGGACTGCGAATATTTAACGGTCAGATCCACCAGCGGGTTATCCAGGGGCTGGTATTCGTACTTGCCGGACCAAGTGGTGTCGACCGTATCGCGGTTGGCCAGGAACCGCTTCAACGCGCCTTCATAGCCGTAGCGGTCGATATTGGCCTGCGTCGGTGGCGTGGGGTAGCTGGCGGCGGAAAATGGCGTCCAGCGATCGCTGTGGGAACGCGAGTAGGACAGGCCCATGCTGTGTTCATCGGTGAAGTGCGCATTGACCTTGAACAACTGCCCATCGACGTTCTGCGCAGAGTTGGGCAGGCGCTGGGGGTTGATCGGGTACTGGTTATTTTCGTTGGGCAACTTACCGGCAACCTTCATGTCGTCGCCATCGCGCTTGGTCAGGTAGGCCAGGGCGTCGAAACGACCGTCGTCGGTGCGACCGAACACGGCACTGCTGTAGACCTGCTCGTGGTCGTTACTGGAGTAACCGTACTTGAGCATCGCGCCGCTGTTGCGGCCGTCTTGCAACAAGTCCGGGGCGTCCTTGGTGGTCATGTTGACCGTGCCGCCAAAGCCGCCGTTGCCGGTGAAGGGCGAGTTGGGGCCTTTCTCTACTTCGATGCTCTTGATCAGCTCGGGCTCGATAAACACCGTGCCCTGTTGGTAGCGTTCGAAGCCGCTCTTGGTGGCGCCGTCGACGGTGAGCGGCACGTCTTCGGCATCGCCGAAACCGCGAATGTTGATGGTCTGGCCACCGGGTTTGAGCGAGCCACCCTGGCTGACCCCGGGCAGGGTCTGCAGCAGGCTGGGAATGTTATTGGCTTGGTAGCGCTCGATATCCGCCTGGCTCAAGGTGGAGCGGCCGACGGTGCTGGAGTCGACTTCATTGCCGGTGCCGATCACGCTCAGGGCTTCCAGCTGGATCGCGCCGCTGGTGGTGGTCCTGGCCTCTTCGGGTTTGACCACGTAAGTGCTGCCGACTTTGATCAGGATGAACTCGCCATTGGACAGCAAGTTGCGGATTGCCGTCTCTGCGCTGTAGTCACCGTTGAGTGCCGGCGCCTGTACGTTCTTGAGCTGGGCCTCGTCGAACAGCAACTGGATTTTGGTCTGCTGCGCCACTTGGCTCAGGGACGCGGCCAATGGCTGGGCGGGCAGATGCAGGGTGAACGATTCGGCCTGGGCGCCGAGGCTGAATGCCAGGCAGGTGACGGCAAGGGTCGGTCGAAACAACGGCAGAGCAAGGCAAGGCGCGCGAAACATGAAATCCCCCAGGGTGGCTAAATGGCCAAAAAGGCGTGCGTATCAAACGCAGACGGGAGGAAGACGGGGCTGCGGAAAAAATCCACACATGCGAATGCAAAATATTCTCAAGTATGGCGCTCTGCGGATTAACGGTTCGGTTCGATCCTGATCGCGCCGTCGGCCAGCACCACGGTTTTCACCGGCAGCAGCGCGGGCAGGGCGTTGAGCAGCGCATCGGGGTCATTCACATCCAGGTTGCCCGATACCTTCAACTGCGCCACCGCCTGACTGACCTGCAACGGTGCCTGAGGGCGGTACAGGCTCACTTCGTCGATCAGGCTGGCCAGCTCGCGATTGCGAAACGCCAGGTGCCCGCTGCGCCAGTCCGCCACCGTTTCGTCGGTGAGGGAGGATTGCACCAGCGTGCCTTTGGCGTAGTTGTAACCGGCGCGTTGCTGCGCCCCGAGCATGGCGACCGGGCTTCTGGCCGTGGGTTCGAACGCGACCTGACCGTGGGCAACGCTGACCACCAGTTGTTGCGGGCTGCGGCGCACATCGAAACCGGTGCCGACCACCCGCACGCGGGCTTCCCCCGCCTGCACGAACAATGGCCGTTCCTTGTCGGCGGCCACTTCGATATACAGCTGGCCCTGATCCAAGTGCACGATGCGCTGGTGGGCGCTGAAGTCCACGCGCAGGCGGGTGTTAGCGTTCACGTACAGCGTGCTGCCATCCGGCAGGTTCAGGGTGCGCGTGCCTTTGGCTTGGGCCGCCACCTGGGTGTGATACAGCTCGCGGGGCGTGCCGAGGTGCGTCGCCATCACCGCGCACAACACGGCGGCGGCCACCGCCAGCGCCGGACGCCACGGGGACGACTTACGGGGCGCCAGCGCCACGGGTTTGTTCAGTTGCTGCAATTGGGCCAGGTCGGCCCACAATTGTTCGAACTCGGCATAAGCACGGGCGTGGGCCGGCACCGCGTACCAGGCCGCGAAGGCCTTGCGGTCGGCACGGCCGGTGTCCTCACGGTTGCGTGCAAACCAACTGGCGGCTTGGGCATCGATGGAATCGCTGGCTTCGATATCCAGGCTGTCGGTGTCGCTCAGGCGGTTCATTCTGGCTGCTCCGTGCCGGGGTCGTGTTGAAGGCGTCGCTTGCAATGCAGCAGGGCAAAGGCAATGTGCTTTTCCACCATGCTGGTCGAAATGCCCATGCGCTCAGCGATCTGCGCCTGGCTCAGGCCTTCGAAGCGGTGCAGCATAAGGGCTTCTCGTCGGCGGGGCGAGAGTTCGGCGAGGACTTCTTTCAACTGTTCCAGGCGTTGCAGGCGCAGGGCGGCGGCCATGGGTTCGTTTTGCTCGTCTGTGAGTGACTCGCAGGGCTTGTCGGCCTGTTCGCCATGTACGCTCTGGCGCACCTTCTGCTTGCGCCAGTGGTCACGCAGCAGGTTGCGTGCCATCTGGAACAGAAACGCCCGAGGCTGCTCGACCTTGGCTCGGTCGCGGTAATCCAGCCATTGGGTGAACACGTCCTGAGTCATGTCCGCCGCGTCGCTGACGTTGTCGGTGCGCTTGCGCAGGAAATGCAGAATGTCTGCATAAAACCCGCGAAAGGCATCGGCCGACAGCGGGTCGGGCTTGGGACGAGACATGGATATCCTTCTTGACGACGTAGGCTGTGGAAAACGTCGCGAATGATATCGAGAACTATTGTCATTTGTCTCCAGGTAAATACCGGACGCCTGTTCAGGCTGGCAATACGGGGTGCTTAGCCTTTAATCCTACGAGCTGGTAAACGAAATCCCACTTCGAAGGAACACAATCATGGCTGGATGGTATGAGTTGAGTAAAAGCAGCAACGGGCAGTTTCGTTTTGTGCTGAAGGCGGCGAACGCAGAAACCATTTTGACCAGCGAGCTTTACGCCACCCGCAGCGCTGCAGAAAACGGCATTGCTTCCGTGCAGACCAACAGCCCGCATGACGAGCGCTATGAGCGAAAACTGGCCCAGAACGGTAAGCCGTACTTCAACCTTAAGGCGGCCAACCACCAAGTGATTGGCACCAGTGAGCAGTACTCTTCAGAAGCGGCGCGGGACCAGGGTATTGCCAGCGTCAAGAGCAATGGCCCAAGCACCACGATCAAGGACAAGACCTGACGTTTGCAGAGGTAAAGCCAACGCCCCGGCTTGCAGGAACCGGGGCGTTTTGATTCAAACGGCTTCCAGCAAGCCCTTGAGTTGATTGCGTGCGGTATCGCCCAGCGGGAACACCGGTAACCGCGGGTCTCCCACCTCCAAACCGGTCAAGCCCAAGCCCGCCTTGATCGTCGCCGGCAGCCCGCCCTTGAGGATGAAGTCCAGCAGCGGCAACTGTTGATAGAACAGGGCCTGCGCCTGGCTCAGGTCATTGGCCAGCACCGCGTCATACAACGCCAGGTTCAGCGCTGGGATCAGGTTCGGCGCCGCCGTGCACCAGCCCTTGGCGCCGGCCACGAAGGCTTCCAGCGCCAGTGGGTTACAGCCGTTGTAGAACGGCACATCGCTGCGACGGCGCAACTGGTGCATGCGCTGGATATCGCCTGTGCTCTCCTTGACCATGGTCACGTTGTCGACCTGTTCCACGATACGCAGGATCAAGTCCACCGACATGTCCGTACCGCTGGTGGCCGGGTTGTTGTAGAGCATGATGGGCACGCCGATGCTGGCGCCGATCGCGGCGTAGTGGGCGAGGATTTCGGCTTCGCTGAGTTTCCAGTAGGAGGCAGGCAGCACCATCACGACGTCGGCGCCATGGGCTTCGGCGTAGCGCGCGCGGCGCACGGCTTTGGCGGTGGTCAGGTCGGACACGCTGACGATGGTCGGCACGCGTTTGCCGACTTTTTCCAGGCTGTAGGCGCTGACTTCGTCCCACTCGGCGTCGCTCAGATACGCGCCTTCTCCGGTGCTGCCCAAGGGCGCGATGGCATGCACACCGCCGGCGATCAAGCGGTCGATGGAGCGGCCGAGCGCGTCGAAGTCGATGCGTTGCCCATCGGCACTGAAGGGGGTGATGGTGTAGCCGATGATGCCGTGAATGTTGAGGCTGGACATGGGAATTCTCCGGTCAAAAAGGGGGGGCTTCAGTTCAGGCAATCGACGTGCTGGCGCAGGGTCTGCCGTGCGTAGTAGTTGAACGCGGCGCCGTGGCGCTTGGGTTTGGAGATCCAGTCATGGGCCTCGCGCCCCAGTTCCGGCAAGATCGGTTGGATCGTCCCGGCCGCCATTGCCAGCAACTGCAACCTGGCCGCGCGTTCGATCAACTGCGCGATCACGCAGGCCTCCTCGATGGCTGCCCCGGTCGATAACTGGCCGTGGTGCGAGAGCAGAATCGCGCGTTTGTCCCCCAGGGCCGTGGTGATGATTGCCCCTTCCTCATTGCCCACCGGCACACCCGGCCAGGTTTGCAGGAATGCGCAGTCGTCGTACAGCGGGCAGAGGTCCATGTGCGAGACCTGCAACGGCACTTCTAGCATCGACAGCGCGGCGACATGGGTAGGGTGGGTGTGGATGATGCAATTCACATCCGGGCGGCCACGGTATACCCAGGTGTGAAATCGGTTGGCCGGGTTGGGAATGCCGTGGCCTTCCAGTACTTCCAGGTCTTCGTTGACCAGCAGTAGGTTGCTGGCGGTGATTTCGTCAAACCCCAGGCCTAACGGCTGGGTGTAATAGGTGCCTGGCATTGGCCCGCGTGCGGTGATCTGCCCGGCCAGGCCGGAGTCGTGGCCATGGTCGAACAGGATGCGACAAGTGAGCGCCAGCTTTTGCCGGTCGGTCCACGTATTATCCGCCAGGGTGTTTTGCATCTGGGTCAGTGCATGCTTGACCAGTTGGTCTTTGGGGAGCGCTAATGTCTTGGCCATATCGGTGTCCTTTGAGGGTTGCAATGGACGTCGGATTTGCTGGTCTCCCGCTGCTCGCAAGGTCGTTGGGTGAACGCAAATGACACTAAAGATGCTATATGACACAAAGTGTCATTGGCAAGCACGGCTCATCGTTTCCTGCATGGATTAATCGCAGCGCATGTCTATCCGTTTGAAATTATTGAGAAAAAAACTTGGCGTTACGTTGGAGACCCTGGCGGAAAAGTCCGGGATGACCAAAAGTTACCTGTCCAAGGTGGAACGCGGGCTCAACACGCCGTCCATCGCCGCCGCGCTGAAATTGGCCAAGGCCCTCAACGTGAACGTCGAGGAGTTGTTCAGCGAGGAACGCGCAAGTCTCGACAGCTACAGCCTGGTGCGCAGCCATGAGCGCCCCGACACCTCGCCGGGCTATGCCGTGCTTGCCCATCAGGTCAGCGAACGCAGCCTGTTGCCCTTTATCATCTACCCGCCCGCGGAGTTCTCCGACAAGACCTTCAAGGAACACGTGGGGGAAGAGTTTCTGTTCGTGCACGAAGGCCAGGTGGAAGTGGATTTCATGACCGAACGCGTGACCCTTGAGCGCGGCGATGCGCTGCACTTCAACGCGCAGAAGCCGCACCGCATCCGCTCGGTGGGGCCGGTGCAGGCCCAGTTGTTAGTGGTGGTTCACAGTACTGATGAATGAGGTTCTTGCAGTAAGCAGGTTTGTCCCGCGCTGGACCGCGAAATGGCTCCCAAGCCAAGCGCCTGCCAGGTAACCACGTTGTTTGGAGTGGGGCTGCTCCACAGCCCAGCGCAGGGCAAGCCTGCTCACCACAGCGTTACGCATCAGCCTTTGAGATGTGTGTAGAGACCTGTTTCAGCCAGCTCATTGGTAACTGATACGCCGCTATCGGAGGCATGGGTATCTACATCTCTTCGGTGAAAACATCACCTGAAAAATGCGGTTTTAGTGGTGAGCAGGCTTGCCCTGCGCGAGGCAAGCCCGTTCACCACAGCGCTATAGAGCCGCTTTAGGATATCTATGTCTCCACGGGGACCGACAACGCCGAGTTACCCAATGCGTGAGTGCGCGCCGCAAAGAACTTCAGCGCGACTCCAGTGCCGTCGAACAACTGCGAATACCGGCGCTTCTGCTGACGAATGAACCCCTCACTGCGCCCCGACACCGAGATCGCCAATGTGCTGGGGCGAGCGTGGCGAATCGCTTCCACCAGGTGGCTGTCCTGCGTGCCCAGCTCGTGGCCGAAGACGCACAACGCACCCTGATGGTTGAGCAGTTGCGCGTAACAGTACGACAGGTAATCCGAACTGCGGATGGTCTTGAGCTTCTCCTGGACGTTGCCTTCGCTGACGAACAGCGGCACATCGTCCAGGGTCTTGAGGGTGTTGTTGATCGCGAAACTGCTGAGCAGGGTGCTGTCGGTACTCGGCAGTTTGCGCGCGGTGCCGTCGAGGTTGCGCACCAGATGCAGGCCGCCATGCAGGTAGAGGATACGCGTGGCGTCGGTGCGGGTATTGCCCAGGTCGAAGCAAGCTTCGGTGCCGCGAAACAGGTCATCGATGCCCGGGGCGTGCAGGATCGCCCAATAGTTGAGCAAGTCGTAATTGCTGGTGAACACCGTGGTGTAGCGGGCCAGCTCGCCATTGATCGCCGCCAGGGTCGAGGGCTGCACCAGGCGCCATGGGATATGCACGGCGTGGATGGTATTGATCAGCGCTTCCTTGATCGCGTAATAGCGATTGCGTGGCGCGGCTGAGCTGACTGCCAGCGCTTTGTTGACCCGGCTGGTGGTTTTCAACGCGCCCAGGGCTTGCTCGAAGCTGCGGGTCTGTAACGCATCAAACACACTGAGTTCGGAGGCGCTCAAGGGTTTTTCTTCGACGGTGCGGGCGTTTTCGAACAGTGAGTCGTAGGCAAAGTCTTCCCAGATCGCCCGGCTGGCGCCGTTGCCGATCAGTATCGCGCTGAAGTCGTGGGTGCTACGCAGCGCGCTCCAGTCTTCAAGGTGGGCGTCAATATCCTGGAAATCCTTCATTGCGGCGGGTCTACTCGAAATCGGCTGGGCGGTGACTTTATCACGAGCCGGCGTTGATCTTGATCAAGGTGCGCCAGGCGGCTGAGGTTGATGCTGTACCTATAACGTCATCCGAGGATTCGCCATGAGCAGCACTTTCTTTATTCCCGCCGTCAACATCATGGGCACCGATTGCCTCGACGAAGCCATGAATGCCATTCGCAACTATGGTTTTCGCAAGGCCCTGATCGTCACCGACGCCGGGCTTGCCAAGGCCGGCGTGGCCGCGATGATCGCCGAGAAACTGGCGATGCAGGACATCGACTCGGTGATCTACGACGGCGCCAAACCCAACCCCAATGTGGAAAACGTCGAGAAAGGCCTGGCGCTGTTGCAGCACAGCGCTTGCGACTTTGTGGTGTCCCTGGGCGGCGGCTCGCCCCATGACTGCGCCAAGGGCATTGCACTGTGCGCCACCAACGGTGGGCATATCGGCGACTACGAAGGTGTCGACCGATCCAGCAAACCGCAACTGCCGCTGGTGGCCATCAACACCACCGCCGGCACCGCCAGCGAAATGACCCGGTTCTGCATCATCACCGACGAAACCCGCCACGTGAAAATGGCCATTGTCGACCGTAACGTTACCCCGCTGCTGTCGGTCAATGACCCGTCGCTGATGGTCGGCATGCCCAAGGGCCTCACTGCCGCCACCGGCATGGACGCCCTGACCCACGCCATCGAAGCCTACGTGTCCACCGCCGCCACGCCGATCACCGACGCTTGCGCGATCAAGGCCATTGAACTGATCAGCGCCAACCTGCGCCTGGCCGTACGTGATGGCAGCGACAAAGTTGCGCGGGAGAACATGGCCTACGCGCAGTTCCTCGCCGGCATGGCCTTCAACAACGCGTCCCTGGGCTTCGTGCACGCCATGGCGCACCAGTTGGGCGGTTTCTACGATCTGCCCCACGGCGTGTGCAACGCGGTATTGCTGCCTCACGTACAAAGCTTCAATGCCAGCGTCAGCGCCAAACGCCTGAGCGACGTCGGCCGCGCCCTGGGCGCCGATACCCAAGGCGCCAGTGACGAAGAGGGCGCCCAACTCGCCATCGCGGCCATCCGCAGCCTGGCCCACGACGTGGAAATCCCCGCCGGCCTGCGCGAACTGGGCGCCAAGTTGCAGGACATTCCCCTGCTGGCCACCAACGCACTTAAGGACGCCTGCGGGCTGACCAACCCACGCCGGGCCGATCAGCGTCAGATTGAGGAGATCTTTCGCAGCGCGTTTTGATCTGCCTTGCAACGGGCGACGCAGATCCACGCGCCGCCCGCTAATGCCACGCACAGAAGCGCCAGAGGCGATGCCTGCTGAGTGACCAGCAGGCTCGCCACGCCACCGATCATGGCCGCCATCAACTGATGGGTAAAACCACTCAAGGCCATGGCGTACGAGCCGCTAATGGGCGCCCCATCGTTGGCCAGTGACAGGCTGATGGGGTAGCTCATTGACTGGCCCAGAACGGCCACGCAATACGGCAGCCACAGCAGCACGGCAAGCCCACTCGCAAACACACTGCCCAGCAACATCACGGCGCTACCCAATAGCACCAGCGCAACCCCCCAACTCATCATGGTCAATCGCCCCGTGCGTGCCACGAAGCGATTGACCATCAAGGCGCCTGCCAGATACGCCCCGCTGATCGGCCAACCCAGCCAACCGTATTGCGCCGCGCTCCACTGAAAATGCCCCTGCAGGATCAGCGGAGCGCAAGTATTGAACGCGATGATCACCCCGTAACCCAAACCGCCGAGCAGCGCGGCATGCAAGAAGGGTGGGTGCCGCGCAATCGTGGCGTAAATGCGCCATGGGGGGGAGCGAGGAATCGGCTTTCAATAATTTAGGAAACGTCACACGTTGCAAGACCATCATCAAGAGGGCTGAGCCGATGGCTAGGCCATAGAAAATTGCCTCCCAGCCAAACGCCAGTTGCACCCTAGATCCCGCAAACTGACCGATGCCCAGTGCGATGACAAACGTCATCCCCAGCCACGACAACCCCTTGGCCAGAAGCGCGCCGCTGAAACTGTCCCGTACCAGAACCCTCGCCATCACCGATACACCGCCCGCGCCAAAGCCCTGAATCAGACGCAAGGTCAAAAACACTTCAACGTTGAACGCTGATGGAATGGTCGCGCTGGCCAACCCATACAACGCGAGCGCCGCCAGCAGCACCGGCTTACGACCAAACCGCTCACCCAGGCTGCCCCACAGCAACATCGGCAGCGCCATGCCTACCAAATACACCGCCAGCGCCAGAGCCACTCGATCCTCGGCGGCGGGCAGAGCAAGGGCGATGGCTGGGACCGCCGGCAAGTAGCTGCTGATGCCAACTTGGGCGAGGAAAGCGGCACTGCAGGCGAGCGCAAGGGTGGTGGTGCTTTTCAATGGCAAGCTTCCTTATTGTTGTTTGGCCGTGGAGCTACAGCGGGGACGCCACAAGCTGGTAGTGTATTTGTCTTCAGGATGCCGTTCATGGCGGGCCTTTGAAGGTAAACCTTATGAGAGTTCTGTTATTCGGCGCCACTGGCATGGTCGGCCAGGGCGTGTTGCGCGAGTGCCTGCTGGCGGCGGATGTGCAGGAGGTCGTCGCGGTTGGCCGTACGCCGCTGCCTCAGGTGCATGGCAAGCTGCATCAGGTGTTGCACGCCGATATGCTGGATTTCCAGCCGTTGGAAAATCTGTTGCAGGGCTTCGATGCGTGTTTCTTCTGCCTGGGTGTTTCTTCGGCGGGCATGAGTGAAGCGCGCTACACCCATCTGACTTACGACCTGACCCTCGTCGCCGCCAGTACCCTGGCGCGGCTCAATCCGCAGATGACGTTTATCTACGTGTCCGGCGCCGGCACCGACAGTACCGAGAAGGGCAAGTCGATGTGGGCGCGGGTCAAGGGCAAGACCGAGAATGCTTTGCTGCGCTTGCCGTTCAAGGCGGTCTACCTGTTCCGCCCCGGGGTCATTCAGCCGATGCATGGCGTGCGTTCCAAGACGCCGCTGTATCAGGCGTTCTATAGGCTGTTCGGGCCGTTGCTTTCGCTGGTGCGTCGGATAAAACCCGAATGGGTAGTGAGCACCGAGTCGGTGGGGCGTGGGATGCTGGCGGCGGTACGCCATGGCGCGCCGCAGGCAGTGGTGGAACAGGCCCAGATCCAGCGTCTGGCCAGCGAGCGTGTGTGATGTTGCACAAGAGCCTGGTGCGGCGCCTGGACTTGATCACCCTGCAACTATTCGTCGCGGTGTTCGAAGAGGGCACGCTGACCCGCGCCGCCACCCGGGAAGCCATCGCAGTGTCCGCCGCCAGCAAACGCTTGATGGAATTGGAGCAGGTGCTCGGAGTCAGTCTGTTTGTGCGCCGGGCCAAAGGCATGGAGCTGACGGCAGCCGGCGAGACCCTGCTACACCATGCACGCAGGATGCTGTTCAACGTCGAAAAAATGGGCCTGGAGCTAGGCGAACACAGCCATGGTGTGCGCGGTTATGTGCGGATGCTGGCCAATCTGTCCGCGATCATTCAGTTCCTGCCCGAAGACCTGCGGGATTTTTCCGAGCTGCATCCCGAAGTCAAAACCGATCTGGAAGAGCGCCCCAGCAACGGCGTAGTGCAGGGTGTACTGGACGGGGTGGCGGACCTGGGGATCTGCTCCTGCGACACCGACACCAAGGGCCTGCCCAGCGTGACCTATCGCCACGACAAACTGGTGGTGCTGATGCCGGCCGATCATCCGCTCGCGGCCCGGCCGGCCCTGGCGTTCGCCGACACCCTGGGCAGCGATCACATCGGCCTGCACGCCGCCAGCTCGATCAACATGCGCACCCATGCCGCCGCGCGCGAGGCTGGCCAGATGCTGCGCCTGCGCATTCATGTGCCGGGGTTCGATGCGATGTGTCGCATGGTCCAGGCCAAGATGGGCATCGGCATCCTGCCGCGCAAAGCCTATGAGCTGTTCGGTCGCCCGCTCGGCCTGCACGCCGTGGCGCTGACGGACGCCTGGTCGGACCGCAGTCTGATCCTGGTCGTACGTGATGAAACACAGTTGTCGCCCGTCAGCCGTTTACTGTTCGACTACCTGAGTCTCTCAGTGCCTTCCCTGGAGCGGCCTGACAGCCTGGTCCTACGGAAAAATCCCTGAGCGTTCGCGTTTAACGAACGCTCCTTGCCAACTGACGGTTGGATTTCTCCCGCGGCGGTCCTCTAGCCTTGGTCACTATTCCAAGAATAAGAGGGACTCCCGATGACGGCTCCACTAAGCGGAATCAAGGTGATCGAGATCGGCACGCTGATCGCAGCGCCGTTTGCCGCACGGCTGATGGCAGAATTTGGCGCCGATGTGATCAAGATCGAATCCATGGGGCAGGGCGATCCGCTTCGCAAATGGCGAAAGCTGCACGAGGGCACTTCGCTGTGGTGGTACCTGCAATCGCGCAACAAGAAGTCCCTGGCCCTGGACCTCAAGTCCAGTGAAGGCCTGGACCTGATCAAGCAACTGCTCGGCGATGCCGACGTCCTGATCGAAAACCTGCGCCCCGGCGGCCTGGAAAAACTCGGCCTGGGCTGGGAGGTGCTGCACGCGCTGAACCCTAAGCTGACCCTGGTGCGCATCTCCGGCTACGGCCAGACCGGGCCGTACCGTGATCGTCCGGGCTTTGGTGCCATCGGCGAGGCCATGGGCGGCATTCGCTACACCACCGGCAACCCGGAATCGCCTCCGGCGCGGGTCGGGGTAAGCCTCGGCGATTCCCTGGCCTCGTTGCATGGAGTGATCGGCGCGTTGATGTCGTTGCTGCGGGTCAAGACCGGCCAGGGCGAGGGGCAGATCGTCGATGTGTCCCTGGCTGAAAGCGTGTTCAACGTGATGGAAAGCCTGGTGCCGGAATACGACATGCTCGGCCACGTGCGCGAGCGCAGCGGCGGTGCGTTGCCCGGCATCGCGCCATCCAATACCTACCCGACCGCCGACGGTGCCTACGTGGTGATCGCCGGCAACAGCGACCCGATCTACAGGCGTCTGATGCACGCCATCGGCCGCTCCGACCTGGCCGACGCGCCCGAACTTGCTCACAACGACGGCCGCGCCGCCCAAAGCGCCGTGCTGGACGCGGCCATCACCCACTGGACCAGCAGCCAGCCCATCGACCGCGTGCTCAGCGCCCTGGAGGCTGCCGAAGTGCCGGCCGGTCGCATTTATTCAGTGGCGGATATCGTCAGTGATCTGCACTACCAGGCCCGCGACATGCTGCTCGATGCCCAGTTGCCCGGCGGTGTGTCGGTGAAGATGCCAGGCATCGTGCCCAAGCTCTCGCAAACCCCCGGCGGCGTGAATTGGCAGGGGCCCGCGCTGGGTCAGCACACCGACGAAATCCTCGGCAACCTGGGCTTGGGTGGTGCTGATATCCAACGCTTGAGAGCGTCGGGGGTGGTGCAATGATCCAGCGTTATGACGACCCGTTGATCGTGCAGGAAGTGTCGCCGCGCGATGGCCTGCAGATCGAGCCGACCTGGGTCGAGACCGCCGATAAGATTGCCTTGATCGATCAGTTGTCCCTCGCCGGTTTTTCCCGCATCGAAGCCGGCTCGTTCGTGTCGCCCAAGGCTATCCCGGCGCTGCGCGACGGCGAGCAGGTGTTCCAGGGCATCGAACGTCGGCCGGGGGTGATCTACGTGGCGCTGATCCCCAACCTCAAGGGGGCTCAGCGTGCTATCGAATCCCGCGCCGACGAATTGAACCTGGTGATGTCCGCCAGCCAAACCCACAACCTGGCCAATATGCGCATGCGCTGCGAAGCGTCCTTGGCAGCGTTCGCCGATGTCGCGCGGTTCGCCGCCGAGCATCCGGTACGTCTCAACGGCAGCATCGCCACCACCTTTGGATGCCCGTTCGAAGGCAAGATCGACGAAGACCGGGTGCTGCAGATTGTCGAGGCGTACCAGGCGCTGGGTATCCAGGGCATTAGCCTGGCCGACACCACCGGCATGGCCAACCCGCGTCAGGTGACGCGCCTGGTCAAACGCGTGTTGCAGCGGGTTTCTGCGCGGGATCTGACCCTGCATTTTCATAACACCCGCGGCCTGGGCCTGTGCAATGTGCTGGCGGCCTATGACGCCGGCGCGCGCCGCTTCGATGCAGCGCTCGGCGGCCTGGGCGGCTGCCCGTTTGCGCCGGGGGCGTCGGGCAATATCTGCACTGAAGATTTGGTCAACCTGTGTGATGAAGTGGGCATTCACACCGGTATCGACCTGCCGCACCTGTTGCAGTTGTCCCGGCGCTTGCCGGCGCTGCTGGGTCACGAATTGCCCGGCCAGGTGGTCAAGGCTGGGCGTAATTGCGACCTGCATCCACCACCGGCGTACACCGCCGCGTTGTGACGCTACACCAGACAACAAAAACAATCGGACGCCGTAGAGCGATCCGCTGGGAGAAAACAATGAGCACCAATACAGTAGAGACCGGCGCGCGCCCGGTCGGTGATGTCGATCCGGTCAAAGCGGTGGTTCACAAGGTTGCGTGGCGCCTGATGCCGCTGATCATGGTGTGCTACCTGTTCGCCTTTTTCGATCGCATCAATATCAGCTTCGCCAAGTTCCAGCTGCAGGCCGACCTGGGCCTGAGTAACACCGCCTACGGTCTGGGCGCGGGGCTGTTCGTGATCGGCTACGTGATCTTCGAGGTGCCGAGCAACATGATGCTGTACCGGGTCGGCGCGCGCCGCTGGATCGCGCGGATCATGGTGTCCTGGGGCCTGGCCACGGCGGCCATGGTGTTCGTCACGGCCGAGTGGCAGTTCTACGCCCTGCGCTTTCTGATCGGGGCGATGGAGGCCGGGTTTGCCCCTGGCGTGCTGTATTACCTGACCTTGTGGTTTCCCCAGGACTTCCGTGGGCGCATCACCTCGATGCTGTTTCTCGCCTCGGCCTTTTCCGGGCTGGTAGGCGCGCCGTTCTCCGGCCTGGTGCTGGAGCATATGGACGGCGTGCTGCAAATGCGCGGCTGGCACTGGCTGTTCCTGCTCGGCGGTCTGCCGTGCGTGGGGCTGGCCTGGATGGTACTCACCCAATTCAAGGACCGCATCGAGGACGCGCCCTGGCTCAGCGCCGAAGAGAAAACCCTGCTGGCCAGCCGCATCGCGGTGCACGAAGTGCACAAGAAAGGCTCGCTGCTGCAAGCCTTGCGGATTCCCGGATTCCTGATGTTGGGACTGATCTACTTCCTGATCCAGGTGGCGTCCTACGGCCTCAACTTCTGGGCGCCGCAATTGATCCGCAGCGCGGGTATCGAAAGCGCGGTGGTGATCGGTCTGCTGACCGCCATTCCGTATATCTGCGGGGCTATCACCATGGTGGTGGTGGGGCGTTGGTCGGATGCCACCGGCGAGCGGCGCAAGTTCGTTAGCGGCTTGGTGGTCATGGGCGCGGTCGGGTTTTTCTGCGCGGGCATCTTCGATGATCAGCAGGTGTTTCTAATTATTGCGTTGGGCCTTTTGGGCGCCGGCATCATTGCCTCGATCCCGACGTTCTGGACCTTACCGCCCAAACTGCTGGCCGGTGCCGGGGCGGGCGCGGCGGGCGGGATTGCGCTGATCAACACGCTGGGGCAACTGGGTGGGATCGTCAGCCCGGTGATGGTGGGTCGCATCAAGGACATCACCGGCACCACCACGCCGGCGCTGTATGTGATCGGCGTGTGTGCGTTGATCGCCGCTGCGTTGCTGATGTGGGGCCTGCCGCAGAAAATGCGCACGTCCGACAAGCGCTGACGCGGGTTCACGCGGACGCCAGCGCTTTGGCTGGCGCGCCGCCGAACTGAATCAACGCCACGCCCCCCATCAGCAACAACGCCCCGACCACCCGGGGCGTTGTCAGTTGACGCTCTGCCAAACCAAACAGGCCGAAGTGGTCGAGCATCAGCGAGGCCAGCATCTGCCCGGCCAACGCCAGCGCGACAAACCCCGACGCGCCCAATTTGGGCAGCAGCATCAGCGCCAGGGAAATAAAACACACACCAAAGGCACCACCGGCCCACATCCACAGGGGCGCCTGGGTGATAAAGGCCAGGCTCGGCAACGGCAGGCGCAGCGCCAACATCACCGGCAGCAGCACCACAATGCTCACCAGCAGCGAGGCCAGCGTGGCCCACAGCGGGTGGCCGAGGCCGCGCCCGAGGTTGGCGTTGATCGCGCTCTGAAATGGCACCACCGCGCCGGCGATCACGGCCAGCACTATCAGCCCAAGCCAATGAAAGGGGGTCATCTCGAATCTCCTGAATGGTTTCGCTGGACTCTAGGATATTCGTCACGCAAATTTAAATTCCAAGTTCTTATGATGAGCATGCAGCTGATGAATGATCTGCGTCGCATCGACCTCAATCTGCTGGTGATCCTCGACGCGTTACTCACTGAGCAGCACGTCACCCGCGCCGCCGAGCGCCTGCACCTGAGCCAGCCGGCGGTCAGCCATGCGCTGGCGCGTTTGCGCGATGTACTGGATGACCCGTTGCTGGTGCGCCAAGGCGGCACACTGGTGCCCACGGCCCGGGCCCTTGAGCTGGCTACGCCGCTGGCTGAAGCCTTGGCACAGGTGCAGGCGCTGCTGGCACCGAATCAATTTGACCCGGCATCGGCCAAGCGCCGGTTTCGTGTGGCGATGTCGGACTACAGCGCGGCGATTTTCCTACCGAGCCTGGTGCGCACTTTGCGCCGCGAAGCGCCCGGTATCGACCTGCAAATCGTGCAAACCAGCCGCGAAGGCATGGTCGACGGCATACTCAACGGCGACCTCGACCTGGCCGCCGGTGTGTTCCCCGATATCCCTAGGGAACTGCGCACCACGGCGCTGTTCGATGAGCACTACACCTGCCTGATCGATCGCGACAGCCTACCGGACAACGCCACGCTCGACCTGCCCACTTACCTGGCACGCCCCCACGTGCTGCTGGAAATGCGCGGCAGCGGCACCCCGGAAATCGAGCGGGCGCTGAGGGCGATCCGCCAGCGCCGACACGTGGCGATCAGCCTGCCGCACTGGGGCGTGGCGCCACAGTTGATCCTGGGCACGGACCTGATCCTGACGGTGTCCGCCCGTGGCGTGCAGAACGTTGATCATCGGCAATTGCTCACTCTGCCACCGCCATTCGCTATTCCATCGTTTGCCTTCGAACTGGCCTGGCATGCGCGGCGGGGTGGGGATACGGGGCTGCAATGGCTGATTGGGCGTATACAAGCGGTGGTGGGTTGAGATCCGCTCGTTTCATAATCTGCGCTCGCACTGTTGGATCTTGCTCAAGCTATTGCGCCGAGGAAATATCATGCTTTCTGGCTTCAACCACCTGACTCTGGCCGTCACCGACGTGCCGCGCAGCGTCAATTTCTACCATGATGTGCTGGGGCTTCAGCTTGACGCCACGTGGGATAATGGCGCGTATTTATCATTGCCGGGGTTGTGGTTGTGCCTGTCCCTCGACAGCTCATGCGGGTCGGAGCCGGCTGCGGACTACACGCATTACGCGTTCTCGGCTGAGCCTCAGGGGTTCACCGCGCTGGTCGAGCGTCTGCGTACCGCCGGCGTGCAGGAATGGCGCGATAACCGCAGCGAGGGCGCCTCGTTCTATTTTCTCGACCCGGACGGCCATAAGCTCGAAGTCCACGTCGGCGATCTGGCGTCGCGCCTGCGAGCCTGTCGCACGCGGCCTTATACCGGCATGACGTTTTACCCGTAAGGCCGGAACGTGCAAAATCCTTGCACCCTTCACTGATCAGAGTCGCGCCATGACCCCTTCCTTGCTGCTCGCTGTGCTTGCTTCGGGTTTTATCTACGGGATTACCCCTGGCCCCGGTGTACTGGCCGTGTTCGGCATCGGTGCCGCCCGTGGTCGGCGGGCCGGGGCGGGTTTTTTGTGCGGGCATTTGCTGGGGGACGTGGTGTGGTGCAGCACTGCGTTGATTGCCATCGTCGGTGCGCGGGAGGTGGGCAGCAGCGCGTTCGATGTGCTGGGCGTGCTCAGCGGTGCGTATTTGTTCTGGCTGGGCTGGCGCGCGATACGCACCCAGCGTCGCAGCAGCGATGCTCCCGAGGGCGCGGCGCGGCATCCGTTCTGGCACGGCATTCTGTTCGGCTTGACCAACCCCAAGGCCTACCCGGTGGCGGTGGCCACCTTTACTGCGTTGTTGTCCAGCCGTGCCGAGCTGCTGACCTGGTCGATGCTGCCGTGGTTGATCGTGTTGAGTTTTATCGGCGGGTTGCTGGCTTATGGGATTCTGGTCGGCGTGGTCGGCGCTCAGCGGGTGCGCACCCTGTACCAGCGCCATGAAATCCTTATCACCCGTCTCTGTGGCGTGATGTTTATCGGCTTCGCCATTAACGCCCTGGCCCATGCTTTGCCCGGCTTGTTTAGCAGCAAAGCGGCCTGACGAGCCGATGACCGTTCGTCGCACTGGTAAGTTTTTTCTAAACCTTTACTCCTGTGAAAATTCGAATTCAGGGCAGGGCCTGTGCCCCGCCCTAATTTTTGCTCTGGAGGAACCCATCATGAGCCGCATGGCTATCCGGTTACGCACCGCCAGTTTCGCGATGCTGCTGGGCCTCGGCGCCAGCAGTGCTTTCGCCCAGTCGCCTGGCGAATTCATCGAGAAGGCGTCGGCCAAGGGCATGGCCGATATCGAAACCAGTCGCATGGCCCACGCGAAAACCTCGTCCCAGGAAATCAAGGACTACACCATCGAAGTCATCAACGAGCGCACCCTGGCCAATCAGCATCTGGCGGCGATTGCCAAGAAGCTCGATCTGCCTGTGGCCCCGCGCGAACAGATCGTGGATAAAGCCGAGACCTTGATGCCCGAACTCAAGGACGGCGACTCTTTCGATGCCGCCTACACGGCCCAGCAGGTCAAGGAGAACGAAGAGGCCATCGCGCTGTTCAAGCAAGAAGGTGCCGCCTCGGATGTACCGGAAATAAAAGCGCTGGTGGATGAAACGTTGCCACGCTTGGAAGAGCGTCTGCAAAAGGCCCGCGCGCTGGCCTCGACCTATGGCAAAGGTCATCAAGGCGATGGTTGAACCTTACGCCTGAACCAAAAAACGGCGGCTGGATCACATCCAGCCGCCGTTTTTTTATGCCTGATTCAGATCGGTTTTACTCGGCGCCGCATCGTCGGCGGCATGCCCGCAGCTGTTGTTGAGGTTCATCGAGGCCGTTTTGCCGATGCTGCGGTATTCCTGGCGCAGTTTTTCCAGTTCCTTGCGGTCAAGGCCATCCAGGCTCAGTACGGCATTCTGCGCGTCCTTGGTCACCCGCAGCAGTTCGTCGATCTTGATATGCAGGATGTCGTTATCGCGGTTTTGCGTGTTCTGAATCAGGAACACCATCAGGAACGTGATGATGGTGGTCGATGTGTTGATGATCAGTTGCCAGGTGTCGTTGTAATGAAAATACGGCCCGCTCAGGCTCCATAGGCCGATCAACGCGACTGCCGCGTAGAACGTGCGCGCGCTGCCCGCCCAGCGAGACAGAGATTGGGAGACTGCAGAGAATTTCATGACCGGGTTCCTTAAAAAATACAGGTGATGAAATTCTGACCGCAGCCGCGCTCTAAAATTTATTTTTACAATTTTGCGTTGTTATGCCTGCTGCATCGGCGCTTCAGTGCCGATACCTGCGCCTATTTCACCGCGCAAAAATCAAGCCCGTTTAACGTTCTTTCGGGAGGCTACAGCGAGTGGCAGCTCGGTGTATCGAAAGCTGGGGTTCGAACCCTTATACAACTGCCAGGCTTTTGTCCGCGGGCCCATCTTGCCCGCCTGATCAGAAGCCCATTTTCGTCTGGCCGCGATCCTCAAGGGCCAACAGATACTGCTTGGCCTCCAGCCCACCGGCAAACCCGGTCAAACTGCCTGACGCACCGATGACGCGATGGCAGGGGGCGATGATCGAAATGGGGTTCCGACCATTGGCCGCGCCCACGGCGCGTACCGCGTTCGGGTTGCCGATTTGCTGGGCGATCTGGCTGTAGCTACGGGTTTCGCCGAAAGGGATGGTCAACAGCGCCCGCCACACCTGGTTCTGGAAGTCGGTGCCGGTGAACTCCAGTTCCAGCTCGAACCTATCGCGCCGGCCCGCGAAGTATTCCGTCAACTGGCGCTCGGTTTCCAACAGCACCGGGTTGTCGTCAGCAGCGCGTAACTCGCCGAGTCGAACCCGATTGGCGCGTTCGGTTTCCCACAAAATGGCACTGAGCTTGTCGTGGCGGGCCACCAGGGTGAGCTGGCCGACGGGGGAGGGCATGAGCATGTAGTCGTAGGACATAGGCGAACTCCTGGGAGGGCGACAGTTTAACGGCGCATCCCAACACTAGCGCCAGCAGACTAAGCGGGCACTACGTTTCTTGCGCTCGAATTTTGCGCCCCTCTAGAAATTCCAATACACCCAGCTGGAGTAATAGGGGGCTACGTACCACCAGGCGATCAGAAACGGCACCTTCACTATCGTCGGATGGCCTACGGCAAACAGTGAGAGGGTATTAAGCACAGTGACGACCAGCGCAAACAGGCTGACGCGCCGGCTGGCGTGGCGCTTGGCAAATCGTACGCCGTACACCGACCCAGCAAGGGAGGCCAACACCAGTAGCAACCCAAACGGCACCGGCAACCTCAGGAACGAAACCAGCAGGGGCAGCACCACCACCCAGCCCACCACCTGATGCAGGGTGGGCTTGGGCGTGGTTTGTGGGTATTCAGGCATGGCGGTCATCTTGCTTCCGGGGGCAGGGGTCGCATCATCCTTACCGGAATCTTTCAGCGCATCCAGATTTTTCCGAACGTGATTTACCGCTGCTAAAAGGTCGCCTCCAGGGAAAACGGCACGCGCAACGCTTCGATGGGCCCATCGCGTACCCCGCACATTTCGTCATGGGCGCACTGTTGCACCAGCACGCAGGGGAAGGGTGCCACGCCTTGCAGCAGGTCGCGCAAGTGTGTGGTGGAGCGGATACGCAAAGGCTGGCCGTCCTCGCCCAACAACGTCATCTCGCCGTGAACCAGCCTGATGCGTGCCACATAGAAACCGCCCTCCAGCGACAGCAATTCCAGTTCGCGGACTTCGCCTTTTGCAGCCACATCCGACAGCATTTGCATATTCATCATTCATCCCCACGCCTGTCAGGCAGGCTGAAAAACCCGTTTATTGGCGACGGAAAAACAGCGTGACCTGCCCCCATTCCACGCCGAACTTGGACATGCTGGAGCGGTTGATCAGGGTGTCTTCGTCCATCAGATACATCCAGTCGTCGAAGCTGACTTCGTACACCGAACCGTCCACCGGCAAGTTGAGCCGATAGCGCCAGCGCAACGCGTTGCCCGCCACCTCACCGATCGCCTCGCCGACCACATCGCCGGCGCGCCCACGCCAGCGCCCGGGGCCGTCCGGGGTGAGCGTCCATACGCGACGTTGGCGAGTGCCATCGCTGTACACGAAACGCTCGTCGAGAATCAGCTGGTTGCCCTCGCGCCGGCTGTCGATCTGCACTTCAAAGCGCTTGGCTACCTCGCCGGAACGCTTCTCGAAAATGCCCCAGGCCTTGACCGGCTTGCTGAAAAAACGCTCCAGATCCAGCTTGGGTTGCTGATCGGCATAGTGATCCACCCCCACGCCCGTGCAACTGCACAGACTTGCGACCAGCAATAGAGAAACCAGTAGACGCACCATGGCGGGGCTCCGTGATCGTGCGAGGCGAAGTGCCCCTATCGCCATTGATACTTGTACAAAATAATTGATTTGTACAGGTTTGCGCTGCGTCGTGATGCGTAAAGGTCGCAAGATCGGGTGGTATCACTGAATTTCGCCCATAAAAAAACCGGCCACCAAGGGCCGGTTTTCTTATGCATCCCCGTCAGCAACGGCGTGACGGGGAGCGAATCTGAGTGGAGCGGGTGAAGGGAATCGAACCCTCGTTATCAGCTTGGGAAGCTGGAGTAATGCCATTATACGACACCCGCTCAGAGCGGCTGACTTTGTACCAGATGTGCGCTGGGATTTGAAGTTTTTCTTTGGAAAATGTGCAGGTTGCGTGCATCTGTCGAGGTGACGAACGGCTTCTTGCCGGCTCACCATGGCGACCGCACGTGTTCGCCATGGTGAGCCGGCAAGGCCTCTGCGGTTCAGAGTGCGAACGCATGTTGCGTTTGGCCGCGGTCGTAGCGCGGCCGGTTGATACGCTGCTCCGGTTTCAAGAAACCCACCACGGCGTCACGGCTGTCCCGACACGCGGCTTTGTGTTCCATGTCCAGAAAGTGACCGGTGGCCTGGATGCTACTGAAGCTGCTGTTCTTCACATATTGACCGAATAGCCTGGCATCGTCGGCGCTGGTGTATTCGTCCCATTCGCCGTTGACGAACAGCACCGGAATGTCGATCTGCTTGGCCGCCTTGAGGTAGCACAACCGGTCGCTGTCGAGCACTTGGCTGATGTGGAAATGCATCTGCCCGTATTCATGCTCGGCCAGGCTGCTCACATGCTTGTGGTTGAACCGTTTGAACAGCGAGGGCAGATGCTTGCCGATGGTGCTGTTGACCAAGTGGCCGACACGATCGCGGTCGAGGTTGCTCAGGTAATCGACGCCGCGTTCCAGGTAGTCGCGCATGGGCGCATTGATCACCGGTGAGAATGAGCTGATCACGGCTTTTTCCACCCGGCGCGGGCGCTGGGAGAGGGCGACCAGGGTGGCGGCGCCGCCCCAGGAAAACGACAACACATGTTCGGCGGCGAAGTGCTCGATCAGCTCCAGCAGGATATGGCCTTCGACGTCCTTTGTGAGCATATGCTCGTGGCGGTTATGGAGTTTGGAACGGCCGGCGTAGGGCTGGTCGTACAACACCACATTGAATTGCGGGTGCAGGCTCTTCACGGTTTGGGCGAAGGATGCCGTGGTGGCCATTGAGCCGTTGACCAGAATGATGGTCTTTGCAGCGGCATCCGCGCGATAGAACTCCGTGTAAACCCGATACTGACCCTGTATATCCAACACAGCGATTTCTGGCCTCATGTCGTAAGACTCCTGGCAAGCGGGTAGGGCGCGCAGAACACTCTGCACGAGCTTTGTGACAGGTAGGCATACGCCTGGAAAAGGAAGGCCCATGTCGGTCCGATTACGGCTGGCCGGCGGGTGTTGTTATGGCGGGCGGTTTGCCTGGAGGGCCCGTGGATCAAGCGCGGGCAGGGCAAGGTGGGTCTTGGAGTTTATAGGCGACTCGTCAGTCATATTGCGGCTGACGGTTTGATTCAAGCAGCAGACCCGGGATGCCGCAAGGCGCTCAAATAGGTTTTTGCAGTCGCCGGCTGAATGGTCGTCAGACCTGTCTGATTTCTGCGTCGGTCAATGCCCGGTACTCGCCCGGCGCAAGGGTCGCGTCCAGCACCAGCGGGCCCATGCGCTCACGATGCAGGTCGATCACTTTATTGGCGAAATGTCCGAACATGCGTTTGACCTGGTGGTAGCGGCCCTCGACGATGCTCAACCGCGCGGTCCTCGGCCCCAGCAGCGTCAGTTCGGCGGGTTGGGTGGTGAGGTCTTCGAAGGCAAAGTACAAGCCTGCGGCGAACGTAGGCGCGTACTCGGGGCCGATGTCCTGTTGCGTCTCGACCCGGTACACCTTGGGCAACTTGGTCTGCGGTTGAGTCAGCCGGCGCGACCATTGGCCGTCATTGGTGATCACCAGCAAGCCCGTGGTGTTGAAGTCCAGCCGCCCGGCAATATGCAGCTCGCCCTTATCCGGCTCATCGAGCCAATCGAGTACGGTCGGGTGTTCAGGATCCAACGTCGCGCTCACACAGCCCCTGGGTTTGTGGAGCATGAAATAACGCGCTGGCTTGCCCGCCTGCAGCACCTCATCGTCCAGGCATACCCGGCTGAATTCGCGCACTTCATGGTGAGGATCGCTGACGGCAACGCCATCGACCCGGATCCGCCGCTCCACCAATAACAGGCGTACTTGTTTTCGATTGAAGCGCGGCAGGTTGCTGAGGAAACGATCGACACGCATCAGGATCGCTCGGCGTCGCGCAACTGTTGGTCGACCTGGGCACAGCGCGGGCACAGGCAGGCTTGGTTACGCAGGGCGTCCGGCAGGGCTTGCAGCACCGCCGGATCGATGGTGACGCTGTAGCACCAGCAGGCTTGGTCGACGCGGCGAGGGTCGGCCAGGGCGCAGTCGTTGCGAGCGCCGCAGGCGGGGCAGAGGGTGGGCGTGGTCATCGGTCGGTTCGGGCGGTATCGGGCAAGGAGCCGGTCCATTCCGGCGTGCCTTGCACGATACAGGGCCGACCTTGCCTCGGCTACTCAGAGCTGGAACTTGCTGACCAGCACATTGAACGAGGTAGCCAAGCGCGACAGGTCCTGGCTGGAGGCGTTGGTCTGGTGCGCACCGGCGGCTGTCTGAGTGGACAGGTCCTGAATGTTAAGCAGGTTGCGATCCACTTCACGGGCCACCTGGGCCTGTTCTTCCGATGCGGACGCGATGACCAGGTTGCGTTCGTTGATCTTGGCCACGCTGGCGGTAATGCGTTGCAGCGCTTGACCGGCACTTTGCGCCAGGGTCTGGGTATTGTTGGCCCAGGTCAGGCTCTTGTTCATTGCCGCCACCGCGCCGTCGGCGCCCACCTGCACTTCGCCGATCATTTTTTCGATGTCGACCGTGGAGGTCTGGGTGCGATGGGCCAATGCCCGCACCTCATCGGCAACCACCGCAAAGCCGCGACCCTGCTCACCGGCCCGCGCCGCCTCGATGGCAGCATTGAGTGCCAGCAGGTTGGTCTGGTCGGCGATGCTACGGATCACGTCGATCACCTTGCCGATCTCGCGTACCTGGTTGGCCAGGTCGACGACCGATTGCGTCGAATCGTTGATCTCCACCACCATCGACGACATGCCGGATACCGCCTGCTCCACCTGCTGGCGGCCGTCTTCGGCTTCGGCGGTGGCCTGGCGCGAGGCTTCGGAGGTGGACACGGCATTGCCGGCCACTTCGTCCACCGCGGCGGTCATCTGGTTGACGGCAGTGGCGGCCTGTTGGATTTCGTCATTCTGACGGGTCAGGCCACGGGTGCTTTCATCGGTGACCGCACTCAGTTCTTCGGCGGCCGAGGCCAGTTGATCCGAAGCATTGGCGATTTCCATCAGGGTGCTTTTCAGGCCGCCCTGCATGTCCGACAGTGCCATCAACAGTTGCCCGGCTTCGTCGGTACGTTCGGTGAGGATGGCGTGGGTCAGGTCACCGCTGGCAATGCGTTGGGCGCTCTGCACCGCTTGGGCAATGGGGCGGGTGATCAGACGGGTGATCAGCACGCCCACGGTGATGGCGATGATGAACGCCAGTACGATGCCACTGATCATCCACGTCAAGGCGCTGTTGCGCAGCTCGTCGGCGGCGATGGCGCCTTCTTTGATCTGGCGGTTGTTGGACTCGATGATCACGCGGATCAACTCGCGGGCCTGGCGGAACAGTTCGTTGTTGGTGGTGTTGAGTTCAGCCCGAGCCTGATCGATCTTGCCGCTGTCGAGCATCGCTGTAATGCGTTCGGCACTGCTGATATAGCTCGGCAGCACTTTATCCAGTTTGTCACCCGCTGCCCGTTCGTCATCTGCCAGTGGCGTTGCGCGGTAGGTGGCGTAGGCATCCTGGCTGCGCTTGAGTTCGTTGGCGATGTCTTGGCGTACGCGGTCGCGGTCTTGCTGGGACACATCGCCTTGGCTGGCGTCCATCAGGCGGTACAAGCCTCGGTTGTGCGCGACGATCCCATTGAGGGTGGCGGCCGTGGTGCTCACAGATACAAGGTTGTTGGAAAACGTGAGTTCCAATGCCGTGGACAGCCTGACCACGCCCTTGATACCCAGCAAGCCAACCCCGAGGGTGACCAGCGCACACAGTAAAAACGAAAGCAGCAGCTTGGTTGAAATTTTCATGGTTCGAATCCGGGGACGTTAGCGAAGTATGCACGCTAGAGCCTCCCTGGCTGCACGCGACATCATAGTGACATCATGGTAAAGCGAAGAGTTTCAACATCCAAAAATTAACTGAAACGTTAAAGCTCAAGATTGGATTCGAGCTGCGGAAGTGCAGCGTCCATAGGCATTTATCAGAGGCGGCCTAGGTGTATCAAGTTGTTACAGGAACGCACCAGATTCCGTTTTTGATGTCAGATATTTCGTCATTCAGTGAAAGCTGAATGCCGCCCTTCAGCGTCGCTGAAGGTGCTCTTTCGCGGTCCAGGAGGCCGCCATGTATCGACGAATGCTGCTCAGCGCTTTACTCGGTCTGACCCTTTCCGCTTGCGTGCCCTATTACGAGGGAGGCCAGAGCTACTACCGTTCCGAGGTCTATACCTCACCAGCGCCGACGTACTACTACGGGGGTGGCTCGGTGTATCAATACCGGCGTGATTACTACCCTGCGCCCCGTTACTACGCACCGGCACCGCGTTATTACTCTGCGCCGCGCTACTACCAGCTGGCCCCGCGCTATTACTCGGCGCCGCGTTACTACCCGTCCGGGCCGCGCGCCGGCTACCGGCCTTATCCCAATCAGGGCTGGGGGGATCGCGGTGGGCATGACCGTCGAGGCGACCGTGGCGACCGTGGTGGCGGACGCGGCGGTCATTGGTAAGTTTCCCACTATCGAGCGGCGCATCTAGCGCCGCTTTTTTTCGTCTGCCGTTTGTCGGAACTGTCATATTTGACAGGTATCCTTCGCGCTCCAGATGTATTTCACTCACAGGGATCAGAGTGCCGGTCAGGCATGGAGCGTCCAGTGGTTAAGCGAACAATCTGCCTGCTTGTGGTGATGATCTGCGGCGTTATGCACGCCAGCGCGAAGCAGGGGTGTCCGTACGCGTCCTCCGTTCAATTAAAAGAGGGGCGTTTCCAGGCGCGCGATGGGCAGCTTTTGTGGCAGGGGCCTAAGGTTACCCAACTGGATTTCGTCAGCGGGTTCGTGGGCGCATTGTTCATTCCTACCCAGGGGCAGGCGCGGGAAAACGGCTACGTTGAGAAGTGCATCTACCGAACCAACGGCGATCAAGTAATTGCGCTGCGCTATGGCGGCTCGGAGGAGGTCGACAGCGTGTCGCTGACCAGCAGCCTGCATTGGCGCCTGGCCAAGGATCCCTTCGGCCAGGACATCTATATCTGCGATGACAGCCAGCCCGATAATTGCTCTTTCACCATCGACCGTTCCAAGCACTGAGCTGTCAAAAGTCGGAAAGGTCTGCCAGAGGGTGCCTACCCTCCCACGCTTTGTTGAAGTGCGCCTGCACCACGGCGTCCGGGATCGCATTGATGTCCGGCCAGTGCCAATGAGGCGTCTGATCCTTGTCGATCAACCGCGCACGCACGCCTTCGGCGAATTCCGGGTGACGGCAGCAATTGAGGCTGAGGGTGTATTCCATTTGGAACACCTGGGCCAGGGACAAATGCCGCGCGCGCTGGATCTGCTCCCACACCAAGTGCGCCGTCAGCGGGCAACCTTCACTCAATGTTTTGCCCGCGCGGTTGAACAGCGGGTCGGCATGCTCGCGCAAAGCACTCAAGGCCCGCCACGCACAGCGCACATCGCCCACGTCCAGCCAAGCGTCGATCTGCGCGCGCCGCGGCAGCCATTGCGCGTCGGGTTGCTGGTCGTGCGCCTCCTGGGCCAGCGCCTTGAGCAGGCTGTTGAGCTGCATCGCGGTCTGTTCCTGCCAATTCAATTGCAATAGGCCCTGGAGCAGCTGATCTTGCTGGTCGTCCCGTAGGAAACGGTCGGCCAGCCCCAGGTCCAGTGCGTCACGCCCATTGATATGCGCTCCGGTCAGGCCCAGAAACAAACCGAGTTTGCCCGGCAGGCGCGACAGGAACCAACTGGCCCCCACGTCCGGGTACAGGCCGATGCTGATTTCCGGCATGGCCAGCCGGCTGCTGGGCGTGACGATGCGCACCGCCGCGCTTTGCAGCAGGCCCATGCCGCCGCCCAGCACATAACCGTGACCCCAGCAGATCAGCGGTTTGGGGTAGGTGTGCAAACGGTAATCGAGTCGATATTCGGCGGCAAAAAACTGCGCGCCCAGGGCGGGTACTTCGCCCGGGTGCTCAAGGCACGCCTGGGCCAGGCTGCGTACCTCGCCACCGGCACAGAACGCCTTGGCGCCATTGCCGCGCAGCAACACGCAGACGATTTGCGGGTCTTTGGCCCAGGCCTCCAGGCGGTCGCCGAGGGCCAGGATCATCGGCAGGGAGAGGGCGTTGAGCGACTTTTCAGCGTCCAGGCTGGCGATGCCGATACGGGCACCGCCGCTGCCGGTGAGTTCTTCGAAGTGCAGATTCATCGTGACCTCAATCGAGAAAGTGAAAAATCAGTATGATCCTTTGGTGGGAAAGTGCCGGTGGTGTGTCAGATCAATTGACAAGCGGGGGCGGCTTTCCTACGGTTCGCCTCATTCTTTTTTTACAAGACACTTCAACGATGACCGACGGCGACCGCATCAAACTCGAACCCAGTTGGAAACATGCCCTACGCGATGAGTTCGACAAGCCCTACATGGCCCAGCTGCGCGAATTCCTGCGCCAGGAGCATGCCGCCGGTAAAGAGATCTACCCGCCTGGCCCGCTGATTTTCAACGCCCTCAACTCCACGCCGCTGGACAAAGTAAAAGTGGTAATTCTTGGCCAAGACCCTTACCACGGCCCCGGCCAGGCCCATGGCCTGTGCTTCTCGGTGCAGCCGGGAGTGCCGGCGCCGCCGTCGCTGGTCAATATCTATAAAGAACTCAAGCGCGACCTGAACATCGACATTCCCAACCACGGCTACCTACAGAGCTGGGCCGAGCAGGGCGTGCTGATGCTCAATACCACCATGACGGTGGAGCGCGCCAACGCCAACGCCCATGCCGGCAAGGGTTGGCAGTTCTTTACCGACCGGATTATCGAAGTGGTCAGCGAGCATCAGCCGCACTTGGTGTTTCTGCTGTGGGGCGCCCACGCCCAGAGCAAGCAGAAGCTGATCGATGCCACCAAGCATCTGGTGCTGACATCGGTGCATCCGTCGCCGCTGTCGGCGTATCGCGGGTTTATCGGTTGTGGGCATTTCAGTCGCGCTAACAAGTTCCTTGAGCAGAACGGCGAAACCCCAATTGAGTGGCGGTTGCCGCCTGTCTGAGTACGCCGCCCGGCTTAACCATGCGCCTCACGTAACTCGATGCTTGCGTGATGACCTGCGGCCTCTTGATGTGTATGCATCAAGGGGTACCTGTTATTCCTGACAGTATCCGACCTTCTTGTATCAGCATTAAATAATCTCCCTGGCCTCGTCGGTCTGGTACATGCCAGCACGCTTGTCAGTGGTCAATCATTGGTTCAATGCTTGAGGAGAGTAGAAATGTCTAATTCTAAAGTTTCTTCAAATGCGGAGGCGATGGGCTCAAAAAATGTCGACGTGTCCGGGCGCAAGCGCTCGGGTTCCGCCAAGACCCTCCAGATGCCAACAGTGCCTGAAGCGTTGCCGTTACTGCCGGACGAGGCGGCTTGGACGATTCACTCGGACCTCCAGAATCAACCGTTGGCGGTGACGATCGAAGACGTATGGCCAGTCCACTATTCTCACGTCGCCATGACTACAACGGTTGTATATTTTTGGCAGAACCTTGAAGTTCATCGCCGTGAAATCGTGGGGCCTTACGATCCCAATGCTGTGTTTCCTTTGGTTGAGTACTTGCCGGCAAGCGTGTTAAGTACTGGCGGTATACGCCAGCTCAGATATCAGGTGAGTGCGCCGTTGCTAACGACGACTTCCTCGTTTATCACAATGATCAACGTCGACAAGACTGAACCCAATAATAATAATCCAGGTCCGGAGTTGATTTTTGGCCCTGAAGTGGCAGATGGCATTGTCACCGACGATGAACTGGTGGCAAACAACGGTATAGGGGCAGAAGTCGAGCGTTGGACGGATATTCGCCTTGAAGATGAGGTCGAGTTCTTTTGGGGAGCGGTAGCCAACGTCAATTTTGTGGGTAAGCTGATCATCGGGCCAAATCATGTGGCGGGTGCGCCGATTCTGATCCATTTCCCTGAAGACTTTATTCGTAAGAGTGGGCCAGGCCTCAGGTCCGCCTCTTATCGGCTGATCGACCGTGCAGGTAATATCGGCCCGTTCTCCGCGCCCACCGAAATTGAAGTCAGCACCATAATGTTGCCGGATCTTCCCCGTGCTGAAGTGCCCCTGGGTGAAGACGACGGCCTTATAAACCTGGACGATGCTCGTACAGGCGTTATTGTCGAAATCGAACAGATTTTCGGGGCGCAGCCGAACGACACACTCGTCATTTGGTGGAATACCCATACGCTTGCCGTCGTGACAATTGGGGTGGCCCACGCGTGGCCCATCCGTGTCCCTGTGAAGTGGGAGATCCTTTCAGCCGAGGGGTTTGAGCAGGCGATTCCCGTGCGGGTGCGTTATCTGTTTCAACGCGGCAGCGCGTCGAAGCCATCGCCTGATAGCTTTTACATTCTGGACTTCAGTGTGGCCGGACCAGACCCGCAAGGACCTGATCCGATCAATACCCAATTGCCTTTGGTCGTCGTAAAGGGAGTTACAGGGGATGATGTTGTCACCCAGGCGGACGCCCCGGGTCCTGTTCGCGTCGAGGTGAGACTATGGAACGGTGACGTAATACCTGGGCAAAAGTTGGAACTGTTCTGGGGCGGAGAGGCTGCGCTGGCGGACGAATATGAGATTCAGCCCGGTGACCTTCCCGGTCAAACCGTGGTTTTTTGGGTGCCTTGGCTTTTGATCATGCGAGCAGCGTCAGGACAAGTACCGGTGTATTACTGGACGGATAACGCTGTCAATCGCCAGCGCAGTCCTGACAAATTGGTGCGAGTGGAGCTTGATACACTCAAGGGCCTGGTGAGGCCTGTATTGCTGAATGACAGCGACCGCAATTTCGTTGCTTGTGATACCCATCCGGAACCCTGGACAGGCGTGTTCATAGGTATACCGTGGAATGCTACCCACTTTGAGGTCGGTGACCGGCTTGAAGTGTATTGGAGTAGCCACCGCACAAAAGATGGTAGCGGAGATCCTTTCCAATATACGAGTGTTACGTTCCATGTTGAGTTGTCTGATGCTCACAGAGATCTTCAGCAGGTTGAGGTACAGATACAACCCTTCAATCCGCTGTTTACCCTTCCTGGGCTGGTCGCTGGCTGGGGTTCGGGTGTTGTCTTATATCGGTTATTCAAAGCGTCTGGGCCAACGGGGCTGTCGGACAAGAAGCTCATTTACATTGATCTGAAAAGGCCAGGTGGTGGCACTTGCCTCGGGCCTACTCAGAGTGAGTGAAAACCGAAAAAAGCGCTCACGCCTGATGCCGATCAATCAAACCCTCTCGCTTGACCCTGGGCGCAAGAAATCGAAATCCGATGCCTGTACTGGCATCGGATTTTTTGCGTCTTGCGCGAGCACTGGAACTGACCCACGACATTGCTTGCACCCGATTTACTCTAGGCGTTGGATACCTTGCTCGATCACTCTTCGGGGGAGCAGCAGCTTGAACTGGCCGGCATGGTGGCACCGCGCAAGCGGCGTTTACCGCTGACAGTGTGCTGCCGGCCCAACGCCTGTCATGGGCCTAATAAGCCACGTTTCCAGCGTGTGAGTCCTATAGGAATACCCCCAGTTTCCGCATCTTTACCTGTCAAGGTTGACAGGTGCGCGCCTGGCACAGGGGGGGTTAAATAGACTCGTCACTCGGTCCAGTTAGATGTCTGGAAGCGAGCCATTCTCTATTCCATGTGAGAGTAAGCAGCCATGACAAAACCCAATAACTCCCGAGCGCTTGGATCAACCTCCACGAGCAAAAAAAAACTGACGATAGCACCGAACTCTCCGTTGTTGGTGCGGCCGCCATGGGCTCGAACCCCTCGCGGACCGCGGGTGCTGGATGCGCTACATGTGGTGAATGCATTGCCCGACGTGGCGGACGGGCAAACGAATCTAATGGACATCGCGGAGTTGTACGCTGAAGGCGTTATATGTGAAATCGCAAGGTGGAACGAAATCCTGCCTGTTGGCTACGACGAATTGGAAATTCGTATTAATAATGTCCTTTATGGCTCTCGAATTCCTTTCAGTAAGCCGTTGTCTGCGCACACCTGGCCCTACCGCTTCTCGATACCGGAAGACAAGATCGGCGAACACGGGCTGAAAAGTCTACGCTATGAAGTATTTACCTCCAGCGGTACGACGGATGGCCCTGCTCTTCCTACCTCAGTGACCATTGACCGCCGAGACGCTAATGCCGGTCTTAGGCCAGGCGCGGTGACGTTACCGGGTTGGGTGGGCCACTATGTGACGTTACAGGATGTGGACGATAACGGCGGTAGCCTGACTTTCCAGGTACCGCGTCGCTTGGACCCACAAGTTGGCGACAAACTGGAGATCTTCACAAAGTTTCCCAGTGATACGCCCATACTGACTTTGGAAAATCTACCGCGTACCACTGCGCCGATACAGGTCAGTCTGACCACCGCTCAGCTTGCTGCGGATGGGGGGGGGCTAAAACAGATCAACTTTGTTTACACCGATCGTGCCGGTAACCAAACCAGCTACCCGAGCGCTATGCGAGAGTTCACATTGGTGACGCGCGCCCTCCCCGCTAACCTGCGAGACCCAGAGTGCCCTGCAGCACCGCTCGACCTGACCGACGCTCAATTGAATCGTGCTGAGATCTGGATCCGCAAATACGACAATGCGCAGGCTGGAGACCAGGTTTTTATCGAATTCAACAGTTTTTTGATCGTGGGTACTGTAGATCTGAGCTGGCCGCTTAAGGTAAAAATTCCTTGGGAGGACCTTAGGGATGGAGGTCTCACCGCACCCTACGTGGCAGACGTGTTCTACAACATTCATAGCGGCGGATTAATTGTCGGCCCTTCGGGAACCATCACGGTGGATGTGGACTTGACCTCGGCGGGCGGGCGGCCTGAAGACCCGGGTCCTGTTAATCCCGAGCTGGGTCCAGTGACAGTGACATCATCCGAGGGCCTGACCAATGAAATCGGCCCTGGCGACTTCGGCGACGCTACCGCACGGTTTGCGCGCTATACAGGGGCTACGGCGGGGCACCTTATTCAGCTGTGGTGGAAAGGCATCCCTTGTTTCGACCCGCCTTACCTAGTCACTGTGGCAGATGAGACTAATCCCGAGTTCATGCTTACGGTGCCTGCGGAGGTGATCAAGCAGGCAGGCAACGGAGACATTCCCACTTGGTACACACTCAATAACGGGGTGAACGATAACTTCGTCGATTCAGTGGAAACCCTTGTGCATGTCCGCGCGTTTGCCGTAGATAACCTGAATGGCATCGAGTACCCGGACGCGCTGGCCTTCGACGATTTGTTTGCGCTTACCTGCGACCAGGACATTGTTGGTGGGATCAAAACCGTAATCAGAGACCCTGCGAACTTGCAGGCGGGCGATCAGATAACGCTTCATTGGGTTGTTTATGGTCCGGATGATTTCTACTCCGCCGAAAAAACGGTGGATCTGCCTTTCCCTCCCGTGACGGTTAGCCACGACCACACTGATCCGGGCCATCCTGGCGAGCGTTTTACAGTACCGTTCCCGGTCTATATCCAGCCTGTCGTGAGCGGGCGTATTGAAGCTTACTATCACGTACTAAAAGCGGATGGCGTAACTGAAGGCGATTCACCCGTCACCTTTGTGCTGATGACTCGGCGTCAGACAGGTAATACCATCTGTGGTAACTGATGTAACGCGTTGAGGAGCCTTGTCCGCTACCTGGCGGCGAAAGCCTTTAGGTAGCGGTTCTTCGCGTGTGATCCACGCACGAAATTGCCCATTTGTGTGGACGCGGCTGATAGCGTGGTTTCGTGAGGTGAAATTGAAGTATTGATCGCGCGCGCTTAGCTAGAGCGAGATTAAGAATAATCCTACGCGACCTTAGACTTGCCTTACATGAAGTTCCTCTTCGGCTCCGTACTCTAGGCCCCCACTGAAAGCCCAGGGCGATAAGCCTTTAATCGCTTGGCTTGTTCAGTCACCCGACTAGAGGTTAATTCTCCGTGACTCATATTAAATTTTTTACTCCAACTCGACTCGCTACTGCTATCAAGTTTTTGGCATTGATGCCATTGTCGCTCGCCGCCACAAAAGCGCTTGCTCTGGAAGTCTTTCCAGGCCATGAACTGACCATTGATGCCAGTTCTCCGTTAGACCGCTATAAGTTGAGCGGTGATGCAAAACTTATTTCCAATGGCGCCACGATCGTCAGTGTCCTTGCCAACGAATCGACCTTCGAAATGAATGGCGGTCGGGTACAGGCCGGCAATGAAGTGGGCGTTTCACTTTATGACAGTTATGCGAGCATCCGTGATGCGCATATTTCCAGTGACCGTTCTATCGGATTGATCGTGGGGAGCCAAGGTGCCCAGGGGTCGACGGCCGATGTTTTCAATACCCTGATCGAGGGCGCCACCCAAGGCGTTATCTTGAATGGCGCCAGCGTACTGACTTTGAATAACAGTGAGGTCATAGGCGGCGAGCAAGGCCTGTTGGCCGTTGATGGGAACTTGAACGCGAATCAGAGCCGCATCACTGGCGCCACCAATGGTATTGAAGTCTATCGGCACCCGACTGCACCGAACCCGGCGTCCTTTACGTTCAACCAGACGGCTGTGGTTGGCGAGAGCGGCGCGGCTATTGTGGTGAAGTCTCCTGGCGTGGTCGAGATCGATGTCAATAACGGCTCCACCCTGCAGGGTGGGAATGGCAACATGCTGGAATTGACGAATGGCGGTTCGGCCAACATGCGCGTCAACAGCAGCGCCCTGGCCGGCAACGTTCAAGTCGGCACCGGCAGCGCACTGGACCTGAACCTGGACAGCGCCACCATGCACGGCGATGTGATCAACAGCGGCGGCACCGCCAGCGTCGGTCTCAACAACGGCTCGATCCTGACCGGCCGCCTGGAGAACGTCGATAAGCTGGCAATCAACAGCGATGCCACCTGGGTGATGGTCGATCACCAGCAGGTAGGCGACCTCTCCATGAGCGGCGGCAACGTCAAGTTCGGTGAGTCCGGCACGTTCTACCAATTGGACGTCGCTAACCTGTCGGGCAACGGCACGTTCCATATGACCGCGGATTTCTCCACGTTGACTGGCGATTTCCTCAACGTTACGGGCACTTCCTCGGGTGAGCACAAACTGCTGATCGCCAGCAGCGGTGCCGACCCGCTTAGCGCTGATCGTCTGCACGTGGTTCACACGGCGGACGGCGGTGCCCAGTTCAGTTTGCTCGGTGATCGTGTGGATGTCGGTACTTATTCCTACAGCCTGATCAACGAAAACGAAGGCAAGGATTGGCTGCTCGACCCGGAGAGCAAAGTGATCAGCCCAAGCACCAACTCCGTATTGGCGTTGTTCAACGCTGCACCGAGCGTGCTGTTGGGTGAGACGACTACGCTGCGTACCCGTATGGGTGAGTTGCGTTTCAGCCAAGGCCAATCTGCGGGGCTGTGGACGCGCGCTTATGGCAATCGGTATGAGGTGTCCAACGACAAGACTGGCCTGGGGTACAACCAGTCGCAACGCGGTTTCTCCATCGGTGTAGACGCGCCTGTCGAAGCGGGCGACGGCCAGTGGATTATCGGTGGGATGGTCGGTCACAGTAACTCGAACCTGGATCTGAACCGTGGCAGCAGCGCCACGATTAACAGCTACTACGTGGGCGGTTACGCCACCTGGCTGGATGCCGAAAGTGGTTTCTACTTCGACGGTGTGCTCAAGTTCAACCGCTTGCACAACGAGTCGAACGTGGCCATGAGCGACGGCAAGAAAGCCAAGGGCAACTACACGCAGAACGCAGTGGGCGCTTCGGCGGAAGTGGGTCGGCACATCAAGCTGGCTGACGATTACTTCGTCGAGCCTTACGGCAAGCTGGATGCGGTGATTACCCAGGCCCAGAGTTATACGCTGGACAACGGCCTGGATGCCAAGGGTGACCGGTCGAGCACAGTGATCGGTGAGCTGGGCACCACCGTCGGACGGACGATCCAACTGGAAAGCGGCAGCGTGTTGCAGCCGTACCTGAAGGCGGCGATAGCCCATGAGTTCGATCAGAGCAACCAGGTGTCCGTTAACAATAACGCGTTCAACAATGACCTGTCGGGTTCGCGTTTCAAGGTAGGTGCGGGTGTCGCGATGTCCGTGTCGCAGAACCTGAAGTTGCATGCGGATCTGGAGCACAGCACCGGCAAGAACATCAAGCAGCCTTATGGTGTGAATGTGGGCCTGCGTTACGATTTCTGAGCAGGTAAAACCAACGCCGGATGTCATGCAGTTTGCCGGCACAATAAAAAACCCGCCTCGAAAGAGGCGGGTTTTTTTTAACAATTAAGTTAACAGCGTGGGATATAACACTTACAGGCTGACCACGATGATATTGGCATTTCCAGAGTTGGCCACATAAGCACGGCTGCCATCAGAGGTAATAACAATCTCTTTAGGTCGGTCCAGTGGGTAGCTACTGGTATTGATTTCTCCAGTGATGGATTGGGTGGACGTATCGATGATTTTTATCGAGTTTTCTCCATGTAAACACATGTAGGCTTTTGTGCCGTCTGGCGCAAATGCAATGCCCCAAGGATAGCCGAGGTTGTCAATTCTCTTGATAAGTGTCACGGGGACGGTCGCAGCGGACAACATCATCAAATACCCATCCGTCGCATACGAACCGGCGTTGGTTGCGTAAATAACGTCGGCAGTGGGGCTATAGGCTAATCCAAAGTTTCTTCCTGAGCCACGAGGAACAGTAAATGAGCCTATTATGGTGCCTGAAGCCTGATCGAATGTTCTTATATGATAGCCATTTGTATAAATTCGAGTGCCTGAATGATTGAAGGCAATTGCTTGTGTATAGTAACTGCCGCCATTAAGCCATCTCACATACTTGTTAGTCGAAGTGTCTATTTCTTGGAGACCTCCATAATATTCGTTTCCACTGTAAAGGCGGGATCCTGTTGGGTTTAAGCGTAGAGCTGAGTTGTATGGGAAACCAGCAGACGAGATCGTCGCTATTGTCTGAAAATGCGTGGTTTCAATAACCAGCGTCGAGGTACTCAGTAAGCTGACGTACAGATTCCGGCCATTCGGGCTAACCGCTATACCCGAAAGCGCCCCCGTTCCAGTCACTTGGAGCGTACGAATCACTTCCCCCTTGTCGGTGTCGATCACTGAAATCGTTCTGTCACCCACATTGGTCACATAGAGTCTCGAGTCGTCCTTGGACAGAGCAAGGTGACTAGGGGTATGCCCTACTTGAATCTCGCCTTCCACGACCCCCGATGCTTTTTTGATCCTGTACACCGGTGACCGGCTAAAGTGCTGAGCCGTCGATTCGTTCCCGCTGCCATCGAGCGATACCCGCGCCTGAATCGTCACTGTGCTGTTATCGGGCAGTGACCTGAGGTAGCTGGCAGGGATCAGATCGAGGGTACGTCCGGCCGTGAATTCAGCGGATGTGACGGGCATTGAAACGCGAAGCGCAAGGTCGGTGGAACTCAATATATCAATCCACAGCAATTGCGAGGCCCGGAAAAACGGCCACCGGTTAATTCGCACATGGTTGGCAACACTGGGGTTGATTGCCCCGCCTACTGTTTCGGGAATAGTGACCAAATCAAGTAACGAGTCCGGTAGCGCTAAAACCTCCACGGTAAGATTCGGCGAACTAGTCGTCCCAGAGGCTTCCATCAGTTGGTACGACACGTTGAACTCACCACCCAAGTAAGCCGCGACAAAGTCGCTGGATAAGTTGAAGCGCGTGTAGGTTTCACCCGGTTCGGGTATGGAGGGCCGTGCGGGGATGTCTGGAGTACCGACCCCCGGTTTACCGGTGATAATGATTTTAATGTCTGCGTCGTTCGGAAAGGTGTTCGACGTCACGCGGACTTCCAAGGAAGGTGGGTTGGGTGCAATCACATGCACAGGGTTGAGTTCAACCCGGGTTTCCGAGATGTACGTGGCTTGCACCACACTGGGTAACGGTAAGATACGCGGTCCGCCAATCGCAATGATCAGTTCCAGGGAAAACTGAGTGGGCCCTGGCATTACTGGTTTGAGTTCGTAATACAAATGCGCCGTGCCGCCCTCGTTGTTCAGTACAACGGTGCGACCAATGGTGAAGGGGATTTCGGCATCCTCCCAGTTTTCGTCTATTCGGAACCATGGGCTCGTGTAACTACCACCCGGTTTCGAACCGATGAATATGACTCTGATCTCCGTGCCCGCGACGATAGACGGATGCGGTTGTACCCTGACGTTCAAATTACCTTTGTGGATCAAAGGGTTGAATCTAAAGTCGGGTGGTACTGCCTGCAGTGTCGTAGGCGCCGGCAGTTTATTTTGAGTCTTGCCAACGTAGATGATCGCTACGTCTGACGGTGGCCTTGGAATACCGCCGTTAATGATGTAATGAGCCTTGAAATAGCCTCCGTAGAGGGCGAAGAAGAACGCGCCATCCAAGATGAAATCAATATCGCCCGTGCCGGCGACGTCCGTGTAGGTCGCATAAGTAGGGGCACCACTGGCTGGAAACCCCACCACCACCAGCTCAACCCTATCTTGCGAGTTTTGCCCCATGTAGTGCGGGACTACGATATGCACCGGGTCAGTATTTTCGGGCAACACTCCGTTGATCAGACCCTGCACCTCTGGAGGCGGCAACTGTGTACCGGTGGGGTTGCCGAAAATGTAGTAAAGCGCGGCTGAGGAGTTACGGTCGGGTGTGCCTGGGCGAATCCGTTTGTAGGTGATCAGAATCAGACCATCGACCAGGGGTAAGAGGAAAGAAAGGGGCAGGGGGATATATGCCCTGATCAGGTTGGTATTCGTTACCGTATAGCGCAGCACGATTGAGCTGGATATGGCATGAACAAGCCCATAGACGGTCAGGACGACCACATCGTTGATGTTGTAGCCGTTGAAGCGTATCGGCACTTCGATGGTCGCGTCACCTATGAGATCCGGCACATTGATGACGTCCTTATCGATTTCCGGGTCGTAGTGCGATTCAAGGACATGCACCATTGGCAGCAGCGGTTCCACACCGTTCCCGGCCCGAAGTTCGATCAATCTGGACGGTGAGAAGCCGGGGGAGTGATTGCCTGCCTTATCGACGACGTACCACTGGACCAGATGCACGCCATTGGGCAGTTGGCTCCAGGTCCCATGGTAAGCCACGATCCGTATTGGCTCATTGCCGGAAGCCTCGAAAGACGTGACGGTGTGCTTGATAATTACGCCGCCGATACTGACGTGAATGACATCGTTCTCTTTACGGCTATGGACGGGAGATTCGTTGGTATTCAAAGGGTAATTGGCGATCAGCATCGACACGCCGAGGCCTATCTGCTCATCGGTAACGAACCCAAAGTTTTCGATTTGGGGATCCTCAAACGTGACAGGGCTCATGTTGTCGTTGTAAGGCGTACTGGGGATCGGGTCCCTGCCCACAGGGGGCTCACGGTCTGCGAGAAAATTGAACACTTTGCTGCTTTCGACAGCGCCGCCCGTGCGCTTAACAAAGGCTTGCACGGTGTTGTTCGCTTGGTCGATAAAACGACCGCTGTCCATGAACAGGACAGTGATCTGGTCGTTATCTATTTCTTCTTGGCTAACGGTGTGAATAGGTCCCCGTACGCCATTGATCTCCAGCCAGATAAAGTCATCCGCCTCCCTTTCCAGGTACCCCGGAAGCAGACAGATAACCCCCTTCGTGTGGAGCACCAACGCCGCTTTGTTGAGCGCGGCATCGTGACCGGCAACGGGTTTTGTTTCAGTGGGAAAGATAATCACCAAGTCGCTGAACGGTTTGAGTTCGCCGGGAAACAATCTACGGGGTAAAAGCCCGCTAGGTGGCTTGGGGACGCAATGGGAGATGATTGCAGGTAGGTTAGTACCGTCTGAGCGGGTCTCAGCATTCTGATCCAAGGTCATGATCGTCAGCCTCTTGGGGTTGGTCGGTGCGGACACCCCACCCTCAAGGCAGGGCGCGTCGAGAATCATTGAGCGCCGAGCACAACGAGCTGCCTAGCTGTGAGAAATGACAGTCACGACCAACGGTCATTCGTCCGCTATAACACCACCAAGGACACAGAATCGCCGCCGATATTTGCCACATAGCCATGGGAGCCGTCTGGAGCCACCACCACTGCGCGTGGCTTGTTGAAGCCGGCGTATGTGCCGATCAACTGCCGCGAGCGCGTGTCGATAATGCCCAGTAGGTCGCCGTCGGTCTGCGACACGTAGGCACGGTCGCGACCGCGTTCAAAGGCGATATGCAAGGGCCCGGATAACCCTATCAGTCGCTGGGGGATGCCGTGATTCACGGTATTGCCGATCGTGACGCTGCCGCCTGTCCGGCTGACGATGTAGACCTCCGCCCCCCTGGGATTGTGGGCAATTGCACTGGGCGCCGAAGGGGTGTCGACGCTATCGATCAGGGTGTTGGTGTGCAGATTGAGAATCGACCAGTCAAAAAATGTAGCCACATGTGCGCGGTTGTTATCGGGGCTGACGACCACGTCAATCGGCTCGCGCACTGGAATCGAGGACAGGCGTTGATGGTTGGTGGTGTTGATCACCACCAGCTCTGATGCGCCTGTATCCGCCACATACAAGCGGGAACCGTTGGCGTTAAGAGTGATACCTGCGACCGTTGTAAACCCGGTGATGGTATCGATCAGCGTGTAATCCTGTGTGTTGTAAATGCGAATAGGCGTGTTGACCGCAACGCTGTTGTCCGTCACGTACAATCTTGGAGCGGTTGGATTGATCGCGATGTGCAAGGGCGTCCCTGGCACTGCGAAGTGGTGAATGACACGGTTGCGCAGTGTGTCGATTATCCAGATAGACGTGTCGCCAAACGCGCAGGCGACATACAGCAATTCTCCGTTCGGGCTCAGCACTATGGCGTTCGGCGCACGACCCACCGCAATAGTTGCAAAAACGCCGACGGTATTGGTGATCCTGTAGTGAGCGGTACGCAAGCGGATGGCCGAGGTCTTGTTGGCACTGCCGTTGAGCGATACCCGTACTTCAATCGTCAAGGTGCTTTGAGTAGGCAACGAACGCAGGTAATCGGCGGGTATCGTGACCTCCACGCGCCCGGCGCTGAATTGCGCGGCGGTCAGTGGTACGCCATCAAGCAGGGCAAGATTGGCTGCGCCCTTGAGATCGACCCATATCGCCTGCCCGACGCTTATGAACGGCCATGCAAGCATCAGCACGCTATTAAGCATGTTGGCTCTTACGATGCCGTTCGATGCCTGAGGCACGGTGACCAGATCCAGCATCTGCTCCTGGAAAGGGTCGATGGTCAAGGTTAAAAGCTGGGAGGCGGTGTCGGCACCGGCGCGGGTGACGATGTAGGACAACACAGCTTTTCGGCCCAGATTGGCGGAGATCACTTTGTTGCTCAGGATGAAATCCACATAGCCCTTCGCGGGGTCGCCTGGTCGCGGAGCAATGCTCGGCGTTCCTTGCCCGTGAGTGCCAACGAAACTCGGTTGAATATCGTCGCTGGCCAGCATCGGTGTGTAGCTTACTCGCAGTGTGCATATCGGCGGGTTCAGAACGTGTTGCGGGTTGAGCCTGGCGCTGTTCAATCCCGTGACTGTGCTCTCCAGCACCAGTGGCACCGGCAATTGCAGGCGACTGCCGACGGTGATCACCAGTGCCTTGGAGTAGCGGGTGCGCTGGCCCGGTTTTTCTACCCGATAATAAATGCGAGCCGAACCGTTGAGGTTGGCGAGAATGAACTGTCGTTGGATGACAACCGCCAACTCCTGCCCGACCCATGGTGGGGTGATGAGAAATGCATCGGGTGGGGCGCTGCCGCCGACTGCACTGCCTTCGCAATACAGAGTTACCGTGGCGTCTACAACGAAAGCAGCGTTAGCCGGGACTCTCACATCGGCATTGCCCAGGGATACGTCGGGGTCGAAGGTGAAACCGGGGGCAGGCGCTTGCAGTACTTCAGGCTGGGCCAGTGCGTCCAAGGGGTCGCCAATGCGCAATGACAAAATGTCAGAGGGGGGCCGTTGGCCGATATGGTTGATGAAGTAGTAGAGCATCAGTTCGCCGCCATCCAGTTGGCGGATGTCGCCGTCAGCGCTGTTGGGCAGTTCGAATACGATGCTGTCCTCGCCCGCCACTGCGACATACTCCCGATAAAACCGGTGGCCGTAGACGTTAGCGCCCTCTAGTACCAACGTGACGCAATCAAACGGCTTTTGCCCTGTGTAGCTCGTGATCGTGACTAATACCGGATCGGTCAAGGGGGGCAGGACGCCGCCGCTGGCGGCCGGCACTTGCGGCGCCGCGAGAGCGGTTTGCTCGGGGGTTCCCGTGACTCGGACGAAGGCGTTTTCAGAGGGCACGTTGGCCTGACCTGCGCGGACCCGTTCATAACTGAGTTCGATCATGGCGCCGATAAGCGCGCGTACATCGGCATTGGGCCACGGGACGTCGGTGAAGGTGGGTGTCGTCGACGTGATACTGACGGTGTAGGTTTTATCAACGTCGCCGCCGTCCAGCGCGCGCCCTCGAAGGGTCAGTCGAGCTTCGTCGCCCAATGCCCAGCCTTTGCCAGCAACAGCGAACCTGAGGGTTGCGTCTTTGCCTAGCAAGGCGTCCGCATCCAGCGTTCCTGTAGGTGCCTCGACAACGTGGGCAGGGTCCAGCAGGCGTTCGTTGGGATTAAGCCGCACTTCAATCAGTTGCGTCGGCGAGCGGCCCGGCGCGTGGTTGCCTACTTCATCGATGACATCGTAGGCGCAGGTCTGGTAGCCGCTGCCGATCTGCAGCCATGTGCCGTAATAAACCATGATTGAAATCGGCAGTGTGCTGCTGGCTTCGTTCTCGGTCACGGAATGCTCAATGATTTGCCCACCGATAATCAGGCGAATGCGATCACGAACCGCTCGGTGAGTAGTGGAAGGGCGGGTGAGGTCGGAGGGATAAAAGGGAATTCTCACCGCGACCCCGCGTTGGGCTGCGGCTGAATCGATCAAAAAATGTGCAGGTTGAGGGCGTGGCAGTTGTTCATTTACCCACGGCGGCTGTTGAATAAGGTCGTTGCCGGTTGGCGCTACGGTGTCGATCTTGAGAGTCAGGCGCTGGGTTTCTTCTGCACGCTGATCAGGGTGCGTCACCCGAAAAAACACAGGTCCTACCGCGCCCTCATCCAGTCGCGCCATGGATATGTGCAGGCTGATCGACTTCCCATCGCGCGCCTCCTCCTTGCTGACGTTATGGTGATCGATCGGTACCAGCAAGTCGCCGCAGAACAGTTGGATAAGATCGCCTTCTACCTGACCGGCGTAGGTGCGCAAGATGCAAATCAGGCCGGGGCTGCCATGGTTCTCCAGCAACAGTTTGTACACGCCACCGGAGAAGCCCGCGACTGGCGTCGTCAGGCCAGGAATGTTGGGGGCTAGTTGCCCAACGCTAGGGCGCGCGGTCGGAACCGGAGTCATGCTTGACACCTCGTGCGGATGCTCGAATCACATGCGGATTGAACGCCGAACGAGGCAGCTAGGCTAACTGTGAGAAATGACAGTTGCGACAGACGGTACGGTCCTGCGTGGGAAGCCCGCTACGGCTGGCGATTCCATCGTCGGAACAAGGGTTCCGCCAAAAACAGCACAAACAATAAACGCATCACCTGCATCGCCGTCACCAGCGGCACTGACAGTTGCAGGGTTTCGGCCGTAAGACTCATCTCGGCAATGCCACCCGGCATCATGCCCAGGGTCAGCGAGCGCAGGTCCAAGTGGGTGAGGGCGCTCAGGCCCACGGCGGCCAAGGTCGCCAGCGCCATGGTCAGAGCGGTGCCGACTAAAGTACGAGCCATGAACGACGGCGCGCGGCGGAAGAACTGGCGGTTGAAATGGCAACCCAGTCCACTGCCGATCAGCCATTGGCCGATTTGGCTGCCGCCGTCGGGCAGGCCGATATGCAAATCCCAGACAACGCTGGCGGTCGCACTGACCAATAACGGGCCGAACAACCATGGGTTTGGCTGACGCAGGCGCTGCCAACCCCAGGCCACCAGAGCCCCCAGCGGAAACAGCAACGCCAGCCACGCCCAACTCACCGGTGCCGGATGAAACTGCGGCGCGCCGCCCCCCAGCACATACTTGAAGATCGCCGGTACGCACAGCACCACCGCCAGCACGCGCAGGCTCTGCCCCGCCGCGACACGGCTGAGCACCGCGCCGTTGCGTGCGCCGAGGTTGACCATCTCACCGGACCCGCCCGGCATGCTGGAGAAAAACGCGGTGGCGCGGTCTTCACCGCTACGGCGCATCAGCCACACGCCCACCACGCTCGACAGGCTGGTGACCAGCGCGCCGAAGAAGATCAGGCCGAAGTGGCTCATCACCTGCTCAATCACCACTGGGGTGAAGTGCAGGCCGATGCCGATCCCCACCACCCATTGGCCGCATTTACGTCCGCCGGGAATCTCCGCCAACTGCCAGGGCGTGAGGCAACGCACCAGAATGATCGCCAGCAACGAGCCGACCATGTACGGCAATGGCCAGCCGATCAGGCTGGCCAGGTAACCGCCGGCCAGGCCGACCAGCGGTGTTCCCCACCAATGTTTAAGGGTGACCTCAGACATTGGCCACAGCGCGGCGCTGTTGGGCGCGTTTGCGCCAGATCCGCAGCAGCGGCACGAACAGCATGATCGCGGTCAGTACCCAGACGCCAAAGGTGATCGGGCTCGACCACAGAATCTCCAGCGCACCGTTGGAGATCGATAGCGCACGGCGCAGGTTCTGCTCCATCAGGCCGCCGAGGATAAAGCCCAACAGCACCGGCGACAGCGGGAAGTCCAGCTTGCGCAGGATGTAACCGAAGATGCCGATCCCGACCATCAGGAACAGGTCGAAAGTGGTGGCATGCACCGCGTACACACCGATCGCGGTGATGATGGCGATCACCGGCACCAGCGCCCAGTTCGGCACCGCGAGGATGCGCGTGAAGATCCGGATCATCGGGATGTTGAGGATCACCAGCATGATGTTGGCGATAAACAACGAAGCGATCAGGCCCCAGACAATGTCCGGTTGCTGTTGGAACAGCAGCGGGCCGGGGGTGATGTTGTACAGCGACAGGGCGCCGATCATCACTGCGGTGGTGCCCGAGCCAGGTACGCCCAGGGTCAGCATCGGCACCAGAGCGCCGCAGGCGGATGCGCCGATCGCGGTTTCCGGGGCGGCGAGGCCGCGCATGTCGCCCTGGCCGAACTTGCCGCTGGCACCAGCCATGCGTTTCTCGGTCATGTAGGCCACGGCCGAGGCCAGCGTTGCACCGGCGCCCGGCAACACACCCATGATGAAGCCCAGCAGGCCGCAACGGATATTCACCACGAATACCGACGCCGCTTCCTTGACGTTGAACATCATGCGCCCGGTGGCCTTGACCGCTTCCTGGCCACGGTGGGTTTTTTCCAGCAGCAACAGGATCTCGCTGATGGAGAACAGGCCTAGCACCAGAACAACGAATTGGATGCCGTCGGTGAGGTGGATATTGTCGCCGGTAAAACGGTAAACGCCGCTGTTGGCATCGATGCCGACTGCCGACAGGAACAGGCCGATCAACGCCGCGACGAAGGTCTTCAACGGCTTGTCACCGGCCATGCCGCCCAGGCAGACAATCGCGAACACCATCAGTACGAAATATTCCGCCGGGCCGAAGGCAATCGCCCATTTGGCCAGCAGCGGCGCAAACAGCACCATGCCGCAGGTGGCGATGAACGCACCGATGAACGAACTCCACGCCGACAAAGACAGCGCCACACCGGCCAGGCCTTTGCGGGCCATCGGGTAGCCGTCGAGGGTGGTCATTACGGTGGAAGCTTCGCCCGGGATGTTAAGCAGGATCGAACTGATCCGGCCGCCGTATTCGCAGCCCAGGTACACCGCCGCCAGCAGGATCAGCGCCGATTCCGGCGGCAGGCCCAGGGCGAACGCGATGGGGATCAACAGCGCCACGCCGTTGATCGGGCCCAGGCCCGGCAGCAGGCCGACCACGGTGCCGATCAACGTGCCGCACAGCGCGGTCACCAGGTTGTAAGGGGACAGCGCCACGCCAAAGCCCTGGCCCAAGTAGCCAAAAGTATCCATATCAGTTCTCCAGAACGTCGAGCAGGCCAAGGGGCAACGGCACATCCATGACCTTATCGAACAGCAGGTACAAACCGATGGCCATCAGGGAGACGATCACCACGCTGGGCATCCAGCGGCCGCCGTACAGGCGCGCCATCGGGATGCCGATCAGCATGCTGCTGAGGATGAAGCCCAGCGGTTCGAAGGTGGCGGCGAACACAATCAGCAGCACCACGCAGAGGCTGATCTTGATCAGGGTTTCGCGATCCAGCGCCGGTTCTTCTTCGGTGTGCTTGGTGGCCTGCGGGCGAATCAGCATGTAGATCAGCGCCAGGCTCATCAGCCCGAGGATCAGCAGCGGGTAGGCGCGGGGCCCTACCGGCTCGTAGGAAAACGACGCCTGATAGGGCCAGGCCATCAGCGCCAGACCGGCACAGGCCAGCAGCAGCGCGGCCGCGAATATGCGTTGTAAGAGCATGTTGAACTCCTGGGCCATGCCTGGGGTTTACCAGGCATGGCCGCGCGACAGAGGGGGCGATTACTGGATCAGGCCGAACTCTTTGGCCAGCACTTTGTAGTCAGCCACCTGTTTCTTCACATAGGTGTCCAGCTCCGGGCCGGTCATGGCGAACGGGAACAGCTCGCGCTGGTCACGCAGCTTGGCGAACTCTTCGGAGGCCAGCAGTTTGTCGAACGCGTCTTTCCACCAGGCGTACTCGGCATCGCTGACTTTTGGCCCGAGGTAGAAGCCGCGCACCACTGGCCACACGATGTCGTAGCCTTGCTCTTTGGCGGTCGGGATATCCTTCATTTCCGGCTCGTTCAGGCGCTGCTCGGAGAACACCGCCAGCAGACGCATGTCGCCGCTGAGGATGTGCGGCATGGAGTCGGAGATGTCGGTACTGCCCACTTGAATATGACCACCAAGCAGGGCCGTGGCGATTTCACCGCCGCCTTCGAGGGCCACATAGCGCAGCTCGCGCGGGTTGATCCCGGCGGCTTTGGCGATCAGGGCGGTTTGCATCCAGTCCTGGCTACCGACGGTGCCGCCGGAACCGATCACCACGCTGCCCGGATCTTTCTTCAGGGCTTTGACCAAATCATCGAGGGTCTTGTAGGGCGAATCGCTTTTTACCGCGATGGCGCCGTAACTGGTGCCGACCGCGGCCAGCCAACGTACGGCGCTTTCATCGAAACGTCCGAACTTGCCCTGAGCCAGGTTCAGCAGCGAGCCGCTGGACCAGGCCACCAGCGTACCGGCATCCGCCGGACGCTGTGCGACCACGGCGTTGTAGGCCACCGCGCCGACGCCGCCGGGCATGTAGGTCACGCGCATCGGTTTGCTCAGCAGTTTCTCGTTGACCAGTGCGCTTTGCGCCAGTTTGCAGGTCAGGTCGAAACCGCCGCCGGGGGAGGCCGGGGCGATGCATTCCGGGCGCTTGGGCTCGTCAGCGGCCAGCAGTTGGCCGGCGAACAACATGCAGCCGGCGGTGAGGGCCAATTTACGCAATGAAAGGGTCATGGGTGTCTCCGTCGTTTTTGTTATGAGGTTCTACTGCCAGGCACTACTTACCAGAGCGCGACGCTGTAGCTGACGAGCAGGCGCGTTTCATCCGATCCGCAGTCTTCGAAAAGGGCGGTTTGGCTGAGCGACGAAATAAAACCGGCAAGGGCGGTCTGGGTCGGGCGGGAAATACGAACAGGCGGGCAAGTCTGGGGCTGTGTCGACAGCATCGTGGTGCACTCCGGTATTGTTCTTATTTTTACGAAAACGCATCGAGGCGCTTTTCGGGCGCTGCGGATTAGGCAACTGGGTGGGCAAGACTCACCGTGAGCTGGATGCTAAAGGGCGAAGCTTTCACTAACCTTTCAGCCACCTTTCAATGTTTTCGGGCTTCACAGGGCACCGGGCGCCTGTAAACTCCCCGCCAAAGCGTGGCATCGACCACTCCTGAATGAGGCAGAAAACCATGCGTGTCCTTCTGGTTGAAGACCATTTGCAACTCGCCGACAGTGTGGCCCAAGCGCTCAAGAGCACGGGTTTGACCGTCGACGTGCTGCACGACGGCGTCGCCGCCGACCTGGCCTTGAGCAGCGAGGACTACGCGGTGGCCATCCTCGATGTGGGGCTGCCGCGCATGGATGGTTTCGAGGTGCTCGCACGTTTGCGAGCCCGCGGGAAAAATCTGCCGGTGCTGATGCTGACCGCGCGAAGTGACGTCAAAGACCGTGTGCATGGCCTGAACCTGGGCGCCGACGATTACCTGGCCAAGCCTTTTGAACTGACGGAACTGGAAGCACGGGTCAAGGCCCTGTTGCGTCGCAGCGTGCTGGGCGGCGAGCGCCAGCAAACCTGCGGCGTGCTGGTGTACGACTTGGACACCCGGCGCTTCACGTTGGGCGGCGAACTGCTGACATTGACCTCCCGTGAACAGGCGGTGCTCGAAGCGCTGATCGCGCGTCCGGGCCGGGTGATGAGCAAAGAGCAACTGGCCTCCCATGTGTTTGGCCTGGACGAGGAGGCCAGCCCCGATGCGATCGAAATCTACGTGCATCGCCTGCGCAAAAAACTCGATGGGCAACCGATCGCCATCGTGACGTTCCGCGGCCTTGGCTACCTGCTGGAAGCCCGCGATGCATAAGCCCAGCAGCCTGCGCTGGCGCCTGCTGTGGAACCTGGCGCTGTTGCTGGTGCTGTTGATGTTGGCCAGCGGCATGAGTGCCTACTGGAACGGTCGCGAAGCTGCCGATACCGCCTACGACCGTACGCTGCTGGCGTCGGCACGAACCATCGCGGCCGGCCTGACCCAGGTGGACGGCACTCTCAGCGCCAATGTGCCCTATGTGGCCCTGGACACCTTCGCCTACGACAGCGCCGGGCGCATTTACTACCAGGTCAACGACATCGATCAGAAGCTGATCTCCGGCTATGAGAACCTGCCCGGTCCACCTCCCGGCACACCGCGTACCGATGATTACCCGGCCCTGGCGCGTTTCTACAACGCCAAGTACCAGGGCCAGGAAGTGCGCGTGGTCAGCCTGCTTAAAGCGGTTTCCGAGCCGAACATGAACGGTATGGCGGAAATCCGCGTGGCCGAGACCGACGAAGCAAGGGTCAGCATGGCCCGTAGCCTGATGGCCGATACCCTGCTGCGCCTGGGCATGCTCGCGGTCGGTGCGTTGCTGCTGGTGTGGTTTGCCGTGAGCGCCGCGCTCCGCCCGCTGGACCGTTTGCGTAAAGCCGTGGAGGAGCGTCAGCCCGACGATCTGCGGCCGCTGCCATTGGTGGAGGTGCAACATGAATTCGGCCCGCTGGTCAGTTCCCTCAACCACTTCACCGAGCGCCTGCGCGGGCAATTCCAGCGCCAGGCGCAGTTTATCGCCGATGCGTCCCACGAACTGCGCACTCCGCTGGCCGCACTCAAGGCCCGCCTGGAACTGGGATTGCGCGCCGAAGACCCGGCCACATGGCGCAGCACCTTGGAAACCGCGGCTCAAGGCACTGATCGCCTGACCCATCTGGCCAATCAGTTGCTGTCCCTGGCGCGCATCGAGAACGGCGCCCGGGCGATTGCCGAAGGCGGCGCGCAGTTGTTGGATCTGAGTCAGTTGGCCCGCGAACTGGGCATGGCCATGGCGCCTCTGGCCCACGCGCGCGGCGTGGCCCTGGCGCTGGAAGCCGACGAGCCGGTGTGGCTGCGCGGCGAACCGACACTGTTGAACGAACTGCTGAGTAACCTGGTGGACAATGCCCTGGCGCACACGTCGCCTGGCGGCAACGTGATCCTACGGGTGATGGCGCCGGCGGTGCTGGAAGTGGAAGACGATGGCCCGGGCATCCCGCTGGATGAACGGGATCGGGTCTTCGAACGGTTCTATCGGCGTAGCCAGCAGGGTATGGGCTCGGGCCTGGGCTTGGCGATTGTCGGGGAAATCTGCCGGGCGCATCTGGCGCAGATCAGTCTGCATGATGGCAAGCGGGCAGGTTTGAAAGTGCGGGTAAGTTTTATCGCCGGGTGAATCAGTAGAACATCGACCGCGCTTCATCCAGTTCCGCACGCAGGCTGTCGCTGTAGGGGTCGACGCGCAGCTTTTTCATGGCAGGGATCTCGGAAACCACCACGTTTGCCAGGGGGTGACTGGTGCCGCGGTGGCAGTACAACACGGCGACTTGCACGAGATCAATGTAGTCGAGGCGGTCGGAGTCACGCTCGAAGTTCAGGTACTGCCCCGGCAGTTTCGCCAGCATTTCGGGAAAGTCCCAGCCACTGAGCAACTTATCGCCCAGCTTAGGATGGATGCTGTCGATCACATGATTGAGGCTGACCGGGTCTGCCAGCAGCTCGTAGTGGTCTTCGGCGTAGGTGAGGATCGGCAGCACGCCGATCTGGTGCACCAGGCCACCGAGTGCCGCCTGATCCGGCTTGAGCTGGCTGTGGCTGCGGCACAAGGCATAGCTCACGCCCGCCACTTCCAGGCTGCGGCGCCAGACATCGCGCATTTTCTGTTCGACGACTTCGGAGCGGGCGTGAAAGATCTGCTCCATCACCAGGCCAATCGCCAGGTTGCTGCTGTAATTGGTGCCCAGCCGCGTGATGGCGGTGTGCAGGTCGGTGACTTCCTGAGTGGCGCGCAGCAGCGGGCTGTTCACCACTTTGATCAGGCGTGCGGACAGGGCGGTATCGCGACCGATCACTTTGCTCAAATGGCTGATGCTGATTTCCGGGTCTTCGGCAGCCTGACGAATCTTAAGGGCCACTTCCGGTAATGTCGGCAGAACCAGGTCATCGTTATCGATAGCCTTGACCAAAGCCTGTTGGACTTTTTCCGCCAGCTTGTTCATTCATGATCTCTAGGGTGTTGCAAAAAAGTATGACGACTAGCGTTGGATCTCTCGATCACGGTCGAGGGTATAAGGCAAGTCAAGCAGTCGCAGACCTGGGCCTTCAAGCGTGCCTAAATGCACATCGCCACTATCGGCAGCTTCGGCTTGCAATACGGCCAGAAGTTCAATGACCTGGTCAGCTTTTGCTGCGATCACCACTTCACCGATCGAGCTGCTGTGGCTCGGCGAAAACAGAGGAGTGCCTGGCTCGGGCATTTGCGCCGAATCAAGGCTTAAGCGGTACAAGCGGCGCTTGAGTTTGCCCAGGTACTGCATACGCGCGACGATTTCCTGGCCGGTGTAGCAGCCTTTTTTGAAACTCACACCGCCCACGGCTTGCAGGTTGAGCATTTGCGGGATGAACAGTTCACGAGTTTGCGGCATGACTTGGCCTATACCGGCGCGAATCTGGCCCAGCAGCCATTCATTCAAATCAGCTTGATCAAGGGTTTCACTCAATTGGGCTTTGACGGCGTCGGCTCGATCCGAGGGTACCCAGAGTTCGCTGCGGTCGGGTGAGACCCGAATCGCGATCAAGTACTCGTTGCGGGCTACGCTATCGGTCTCGGCCGGCAGCTCAAGCCCGAGGTTGGCCAGGGCCGAATCCGCATTCACCAGACCGAAACGGGACCAGGCGGCACTTTCGTCGGTCAGCTTGGACTTGGAGAACACCGCGTATTTTTTCAGGTCGGCCAGTTGCGGCTCTAGTAGCTCGCTGGCCATGGCCAGCAACACGCCGTCACCTTGCAACAAGATGCGAAAGCTCGACTGCATGCGCCCTTTTTGCGTGCAGCGCGCGCCCAGGCTGGCCTGGGTATCACTCAGGTAATTGAGGTTGCAGGTCAATTGGCCCTGCAGGAATTTGGCAGCATCGGCGCCGCGGACGGCGAGGACACCTTCGTGGATCAGGGGGCAGAAGAAAGCAGAGTCAGCCATGGTTCATCGCAGGTCAAAAAGTCATGGGTGCATCATAGAGGGGCGCCCGGCAAATGGATAGTTTCCGTAGGGGCGACCAAAGCCGACTGTTCCACAGCTGTCGGGCCTGTATACTTGCGCTCTATTTGAGGAGCGCTCCATGGTCGAAGATGTAGAACTCAATCGCCTCTACTGGCACAGCCGTCGCGGCATGCTTGAGCTGGATGTATTGCTGGTGCCTTTCGTCAAAGAGGTTTATTCCACCCTTAATGAAGTGGACCGCAAGGTGTATGTGCGTCTGCTGGAGTGCGAAGACCAGGATATGTTCGGCTGGTTCATGGAGCGCGCCGAGTCGGACGATCCGGAACTGCAGCGTATGGTTCGGATGATTCTGGACCGTGTCCAGCCCAAGTAATCGCTTTGAATGTCGCTGGCAGCCGTCACGGCGGCTGCTGGTGGCGTATCTTTTCGCCCAACTGTTCGCGTTGGGTGCGTTGGCATTGATTGATCTCGCTTTCTCAACTCTGGCGATAGTGCTGTGTCTGGGGCATGCCGCCTGGGTTTTGCCGCGACACATTCTGTTGTCACACCGTTCGTCGATTCGAGGCCTGCGACGCGATGAGGACGGCTGGCAATTATTCAGTGAGCAGCGTGGCTGGCACGCCGTGCAGTTGCTCCCGGATAGCTTGGCGTTGCCCCTGGTCGTGGTGCTGCGATATCGGGTCAAGGGGCAGTGGTGGGCGCGTTCGATCTGTGTGCCCAAGAACGCGCAGGCGGCGGATACACACCGGCGCCTGCGGGTACGCTTGAAGTTCAGCCGGCGTAGGTGGCTGGCACCAGGATAGTGTCGCGGGCTTCGGGGAGCATCTGCGGGTAGTCGAGGGTGTAATGCAGGCCTCGGCTTTCCTTGCGTTCCATGGCCGAGCGGATCATCAGCTCGGCCACCTGAGCCAAGTTGCGCAGCTCGATCAGGTCACGGCTGACTTTATAGTTGCTGTAGAACTCGTCGATTTCATCCAGTAGCAACCGCACCCGATGTTGTGCCCGTTGCAGGCGCTTGTTGGTGCGCACGATGCCCACGTAGTCCCACATGAAGCGCCGCAGCTCATCCCAGTTGTGGGCGATGATCACGTCCTCGTCCGAGTCGGTAACTTGGCTGGCGTCCCAGCGGGGCAGGGCGGCCGGCACCGGAATTCGCGGCAGTTGCTCAAGGATATCCACCGCCGCTGAGCGGGCATACACGAAGCACTCAAGCAGCGAGTTACTAGCCATGCGATTGGCACCATGCAGGCCGGTGAAGCTGGTTTCACCAATGGCATAAAGGCCGGGTACATCGGTGCGGCCATGCTGGTCAACCATCACGCCGCCGCAGGTGTAGTGCGCGGCCGGTACGACGGGGATCGGGCCTTTGGTGATATCGATATTGAAGGCCAGGCAGCGCTCGTAGACGGTGGGGAAGTGCGTCTTGATGAATGCCTCGGGTTGATGGCTGATGTCCAAGTAGACGCAGTCGATGCCCAGGCGCTTCATTTCATGGTCGATGGCGCGGGCGACGATATCGCGCGGGGCCAGTTCGGCGCGGGGGTCGAAGCGCTGCATGAAGCGTTCGCCGTTCGGCAGTTTCAAGTGCGCGCCTTCGCCGCGCAGCGCTTCGGTGATCAGGAAGCTCTTGGCCTGCGGGTGATACAGGCAGGTGGGGTGGAACTGATTGAACTCCAGGTTGGCCACTCGGCACCCCGAGCGCCAGGCCATGGCGATGCCGTCGCCGCAGGCACCGTCAGGATTGCTGGTATAGAGATAGACCTTTGCCGCGCCGCCCGACGCAAGAATGGTGAAGCGCGCGCCGTAGGTATCGACCTCGCCGCTGCTGCGGTTGAGTACGTAGGCGCCGAGACAGCGCTCGCCTTCCAGGCCCAGGCGCTTTTCGGTGATCAGATCGACGGCGACGCGTTGCTCCAGTAGTTCAATGTTGGGGCGTTGACGGGCCTGATCCAGCAATGTTCTGAAAATAGCCGCGCCGGTGGCATCGGCGGCATGGATGATGCGGCGATGGCTGTGGCCGCCTTCACGGGTCAGATGGAACTCGAAACCGCCGTCGTCGGCGCTGGCGTGTTCGTCACGGGTGAAGGGTACGCCTTGATCGATCAGCCATTGGATCGCTTCGCGGCTGTGCTCAACGGTGAAACGCACCGCGTCTTCATTACACAGCCCGCCACCGGCGTTGAGGGTGTCTTCGACATGGGACTGCACCGTATCGGTGTCATCCAGCACGGCGGCAACACCGCCCTGGGCCCAGAATGTCGAGCCATTGGCCAGGTCGCCCTTGCTCAGTACGGCGATGCGCAGGTGGCTGGGGAGGGTCAGGGCAAGACTCAATCCGGCTGCGCCGCTGCCAATCACCAGAACATCGTGTTGAAACTGTTGGCTCATTTGAAGGATTCCGCAAAAAGCGATCCAAGGGCTAGTGGCGCTGACGGGACGCCTGGATCGGCGAATCAAAGGGTCACACGGCCCACTAGTATATAGAGGGGGGGAGCGGCACAATAGCCAGGCATTCGTGGCAATGTGAGATTACGGTGCGCGGCTTGGGTATAATCCGTCGGTTATTGAATTGGGAACTTTTTGCATAAGCCCCGACTCAATAGCAGGTTGCCCGAAAGCTGGGAAAACGTTGAGTTTATTGGCCCGTCGGGAGCATTGGACGCGTCAGGAAACCGACGACAAGATTATTCGCGCAGCCGGCGTTGCCCGCGCT
>Ga0308164_10000553_pt1 | contig 59159 bp, 56 predicted proteins | sample PhyTR2_FD_201031 | JGI IMG/M metagenome (GOLD analysis project Ga0308164, IMG submission 201031) | Phyllosphere microbial communities from UC Gill Tract Community Farm, Albany, California, United States - DLSLT.R2 | ecosystem: Host-associated > Plants > Phyllosphere > Unclassified | place: USA... | reverse complement strand
GTAGGTGCCGGCGTCGGGGCGGGTGTCGGAGCCGGGGTAGGTGCCGGCGTCGGGGCGGGTGTCGGAGCCGGGGTAGGTGCCGGCGTCGGGGCGGGTGTCGGAGCCGGGGTAGGTGCCGGCGTCGGAGCGGGCGTCGGAGCCGGGGTAGGTGCCGGCGTCGGCGTTGGCGTTGGCGCAGGAGTCGGTGCCGGCACGGGTGCGGGCGCCGGAGCCGGTGGCGCCGGCGGGATCGGCGTCGGAGCGGGAGTAGGGGCCGGAGTCGGTGCAGGAGTCGGTGCCGGAGTCGGGCTGGGCGCCGGGCTCGGTGCAGGCCGGGGCGGCGGCGGGGGCGTCGCAGGCAGTTGTTCGGCAGCAGCCTGCGCCACCACCACGGGTCGGCCGGCGTCGTCGCTCTGGTTGGCCACGGTCTGCGGTGCCTGGGCAGGCGCCGACACCGGCAGGCTGGCGCGTTCACTGGTGCGGCTCGGCAGCGCGCCGGCGGTGCTGGCCTGCACCAGGGCGGTCTCGCCCACCGTCAGGCCGACGCAGCCGCTGTCGGTACAGACCTCGATCGCGTCCTGCTCGCCAGCCACCTTCAGGCTGCGGTCGGCCGGATCGAAGAAGGCGGTGAAGGCCGAGCCGCGAATGCCGATCAGCGCGGTGGGCGTCTGCACCTTGTAGTTGTCGTGGTTGCGTTTGCCGATCAGGCCGGTGATGGAACGCAGGCCGCCCTTCAGCAGGCTGACCTTGTAGCGGTCCTGTTGCGGATCCTGCCGGTCGGCGTATTCGGTGATGGCGAACTGCGTGTCGGGTTGCAGCGCGACCAGGCCGCCGTCGCTGAAGCGGATCTGCGCGCGGCCGTCGGCGCCGGTGGTCAGCAGGTCGCCGCTCTCCACCGTCGAGCCCTTGCGCAGGGTCACCGAAGCGTTCTGCCGGCGTGCGCTGACATCGCCCATGGCGAACTGCACCGTTCCCGCGGCGGTGCCGACCGCAGGGCCGGTGGTCTGGGCGGCCAGCGGAAAACAGGCGGCCACGGCGACGGCCAGGGTCGCCCGGCGAAAACAGGTGGCGGTGGTCATGGTGTGTTCGAGCAGTGCGGTGCGCATCAGAAATCCCTCCGTGCGACGACCGACAGCACGGCCTTGCGGAAATCGGCGATCGGCGAGTCGGAGGACACGCGTGTCAGCGCCAGTTGCGGCGTCACGCGCCAACGCGGCGCCGGGTCCCAGGTCATGCCGAGGTTGAGCGTGGCTTGCCGGTCGGTTCGGCGAATCAGGAAGAAGGGGTCGTCGCCGCCGAAACGCCGGTATTCGAAGCCGACGGTGGCGAACGCGGCCCACTGCGCGGTCACCGGCGCCTGCACGCCGGCGCGCAGGCCGACGAGGCGGTGACCCAGCTGGTCGACGCCGTCGGCGCGGACGGCTTCGCGGCCGAAATAGCCACCGCCGTAGGCCAGCTGGCCGCTCCGGAAACGATGCGCGTAGGAAGTGCCCAGCACCACGCGGTCGGTGTCGCGCACCGATTGCTGCGGGTAGTGCAGCCGGGCGTATTGCAGGTAGCTGTCCCACTGGCGAAAGCCGTCGAGGCGGTAGACCCATTCGGCGGTGCCGCCGGCAGTCTGGCGCAGCTGCCGGCCGCCGTATTCGAAGGTGCTCAACTGGCTGGCCAGGATCACTTCGTTGCGCTCGTGGCGGTAGGAGACGCCGGCGTTGGCGTCGGCCTGCGCGGTGTCCATGCCACTCACCGAAGAGGTGTTCGGGCGCGCAGACAGGTTGGCGCCGGCGATCACCGACCAGCGCGGGTCCAGCACGAAACGCGCCGACAGACCGCCGGCGGCGTTGGCGAAGCTGGAGGAGCGCTCGACGCCCGCCGGGTTCAGCGTCAGCACCAGCCCGCCCAGCGCCGGCACCGCGATGTTGGCGCCCGCCGGGCCGCTGTTGACGTTGCTGTCGTAGCCGACGCCCGCTTCCAGGTAGCCGCGCACCGACGAGCGGCTGGCGTCTTCCACCCGCGAAATAGCGTTCAGGAACTGGTCGATGGTGCGCGCAGCGCCCTCCGGCACCTGGCCGGCGCGGGCCTGGGAGAGCAGGGTGCGCGCAGCCGCGTTGTCACCCACGGCGAACAGCGCACGGCCCAGTTCGGCCTGCACCCTGGGCTGGCCGGGCTGCACGGCGAGCGCGCGCTCCAGGGCCAGGATGGCGCGTGGATAGTTGCCGACATCGGTGGCCGCCACGCCGAAGACGGCGTCGAAATCCGGATCCCCCGCGCGCTCGGCTTCGTGGACTTCCAGCAGGTCGTAGGCCGCTTGCGAGCGGCCTTGCTGCTGCAGTGCAGCGGCGTCGCGGACGAGGGAGTCGATCTCGGCATGGGCGCTACCGAGAGCACCCGCTGTAGCCAGGCCGAGAAGGAAATTGCGGGCGCCGGATGCGGCACGAAAAGTGGATACACACATGGGCGCCGAATTTAACTTGTTGACAAGATGTAAGCACCTTATCTAACTGTTTTTACGTTTGACTGTGGCCAAAATCCCAACGGTCGGTGTCGAAAGGCGCCATGTCCGAGGCGATCGCCGCCACCTGCCGCCAGGCCTCGCTCGCCAGTGGCGACAGGCTTCGATGCTGGCGGTGCACCAGCATGATGTCGCGGTCGATGCGCGGCGACAGGCGCCGCGCCACCAGGCCCGGCGCCCGGTAGGCGCTCAGGGCGAGCGCCGGCAGTACCGCGATGCCGATGCCGGACTCGACCATGCGAAAAACAGTGGTCGCGTGGCCCAGTTGCTGCACCACCTGCGGCGTGACGCCCTGGCGCGCCAGGGCTTCGTCGATCAACCGGCGGCTTCCGGAGGCCTGGTCGAGCAGCACCAGCGGATGATCGGCCAGCGCGCGCCACGGCACGTCGCCGATGCCTGCCAGCGGGTGGCCGACCGGGCAGACCAGGCAGAAGGGCTCGCGCAATATCGGTTCGCAAAACAGGTCGGCCGAGTCGGCCGGGTCGACCACCACGCCGAAATCGACCAGCCCGGCGCGAACGCTGTCGAGCGAGTCCTGCTGGATGCGGTCGAGCAGCACGATCTCGGTGCCGCGCTCGCCGGCGGCCGCGATACACGCCGGCATCAGGCTGGCCGAAAGCGTCGGGCTGCTCGCCACGCGCACCCGGCCGCGCCGCTGGCTGGCGAGCCCCTGTACGTCGAGCAGGGCGGTGTCCAGTTCTTCGAGGATGCGCTCCAGGTGCGCGGCCAGCAGGCGTCCGGCCTCGGTCGGCGCCACCTCGCGAGTGGTTCGATCGAACAGGCGCAGACCGAGCTGGCCCTCCAGTTCGGTCATGGCGCGGCTGACGGCCGGTTGCGTCAGGCCCAGCCGGGCACCGGCGCGGCTGAAGTTGTGCTCGGTGGCCACGGCCAGGAAAACACGCAATTGCTGCAAGCTGATATTCATCATGAGAAATCATAAATTCATCAGATAAATCGATTTCACTCAGGTATGCGAATTGCGGATGATCGCCGCCACCATGACGCGTCCCAAATTCCTTCCCGACAACTTCACCCTCAGCCTGCTGACCACCGTGCTGCTGGCATCGCTGCTGCCCGCCACCGGCATGGTGGCGCGCGGTTTCGAGTGGCTGACCATGGCAGCCATCGCGCTGCTGTTCTTTTTGCACGGCGCCAAGCTGTCGCGGGCGGCGGTGGTCGCCGGCATTTCGCACTGGCGTCTGCACCTGTTGGTCGTGGCCTGCACCTTCGTGCTGTTTCCGCTGCTGGGCTGGGCGCTCAAGCCCTTGCTGATCCACCTTGTCACGCCGCAGCTGTACGTGGGCGTGATGTTCCTGTGCGTGTTGCCCGCCACGGTGCAATCCGCCATTGCCTTCGCCTCGATGGCGCGCGGCAACATTCCGGCGGCAGTCTGCAGCGCCTCGGCATCCACCCTGCTGGGGGTTTTCATCACGCCGCTGCTGACCAACCTGCTGGTGGTCGAGCACCACACGGCCGCCTCGGCTTTCAACGGCGTCGGCAAGATCATCCTGCAACTGGTGGTGCCTTTCATCGCCGGCCACCTGCTGCAGCCGTGGCTCGGCGGTTTCCTCAAACGCCATGGCAAGAAGACCAAGCTGGTCGACCAGGGATCCATCCTGCTGGTGGTCTACACGGCATTCAGCGCGGCGGTGGTCGAGGGCCTGTGGCAGAAACTGCCGGCGCCCGCGTTGCTGGGCCTGGTGGTGCTGTGTTGCGTGCTTCTGGCGGTGGTGCTGGCCTGCACCACGCTGTTGGCGCGCAAGCTGGGGTTCTCGAAAGAGGACGAGATCACCATCGTCTTCTGCGGCTCCAAGAAAAGCCTCGCCAGCGGCGTGCCGATGGCCAAGGTGCTGTTTGCGCCCGAAGTGGTCGGCCTGATGGTGCTGCCGGTCATGCTGTTCCACCAGATCCAGTTGATGACCTGCGCCGTGCTGGCCCAGCGATACGCACGCCGCCCGGAAACCGCGACGCAAATACTGCCGGACGCTGCACCGCGCAAACCGGCCTGAAGGTGGCAGGCGTGCGTCCTACCTCGCGATAGGCGGGCGGCTTGCAGTGCCGAGCGGGTCGGGTTTTTACAGTGAAACTTCGGGACGACCTTCGTGCCGAGTTCCTCCTTTCGCGTAGCCACCGCTCGCCCCACCCATGAAAATCCGCGCCTATCTGATCGAAGACAACCCGGTTATTCGCGAAAACCTGCTGGCCACGCTGAAAGAGCTGGCCTCCATCGAGCCGGTCGGCATCGCCGAAACCGAGGAGGAGGCAGCTACATGGCTGCGATCGCAGGACGGGCACTGGGACCTGGCCATCGTCGATCTGTTCCTGCGCGAAGGCAACGGACTGAATGTGCTGGCTGCCCTGAGCGACCGCGAGCCGCACCAGAAAATGGTGGTTTTCAGCAACCATGCCACCAACGAAGTGCGGCGGCGCTGCGAGCAACTAGGCGCCGATGCGGTCTTCGACAAATCCACCGAGATCGATGCCTTGCTCGACTACTGCGAACTTCAGCGTTCGCAGGTCGAGAGCACGCACTGACCGGTCAGCCGGGTGGAAGCACCTTGGCTTCCAGGTCTGGCGACCGGAGGCGATTGGGCGCCAGTACGCCGGCGGTATCCAGGATGGGATAGGCGATCGAGCAGATGTGCGAGTTGATGCGCTTCAGGTCGCTGATCAGATCGATGTGCAGCGAACTGGTCTCGATGCTCTGCACTGTGTTATCGGACAGCCGCTCCAGGTGCTTGCCGGCGTAGGCCCGCTCCAGGTCGCGGAAACGGGCTTTTTCTTCCAGCAGCTTTTGCGCGTCGCGCACGTTTCCGTTGAGGAACACGCTCATGGAAAGCCGCAGGTTGTCTATCAGCCGGGCGTGCAACTCGGCAATTTCGGCGGAACCGGCTTCCGAGAAATTGCGCGACTTGCGGATCTTGCGTTCCTCGATGTCGATCAGGACGCGCTCGACGATGTCCCCGATCTGCTCCATGTTGATGGTGAAACTGATGATGTCCGTCCAGCGGCGGCTTTCTTCCTCGCCGAGCGCCTCGCGGGAAATCTTGGTCAGGTAGTACTTGATGGCCGAATACAACTCGTCGACCGAATCGTCCAGGCGGCGCAGGTGCTCGGCCAGTTGCAGGTCGTTGTTGCGGATCACCTTGACCAGTCCCACCAGCATGGTTTCGACGATATCCGCCTGGTGCAGGGCTTCGCGCGCAGCGCACGAAATGGCCAGCGACGGCGTCGAGAGCGCAGACGGGTCGAGGTGCTGTACCCGGCCCGGCGCCGCACGCTCGATCTTGCGCGGCATGAGCCGCTGCACCATGCGGGCGACCCAGTCGGTCAGGCCGATGAAACCGATGCTGATCACCACGTTGAAGGCCAGGTGGAACAGCACCACGCCGTGCGAGGCCATGGGCATCTCGGGCTGTACGTAGCGCACCCACAGGCCCACGAAAGGCGCCACCAGCGCCACGCCCATGAGATTGAAGACCAGGTTGCCGACGGTGACCTGGCGCACCTCCACCGACGATTTCGAGGTAGTCAGCACGGCCAGCACGCCGCTGCCCAGGTTGGCGCCCAGCACGAGGCCCAGCGCCACGTCCATCGGCACCACCCCGGAACCGGCCATGGCGGCGATCAGCAGCACGATGGCCAGGCTGGAATAGGCCATCACCGCCAGCGCGGTTCCCAGCGTGATCTCCAGCAGCAGGTCGCTGCCGAGCGAACCCAGCAGTGCGCGCACGGGGGGTGCGGCCAGCAGGGGCTCGGTCGCCTCGACCACCAGGCGCAAGGCCAGCAGCATGAGTCCGAGGCCGATCAGCACCCGGCCGACACGGCCGGCCGTGCTGGCCTGGCGTGACACGAAAAGCACCACGCCGACAAAGATCAGCAGCGGCGACAGCCAGGACAGGTCGACCGAGAAAAGCACCGACATCATCGCGGTGCCGACATCGGCGCCGCGCATCACCGCCAACGCGGCAGGCAGGGTGACCAGGCCCTGGCCGACGAAGGAAGAGGTCATCATCGACGTGGCGGTGCTCGACTGCACCAGGGCCGTGACGCCGATGCCGGAAAGCGCCGCGGTGAACCGGTTGCCGAGGCTGCGTGCCAGGATCTTGCGCAGCTTTTCGCCGAACACCCGCAGCACGCCGGTCCGCACCAGATGCGTACCCCAGACGAGCAGCGCGATGGCCGCCAGCAGATTGAGCAGGTGCTTCATGCCGTGCGCACGAACTCCGTCGTGATCAAAAGGCAGACGATAGCGCGCACCGTCACGGTGTCAACGTCCCTTGCGGACACGCAGCAGTTCGTCGAGCACCAGGCAGACGGCACCGATCGTGATGGCGGCGTCGGCCACGTTGAAGGCGGGGAAATGGCGCCCGGCGATGTGGAAGTCGAGGAAGTCGACGACATAGCCGTGCATCAGGCGATCGATGACGTTGCCGATGGCGCCGCCCATGATGCAGGCCAACGCGAAGGAGAACAGCTTTTGCCCGGCGTGCGAGCGCAGCATCCAGACGATGAAGATCGTCGCGCCGACGCCGATGGCCGTGAAGAACCAGCGTTGCCAGCCCGACGAGTCGGCCAGGAAGGAAAACGCCGCGCCGGTGTTGTGGGCCCGAACCACGTTGAAGAAGCTGGTGACGTAGGAGGCGTCGCCCAGGCGGTAATAGCCGAGGATGAGCGTCTTGGTGAACTGGTCGGCGATGACCAGGATCAGCGCCAGCCCCAGCCAGGGCAGCAGGCCCGGGCCGGACGACTTGCCGACCGACAAGGTTTTACCGCGCGCCATTTATGCAACGCTCCGGTTTTCGCCGGCACCGTACAGGTTGCTGGTGCAGCGGCCGCAGATGGTCGGGTGGGCCGGGTCGATGCCGACATCCTCGCGGTAATGCCAGCAACGCTCGCACTTGGCGGCTTCGCTGGGGCGGCTCTCGATCTTCAGCATGTCGCCGGCCGCCAGTTCGACGGCCGATGTGATCAGCACGAACTTCAGGTCGTCGCCCAGGCTGACCAGCGCCTCCCACAGGTCGCCATGACTGGCCATGGGCACGGTGATCTTCACGTTGGCCTGCAGGGAGGAGCCGACCTTGCCGTCGGCGCGCAGCACTTCGATGTCCTTGTTGACCATTTCGCGGGCGGCGCGGATGCGGGCCCACTTGTCGAGCAGCGCGGCATCGCGGCCGGCCTCGCCGAAGTCGGCGTACTGCTCGAAGAAGATGGTTTCGCTGTTGCCGACGATTTTCCAGGCTTCCTCGGCGGTGAAGCTGAGGAAGGGCGCCATCCAGCGCAGCATCGCCTGGGTGATGTGCCACAGCGCGGTCTGAGCGCTGCGGCGGGCGAGCGATTTCGGAGCGGTCGTGTACAGGCGGTCCTTGAGCACGTCGAGGTAGAAACCGCCGAGGTCTTCCGAGCAGTAGAGCTGCAGCTTGGCGACCACCGGATGGAATTCATAGACCTCGTAATGGCCCAGGATTTCTGCCTGGAACTGCGCGGCGCGGGCCAGCGCGTAGCGGTCGATCTCGAGCATGTCGGCCGGCGCGACCGCGTCGGTCGCCAGGTCGAAATCGCTGGTGTTGGCGAGCAGGAAGCGCAGCGTGTTGCGGATGCGGCGATAGGCGTCCACCACGCGGGCGAGGATCTTGTCGTCGCCGGCGATGTCGCCGGAATAGTCGCTGGAGGCCACCCACAAGCGGATGATCTCGGCGCCCAGCTTTTCCGATGTCTTTTGCGGATCGACCCCGTTGCCGAGCGACTTGCTCATCTTGCGGCCCTGGCTGTCCACCGTGAAGCCGTGGGTCAGCAGGCCCTTGTACGGCGCGCGGTCGTTCATGGCGCAGGCGGTGAGCAGCGAACTGTGGAACCAGCCGCGATGCTGGTCATGGCCTTCCAGGTACAGGTCGGCTTCGGGGCCGCTGAGGTGGTGGCCTTCGTCGCGTGCGCCGCCGCGGCTGACGGCATCGTCGAAATGCGAGCCGCGCAGCACGTGGAAGTGGGTGGTGCCGGAGTCGAACCAGACGTCCAGGATGTCGTTGCTCTTGAGGTAGTCGTCGGCCTCGGCGCCGAGGATGTCTTCGGTGGTCGCCTTGCTCCAGGCCTCGATGCCGCCCTGGGCCACCATCTCCGCGGCCTGGTCCATGATTTCCATGGTGCGCGGATGCAGTTCGCCGGTGGCCTTGTGCAGGAAGAAGGGCAGGGGCACGCCCCAGTTGCGCTGGCGCGAGATGCACCAGTCGGGCCGGCCGGAGATCATGTCGCGCAGGCGGGTCTTGCCGTTCTCCGGGTAGAAGCCGGTCTGCTCGATGGCATCGAGGGCCAGTTGGCGCAGCGTCTTGGCGGCCTTGTCCCTGGTGAACACGCCTTCGCCCTCGTCCATGCGCACGAACCATTGGGCCGCGGCGCGGTAGATGACGGGAGTCTTGTGGCGCCAGCAATGCGGGTAGCTGTGCTTGATGGTCGTGGTCGACATCAGGCGGTCGGCGGCACGCAGCGCCTCGACGATGACTGGCGCGGCTTTCCAGATGAACTGGCCGCCGAACATCGGCAGCGCTTCGACGTACACGCCGTTGGCCTGCACCGGGTTCAGGATGTCGTCGTGGCTGACGCCGTTGGCGATGCAGGAGTTGAAGTCGTCCACGCCGTAGGCGGGCGCGGAGTGCACGATGCCGGTGCCGTCGTCGGCGGTGGCGTAGTCGGCCAGGTAGACCGGCGACAGGCGGCGGTAGCTGTATTCGCCGGTGCCGGCGTCGGCCACGTCGTGGAGGGGGTGCCTGAAGTTCAGGCCGGCCAGTTTTTCACCCGCGACCGTCGCCAGCACGGTGCCGCCGAGTTCGTAGCGCTCCAGCGCTTTCTCGACCAGTGCGGCGGCCAGGATCAGCAGGCCGCGCGAGGTGTCGACCAGCGAATATTCCAGCTCGGGGTTGAGGTTGAGCGCCTGGTTGGCGGGGATGGTCCAGGCGGTGGTGGTCCAGATGACGGCGAAGGCCGGCTTGGTCAGCGCGGGCAATCCGAAGGCGGCCGCCAGTTTTGCGGGCTCGGCCGATTCGAACGCCACGTCGATGGTCTGGCTTTGCTTGTCGGCGTATTCGATCTCGAACTCGGCCAGAGACGAGCGGCAGTCGAAACACCAGTACACCGGCTTCAGGCCGCGGTACACGAAGCCGCGTTCCATGATGCGTTTGAGCGCCCGGATCTCGTCGGCCTCGTTGCCGGGGTTCATCGTCAGGTACGGATTTTCCCAGTCGCCCAGCACGCCCAGGCGTTTGAAATCCTTTTTCTGGAGGGCGATCTGCTCGGTGGCGTAGGCGCGGCTTCGGGCCTGGACTTCGTCGCGGCTGAGATTGCGGCCGTGGGTTTTCTCGATCTGGTTCTCGATCGGCAGTCCGTGGCAGTCCCAGCCCGGTACATAGAGTGCGTCCATGCCCTTGAGCTGGCGCGCCTTGACGATCATGTCTTTCAGGATCTTGTTGACCGCATGGCCCATGTGGATCTGGCCGTTGGCATACGGCGGGCCGTCGTGCAGCACGAAGCGGGGAGCGCCGCAGCGGGCGTCGCGCAGCTTCTTGTAGATGCCCTTGGATTCCCAGTCGGCCACCCAGCCCGGCTCGCGCTTGGGCAGGTCGCCGCGCATCGGGAAGGGCGTGTCCGGCAGGTTGAGCGTGGCGCGGTAATCGGTGGGGGGGGTGGAAGCGGAGGTGTCGGACATGTGCAAATCAGGTCGGGATCAGGTGGGTGCGGCTGGCTCGGCCCGGAATGGCCGCTGTCGGGCGGCTTTTTTGTTGTGGAGTGCGGCGGAGGCCCCAGCCTGAAACCGGAGAAACGGGGCGTCCGCGCGGTGCCGGATGCGGCACGCCTGGGCTGACGTCAAATTCGGTCGCGGGTGGTCTGGCGGTGGGTCAGGCCGTGGGTGCGCTCATGGTCGCTTTTTTGCTGCGCGGCGAAGAACGCCCGAGCGTCTTCGCGGTCGCGCGCGATACCGGCGGTCAGGGCGTCGAGGCTGGTGTAGCGCAGCTCGTCGTGCAGTTTGTGCAGCAGTTCCACGCGCACGATTTTACCGTAGGCCCCCTCGGTCTCCAGGCAGGCCGGCCAGTCGAGGCAATGCGTCTCCAGCAAGACCCGTCCGCCGTTGACGTCCGATGGGTCGAGGGAAGGGCGCACGCCCAGGTTGGCGACGCCTTCCAGTGCCCGGTCGCCCAGGCCGAAGACCCGCACCGCGAAAATGCCGGCAGCAGCGGGTTTCCAGTGCGCGAAACGCAGGTTGAGCGTACGAAAACCGTCGCCGGCACCGGCTGCGCTGGCGCCGAGCTCCCGGCCCAGCTTGCGCCCGTGCACCACGTGGCCGCTGAGGCTGTACGGACGGCCGAGCAGCCGGGCCGCCTGCTCCATGTCGCCGGCTGCCAGTGCTTCGCGCACCGCCGAACTGGACACCCGCATGCCGTGCACCTCGTAGCTGTTCATGCGGGCGACTTCGAAACCGGCGTTCCCCGAGGCAGCGTCGAGCAGTGCGTAGTCTCCCGCGCGCCGGCTGCCGAAGCGGAAGTCGTCGCCGACCAGAACATAGCGGGCGCCAAGGCCGTGCACCAATACGTCGTCGATGAATTGCTGCGGCGTCCGGCTGGCCAGCACGGCGTCGAACGGCAGCACCACGGCCTGGTCGATGCCGCAGCGCGCCAGTTCGGTGAGTTTGTCGCGCAGGGTGGCGATGCGCGCGGGCGCCAGGCTGGCCTTGCCTGCCCGGTCTGCGAAGTAGTCGCGCGGATGGGGCTCGAAGGTGAGAACGCAACTGGGCACGCCGCGGTGCTCGGCTTCGTTGCGCAGCAGGGCCAGCATGGCCTGGTGGCCCCGGTGGACGCCATCGAAATTGCCGATGGTCACCGCGCTGGCAGGGGCGACGCCCCGATGATGGAAACCGCGAAAGACCTTCATGAATGCGTTATTGGTTGTTGACACGGGGTCGAAGCGGCCCCTCGGGCCAAGTCGGGGCTAGACCTGAATTCGTCACGATACCTGTATATTGTCAGGCAGCGTATGCAGCGGCCTGGCGAGCCCCGCATCCATCCGATCATCCGCGTGGTTTGCCGGCGTCAGATCCTTCTCGAGGCCGGCCTCTAGAGGAGCTGTGTCGTGAAGGTACTCAAGCTATCGGCCCAGGGACTGCCCCAGTCCTGGATCAGCCTCGAACAGGCGGTGATCCACTACGCGGCCGGTGAAGTTCGCTGGGAATCGGGTGCCGATATCGCGGTGTTCCGGGGCGGCACCAACGCCATCACCGGCAAGCAGTCGTCGATCACCATCAACAGCATCATCGGCACGCGCGGGGTTCCCCGCATCAATCCCTTCGACCTGCGACCGGGTCTTACCAACAGCAAGCTGTTCGTCCGCGATCGCAATATCTGCGCGTACTGCGGCACTTGCTGCGACGAGGCCGAGTTGACCCGCGAGCACATCGTCCCCTTCGCCCAGAACGGGCCGGACGTGTGGATGAACGTGGTCACCGCCTGTCGCGCCTGCAACCACCGCAAGAGCAGCCGCACGCCCGAGCAGGCAGGCATGCCCTTGCTGTACGCGCCGTACGTTCCCAGCCTGTGGGAAGACTTCATCCTGCGCAACCGCCGCATCCTGGCAGACCAGATGCAGTTCCTGATGGCGCATGTGCCGCGTTCCTCGCGGCTGGCACTGGAGCGACTGCAGTAGCGTCAGGCAGCGCGCAGGGCGGCGAGTTCGGCCTGCAGCGCCGCGACCGCGTCTTCGAGGGCGGCTACCCGCGCCGCCAGTCCGCCGGACGATGCTCCCGGTTCGACCGGTGACGCCGACGCGTAGTCGTCCGCGTCGACCGGCCCGCACATCAGGTGCACCCAACGCGATTCACGCGCGCCGGGCTGGCGCGGCAGCAATTGCACCAGCGGCCCGCCTTTTTCATCGGAACGCGAGGCCAGTTCGTCCAGAAACGCGTCGACCGACGAGATGTCGGCGAACCGATGCCAGCGCTCGGTGTGGATGCGCAACTCGCCCGCCGTCTGCGGCCCGCGAAGCATCAGCAGGCCCAGGATGGCGGCCGCAGCGCCGGGAATGCCGATGCCGCGTTCGGCGTTGTGCTCCCAGCGGGTAGCGCGTCCGCCGCTGGTGTCGAACGCCAGCGTGAGGCCGCGCAACTCGTCGAGCGCCTGCTGCGCCTCGCCGTCGGTGACCTGCATCACCGGATCGCGGCTCGATTTCTGATTGCAGCCGGAAACCACGCTGTTGAGGGTGAGCGGATAGCTGTCCGGCACGGTACGGGCTTTTTCCATGAGCGTGCCGAGCACGCGGGCTTCGATGGGGGTCAGGGGGCGCAGGGGCATGGCGAATCAATCCGTTCGGCGAAAGGCGGGGAGGTCGGACCGCGATAATGCCGCCCGATGAAAAACGTGGTGATTCTGATCTCTGGCACGGGTACCAACATGCAGGCCATCGTGGAGGCCGCCGACCGGGAGGACTGGCGCGGCCGGCTGGGTGCGCGCGTGGCCGCGGTGGTCAGCAACAAGGCCGCCGCCCCGGGGCTGGCCTGGGCCGCCGAACGGGGCATTTCGGTCGAGGCGCTGGATCACCGGGCTTTCGACAGCCGCGACGCATTCGACGCGGCCTTGGCCGAAGTCATCGACCGCCATGATCCCGGCCTTCTGGTGCTGGCGGGTTTCATGCGCATCCTGGGCAGCGCCTTCGTGGCGCGTTACGCCGGACGCATGGTCAATATCCACCCATCGCTGCTGCCGGCTTTTACCGGTCTCGACACGCACCAGCGCGCCATCGACGCCGGTTGCCGGGTGGCAGGCGCCACGGTGCACCGCGTGACCGCGGATCTGGACCTGGGCCCCATCCTCGGCCAGGCAGCGGTGCCGGTATTGCCCGGCGACACGGCCCTCACGCTGGCGCAGCGGGTGCTGGCGCAGGAGCACCGTCTCTACCCACGGGTGGTGGCCGAATTGCTGGCGGGGCCGCAAACCGTCTAGGCGACGACGTTGACCGCTCCGTCGCTGCCGGTCGATTTGCTGGCGCCGACCTGCTGATACTGGCGCACCAGCTGCTGCCCGACCTGCGGAGCGATGGAGCCGGAATCGACGGCCGCAGCGGCGGCGATGCGACCGGACTCCGGCACTCCGGTGCCGTCCCGGGCGATATCCGGAGCGGTGGCGTATCGCGACGATGTCTGCAGGCTCGACTGGATGCTCTGCTGGCTCAGCAGGAACGCCGCCTCGCTGGACGCGATGCTGCTGGCGGTGCGCGCGGTGCTGGCGGTGGTGGCGTCGACGAATGCACCGACCGCACTGGCCGCACCCATCTCAGGCGCCGTGGTACGCCGGCTCAGGATCTGGTCGCGCGTGGCGCCGGTGTCCTGGGTGGAGCCCGTCTCGAACAGCGCGGGAGGCGCCGGCAGACGGCCGGCTGCCTGGACGCTCGCACCGCGCCCGTTGGAAAACTGCGATTGGTTGAGCCGGGTCGTGCTGTTGTTGTCCAGCCGCACCAGGGAACGCGTCGTGTCGTCGGCGTTGTAGTTGGTGCTTTCCGAAGTGCCCGTGCCCTTGCGCGCCCGGACCTCCGGCTGGTTCAGGCTCTGCTGAAAACGGACGGAATCGGCCTTTGCACCGGGCGTGTCGACCGTCGCCGGTTCTGTGCGGCTGAACGGCCGGAGGACGATGCCGGTGCTCGTGTTGATCGACGTCATGGACGAGGCTCCTGCGGGTACCGAGTTTTCGGCAGTTGGCTTGGGAGGAGTGTGATGGAAGTCACTACCTTTTGATACAAAAACTTGTCACCGCTGCGGATACGCAGATGCATCGTCGTTTCTTCGCGCCATTGGTGTCTGGTGCGTCTTTGCCGGTGCGCCGACAATCGCCGCATGATTTCACGCCCACAAATCCTGGTCGTCGACGATGACCAGGGAATCACATCGCTGCTCAGCGACTACCTGGATCAGTTCGGCTTCGCCGTCCATATCGCCCACGACGGCAGCACCATGCGCGAACAGCTCTCGCGCCAGGCGATGGATCTCGTGGTGCTCGACATCATGCTTCCCGGAAGCGACGGCCTGACCCTGGCCCGCGAGATGCGCCAGCACTCCCGCGTGCCGATCATCATGCTCAGCGCCCGTACCGGAACCCACGACCGCGTGGTCGGGCTGGAGCTGGGCGCGGACGACTACATGGGCAAGCCTTTCGAGCCGCGCGAGCTGGTCGCCCGCATCAACACGGTGTTGCGACGCAGCCCGGCCGGCCCGGCGCAAGGGGGCGGCGCGGAAGAGGGCCTGGTGCATTTCGACGGCTGGCAGCTGCGGCGCGACGAGCGCCGCCTGACCTCGCCGGACGGCCTGGTGGTTCCCCTGTCCAATGCCGAGTACCGCCTGCTGACCACCTTCCTGTCGATGCCGCGCCGCATCTTCAGCCGGGACCAGCTGATGGAGCGCGCGCGCGGCCGCACCATGGAGACCTTCGAGCGCAGCATCGACCTGCTGGTGTCCCGCCTGCGCCAGAAGCTCAACGACGATCCGCGTTCGCCGTCGATGATTCGTACCGTGCGCGGCGCTGGCTACGTTTTCGACGTGCGCTCGGTGATGCCGAGCATCGGCATGCACTGACGCGCCGGCGCCGGTCGTCGTCGATATGAAGATGCGGCTTTTTCGAGCCAGTCCCCGTTGGGCGGCGCTGGCGTCCCGGGCACTTCCGAAAAGCCTTTTCGGGCGCCTCGCCTTATTGCTTTCCGTGGTGGTGCTGGCCAGCCATGTGCTGGTGCTGACGCTGCTGTTCGAATTGCATTTCCGCCCCGGTTTCGGCCCGCTGCCGCTCGTGTTCGGCCATGTGACCCTGTCGGAGTTGCCGACCGACGGCCGGCCCGGCGATCCGATCGACGCAGAACTGCTCCTCGATCTCGGCGTGCGCCTGGCCGGCCTGCTGTTCGCCGCCTGGATCGGGGCGCGCTGGTTGTCCGAACCGGTGCGGCGCCTCGCAGATGCCGCACGCGCGCTGGGCAGCGATATCCGCCAGCCTCCCCTGGCCGAAGCCGGCACGACCGAATGCCGCGAGGCGACACGGGTCTTCAACGGCATGCAGGCGCGTATCCAGCGACAGATCGCTGACCGCGACCGCTTCGTGGCGGCGGTATCGCACGACCTGCGCACCCCGCTCACCCGGCTGCGCCTGCGAGCCGAATCGCTGGCCGACGCGGACGACCGCGGCGCTTTCCGGCGCGATATCGTCGAAATGGACGCCATGATCCGGGACACCCTGGACTACCTGCTCGGCGTGGCGCAGGCCGAGCCTCGGGTACGGCTGGACATCGATGCGTTGATCCGGACCATGGCCGACGACCATGCCGATGCCGGCCTGCCAGGGGAAATTTCCGTTTTCGGCTCGGCCGCACCCATTTTTGGCCAGCCGGGCGCGTTGCGCCGCTGTATCGGCAATTTGCTCGAAAACGCCCTGCGCTACGGCGGTAATGCCGAGATCAGGCTGATGGATGCGCCCGATGCGCTGACGGTGCGCATCGCCGACCGGGGGCCGGGATTGCCGCCAGAAGAGCTCGACCGGGTCACCGACGCGTTTTACCGGGTCGAGGCATCGCGCAACCGGCATTCCGGTGGCGTCGGATTGGGTTTGTCGATCGCCCGCGAAATTATCGAGCGCCATGGTGGCCGTCTGAGCCTGAGCAACCGGGAGGGCGGGGGGCTGGCGGTCGATCTGTGGTTTTCTCGCACGGTCGGTGCTGAAATCTGAGTCGGGCCGGCCGGATGGGACAATCGGGCCATGCATCCCAACGCCCTTCTGGAAGCCTGCGCCGATCTTGTCGGCCGCGTCCTCGTATTCGACCATCCCGCAGACGCCGTGGTCTCGCGGTTTTTCCGTGAAAACCGCGCGCTCGGTCCACGCGAGCGTGCAACGCTCGCCGAGACCACGTACAACGTCTTGCGCCGCAAGCTGCTGTATGAAAACCTGGCCCGTTCGGGCAGTGGCCCGAAAGGCCGCCGCCTGGCGATCCTGGGCTTTCACGGCCCGCGTGAGTTTCTGCGCAGCGCGCTGAACGACAACGAACGCAACTGGCTCGATCAGTGCGATGCGGTCAAGCCGTCCGAAATGATGGAGCCGCACCGACACAATCTGCCTGAGTGGCTCGCCACGCCGCTCAAGGCGCAGGTGGGCGCCACCCAGTTCTGGGCGCTCGCGGACAGCCTGCAGCAGTCCGCACCGCTCGATTTGCGCGTCAACACGCTGCAGGCCAAGCGCGCCGACATGCAGGCCGAGCTTCGCAAGGCCGGCGTCAAGGCCGAGACCACCCCGTATTCGCCCTGGGCGCTGCGTATCGACGGCAAACCCGCGCTGACCAAGCTCGATGCCTTCACCCGTGGTGCCATCGAGGTGCAGGACGAAGGCTCGCAGCTGCTGGCGCTGCTGCTCGACGCCCACCGCGGCGAGATGGTGGTCGACTTCTGCGCCGGCGCCGGCGGCAAGACGCTGGCCATCGGCGCCACCATGCGCAATACCGGCAGGCTGTACGCATTCGACGTTTCCGGCCATCGGCTGGATGCGCTCAAGCCGCGGCTGGCACGCAGCGGGCTGTCGAACGTGCATCCGGCGGCCATCGCCCACGAGCGTGATGAACGGGTAAAACGGCTGTCCGGCAAGATCGACCGGGTGCTGGTCGATGCACCGTGTTCCGGCCTGGGCACCACCCGGCGCAATCCGGACCTGAAGTGGCGCCAGTCGCCGGAGGGCATTCAGGAGCTGAGTGCCAAGCAGACGGCGATCCTGGCCAGCGCGGCTCGGCTGGTGAAGCCGGGCGGTCGTCTGGTGTACGCCACCTGCAGCATCCTGCCGGAAGAAAACGAGGCTATCGCCAGCGCCTTCAGTGCCGCACATGCCGATTTCACGCTGCTCCCCGCAGCCGAATTGCTGACGCAACTGAAAGTGGCAGACGCTGAAAAGCTGTGCAGCGGCGGGGAGGGCGGACGGGATTACCTGCGGCTGTGGCCTCATGTCCATCACACAGATGGGTTTTTCGCCGCCGTTTGGACACGCAAACCGTGATATCGGTCCGCAAGTAAAGACCTGCAAACCCCCGGTCATGCGAACTTAAAGCAAGTGGCAAGCTCTAAAATTGTCGTTGCTGAAAATTTCGGCACCCCGGGCTCCCACCCACTAATCGGCGTTGAACTCGCCGCGAGGCCTTCAAACTATGCTTCTTCCCGACTCGGCTGTTTTCAGCGCCACCATCGATTGGCTCAGCAATGGCTTGCTGAACTGGTCCTGGTGGGAGATCGTCCTGTACACCCTGTTGACCACGCACATCACCATCGTGGCGGTCACCGTGTTCCTGCACCGCACGCAAGCCCACCGCGCGCTGGACCTGCACAAGATTCCTTCTCATTTCTTCCGTTTCTGGCTGTGGCTGGGTACCGGCATGGTCACTCGTGAGTGGGTGGCGATCCACCGCAAGCATCACGCCAAGTGCGAAACCGAAGAAGATCCGCATAGCCCACAGACCCGGGGCATCGACACGGTGATGTGGCGTGGTGCCGAGCTGTATCGCGCGGAGTCCAAGAACAAGGAAACCATCGCGAAGTTCAGCCATGGCGTACCCAACGACTGGATCGAGCGCAACCTGTACAGCCGTTTCAGCTGGCAAGGCGTGGGCTTGATGCTGGTATTGAACGTTGCGATGTTCGGAACGCTAGGCGCCACGGTGTGGGCGGTGCAGATGCTGTGGATTCCGTTCTGGGCGGCAGGCGTGGTCAACGGCCTGGGCCATTACTGGGGCTACCGCAACTTCGAAGCCACCGATGCCAGTACCAACCTTTCGCCCTGGGGCATCATCATCGGCGGCGAAGAGCTGCACAACAATCACCACACCTACCCGACTTCGGCCAAGTTCTCGGTCAAGCCCTATGAGTTCGATATCGGTTGGGTCTACATCACGCTGATGCGCAAGGTGGGCTGGGCGACCGTCAAGAAAACGGCACCCAAGCTGCAGACCGGCGAGGTGAAGCCGGTAGCTGACGAGAAGACGCTCGAGGCGCTGATCGCGAACCGCTACGAAGTGATGGCTGGATACGCGCACGGCGTGCGTCGTGCGGCTCGTGACGAACTGGCACTGTTGAAGGCAAGGCAGGCCGACATCACCGCGCTTCAGGCTGCCAAGCGCTGGTTGCATCGCGACGCCGAAAAGGTGCCGGCAGCCGTACTGCCCCATATGCAGCAGGCGCGTGCGGCCCACCCGGTGCTGGACAAGATGCTGACGATGCGCGAAGAGCTGCGTCAGCTGTGGCTCAACACCACCCATTCACGCGAACAGCTGACCAGCGACCTGCAGGCCTGGTGCCATCGCGCGGAAGAGAGCGGCATTGCCGCCCTGCGAGATTTCTCGATCAGGCTGCGCGCGGCCCACGCCTGACGATCAGGCGCGCTGCAAGCGACCGCCAGAGGCTTACAAAGCCCTGGCGGTTTTTTTGCGCCTGGCCATCCTGGCCGGGTTGCGCTTGCACCAGGACGCGTGATGCGTTGGAGGCACTGATGGCCACCCACTGCGTCTCAGGCAGGCGCACGGCCTGGCCGGTCGAAAGCGTGTGGACCACACCTGCATGGCCGAAACGCACGTTCAGCAAACCGGCGACGCAGCGCAGCTCGGTGCCCGCATCCAGGTGGACGACTTGCTCTTGATGGGCTGCAACTGAAATGGAGAGAGGGTTGGAAGAAGACATGGAAGCTCCTGATTAGGAGCCCAAATCTTAGGGTTTGGCCTGATTTACAGGCAGGCACAGGGCCACGGCGTTTTGACCGTATCAGCACAGTTAGATGGGCTCTGTTACGGTCGTTTATCGGTATTGCTGTATCTGTTGCGGTGCTGGCTGGTGTCATGCAATAGTCACGGCCATGCTTCCATCTGTTTCTGTTTCCGTGGTCGATCCGCATGAGGATCTGCTGTATCGGCAACTCGCCAGCCACTACAGCGCCGCGATCGAGCAGGGCACCTTGCCCCCCGGAAGCCGCATGCCGTCCGTACGCGAACTGATGCTGCGCCACAGTGTCAGCCTGTCGACGGGCCTCCAGGCCCTGCGCTGGATGGAAGACCAGGGACTGCTGGAAGCCCGCCCGCGGATCGGCTACTTCGTCAGGGCGCCGGCGGTCGTGGCGCTGCCGGCGGCGCGCGAGCCGGAGTTGGCGCATATCGTCGAAGTCGACGCCTCGCCGTTCAGCGGCATCAACCCGAGAATCTCCCTGTTCCTGGAAAAAGCCCGGCAGGCGCATGTGCGGGTGGATCTCGGCACCGCCATGCCGGCTCCCGAACTGTTCGACGCCGCCTCGCTGAACCGGTCGGCGATGGCGCTGCTGCGCGAGCAACCGAACATCCTGCTGCAGGGCGCGACCATTCGGGGCACGCATCCGGAATTTCAGGCCGCGATGGCCTTGCATGCGCTGGGTTGCGGTGTCCGTGTCGCGCCCGATCAGGTCATGGCGACGCTGGGTAACTCGGAAGCGGTCAACCTTGCCCTGGCGGCGATCGCGGAGCCGGGCGACATCATCGCGGTGGAGTCACCGACCTTCTTCGGCCTGCTGCAGGGTATCGAGACCCAGGGCCTGCGCACATTGGAGATCCCCAGCAGCCCGCACACCGGCATTTCGTTGGAAGCGCTGGAGTTGGCGGTGCAGAACCAGCCGCGCATCAAGGCGGTCATCGTGGTGCCGCATCTGCAGATGCCGACCGGCTGTGTCATGCCCGATTCGCACAAGCAGCGATTGCTGGCTTTCTGTACCGAGCACAAGCTGGCGTTGATCGAAGACGATATCTACCGTGACCTCGTCGAGGCCCTGCATCCGGCGCGTCCCATCAAGGCCTGGGATACCGAAGGGCAGGTGATCTACTGCGCATCCTTCAACAAGACATTCGCACCGGGCCTGCGCCAGGGATGGATGAGTGCCGGGCGCTGGCATACGCGTGTGCAGATGCTCAAGTACGCGCGCACCCGGAACATGCAGAGCTGGTCTCAGTTGCTGGCGGCGCGTGGGGTGACGGCGCCGTCTTTCGAGCGCCGGCTGCGCACACTGCGTTCGGCGCTGCGCACCCAGCGCGAGTCCAGCGCGCAAGCCATCGCCAGCCATTTTCCGCCCGGCGTACGGCTCAGCTTGCCGCCTGGCGGCCTGAGTCTGTGGCTCGAACTCCCGCCCGGCGCTTCTTCCACCCTGTTGCATGAGCAGGCGTTGGCACGCGGGATCCGAATCGCCCCGGGACCGATGTTCTCCAACAGTGGACGCTACGAGCGATTCATCCGCCTGAGTTGCGGCATGCCTTTTTCAAGCGAGGTCGAGCAGGCGTACGAGGAGCTGGGTCGGCTCATCCACGCAATGGTTTGACTGGTAGGCATTTCCCACACAATCTCGAAGTCTTGTTGCGAGGTATAATCCGAGGTTCTTCGCTCCTTCTCTGCCGAGTCTTTTCTGCAGCGTTCCAGCAGGAGCGTTTTCACCGGTTTCCATTGCGCCCGGTAGGCAACCCGCACGGTTGTCGGCCGCTTTCAGGCAAGGCGCATGGCCGGTATTTAGGCATGGAGCGTCGCCGTGCGCATGGCGCTCCCCCAATAGAGAAAGACTACATGGCAAAAGAGGAACTGATCGAGATGCGTGGAAAGGTGGACGAAGTTCTGCCGGACTCCCGCTATCGTGTCACCCTGGAAAACGGTCACCAACTGGTGGCTTACACCGGCGGCAAGATGCGCCGTCACAACATCCGCGTGATCGCAGGCGATGCTGTCTCGCTGGAGATGTCGCCCTACGATCTGAGCAAGGGACGCATCGTTTTCCGTCACATCGCCGGCCGTCCGCCGATGAATCCGAACCGCTGATCGGCTGTCCGAAAAAATCAAAGCTGCCTGCGGGCGGCTTTTTTTTGCTCCGCTTACTGCATGAGGCGGCTTCTTTTGGGGGCACCAATAAAAAAGCCGCCTGACTCGCGTCGGCGGCTTTTTATCAATCGCGCTGAATTACTTCAGCTTGATTTCCTTGTACTCGACGTGCTTGCGAGCCTTGGGATCGAACTTCGAAATCGACATCTTTTCAGGCATCGTCTTCTTGTTCTTGGTGGTGGTGTAGAAGTGGCCGGTTCCAGCAGTGGATTCCAGCTTGATCTTTTCGCGTCCGCCTTTGGTTGCCATTTTGCAATTCTCCTAAGGTTTAAGCTTGACCACGAGCGCGCAGGTCTGCGAGCACGGATTCGATGCCGTTTTTGTCGATCAGGCGCAGGGCGGCGCCGGAAACGCGCAGGCGAACCCAGCGGTTTTCAGATTCGACAAAGAAACGACGGTATTGCAGGTTCGGCAGGAACCGGCGCTTGGTCTTGTTGTTGGCGTGGGAAACGTTGTTCCCACTCATCGGGCCTTTGCCCGTTACTTCACATACGCGTGCCATTGAAGTCACTCCGATATCTAACGGCCACATACGTCCCATGACGGAACACTTGCGGCCTGACCTCGCCAGGAATGGGTGGCGGTAACCCGAAAATTTACCGGAAACGCAGCAGGCGAAAACCTCAGTGGGCCTCGGTCTGGCGACTACTTGAATCAGCAAAGCCCGCGATTATAGCGCGGGCGTTTTCGGCCTTGCAAGACGGCCCCTCAGACCAGGCTTTCCTGCTCCAGGAAGCGCTGTGCATCCAGTGCCGCCATGCAGCCGGTTCCGGCACTGGTGATGGCCTGGCGATAGACATGGTCCTGCACGTCTCCCGCAGCGAAGACGCCCGGCACGCTGGTCATGGTGGCGAAGCCCTGGAGGCCCGAACGGGTGGTGATGTAGCCGTCCTTCATGTCCACCTGGCCCTGAAAGAGTTCGGTGTTCGGATGGTGGCCGATCGCGATGAAGCAGCCCTGCAGCTTCAGCTCTTCGGTCGTGCCGCTCACCATGTGTTTCAGCCGTACGCCGGTCACGCCGCTCTGGTCGCCCAGCACCTCATCGAGCACGCTGTGAACCTTCAACTCGATCTTGCCGGCAGCGACCTTCTCGGCCACCTTGTCCAGCATGATGGATTCGGCGCGGAACTTGTCGCGGCGGTGAATCAGGTAGACCTTGCTGGCGATGCCGCTCAGGTAAAGGGCCTCTTCCACGGCGGTATTGCCGCCGCCGACCACGCAGACTTCCTGGTCCCGATAAAAGAAACCGTCGCAGGTCGCACACCCCGATACGCCTCGGCCCATGAAAGCCTGTTCGGACGGCAGGCCCAGATATTTCGCCGACGCGCCCGTGCAGATGATCAGCGTGTCGCAGGTGTACTCGCCGCCGTCGCCGGTGAGCTTGAAGGGTCGGCTGCTGAAATCGACCTTGTTGATGTGGTCGAAGACGATCTTGGTCTTGAAGCGCTCGGCATGCTCCAGGAAGCGCTGCATCAGTTCGGGACCCTGCACGCCGTGCACGTCGGCAGGCCAGTTGTCGACCTCGGTGGTGGTCATCAGCTGGCCGCCCTGGGCCATTCCGGTGATAAGCAGGGGCTCCAGGTTGGCGCGGGCGGCATAGACGGCGGCGGTGTAGCCGGCGGGGCCGGAGCCGAGGATAAGGACTTTGGCGTGCTGGGCAGTGGACATAATCGGTGCTGTTGGATGGCGCGAAGGACGGCGCGAGGCGCGCAGTATGACTTTCCCAGCTGCGACGGGCGTAGCCGGATTTCAATCGGCGCAATTGTAAGAATCGATGCTCTGGAGGCAAACGCACATGGCCATGGTTTCCGATCTGGATCTGCTGCGCAGGGTTTCCCTGTTCGGCTTGCTGACGGCGGAGCAGGTGGAATTCCTGTCGCGCGCCGTCTCCAAGCGGCGTTTCCGGCGCGGCGAGGCGCTGGTCGAACGCGGCCAGCGCTCGGACGCCCTCTACGTACTCATCTCCGGCCGTGCGCGCGTCGTGACCGCCGACACCCGCGGCCGCGAGGTCATCTTCGCCAGCCTGCGGCCGGGTGATCCGGTCGGCGAGATGAGCCTGATCGACGGCGAGCCGCATTCGGCCACGGTGCGGGCCGAAACCCAGACCGACACGCTGGTCCTGGACCGGACGGCTTTCCTGCGCTGCCTGCCCGACCCCGGGACGGTGGGGCATGCCGTGCTGATAGGTTTGGTCAAGCGTTTGCGGCAGGCCGACCGCACCATCGAATCGCTCGCGCTGATGGATGTCTACGGCCGCGTCGCCCGCGTGCTGATCGACAGCGCCCAGCCGGCCGCCGACGGCAGCGGCATGGTGGCCGAAAAGGTTTCCCGCCAGGACATCGCCAAGATGGTCGGCGCCTCGCGCGAAATGGTCAGCCGGGTCATGAAGGACCTCGAGGAGCGGGGGCTGGTCGAGGTGCTGGACGACGGTTCCATGCGGGTGCACGAGGGCCGGCTGGTTCTGCTGACGGGTATGGCCGGCACCGAGGAAACCGGCGAGACCGCCTGAGGCATCGGGTAAGCTTGTCCGCGCTAACCTATGACTTATTCACTCGATACATTGACCCCTGCCCGCGGCAGCAAGAACAAGGCGCCTGAACGTGGCGCGACCGGCGGCTTCGGACACGAACTCGCCCTGCTGATCGGCCTCATCGCGATGGCCTTCTGGCTCATCGCCATGCTCAGCTACTCGGCGCAGGACGCGGCCTGGTCCACCACCGGCAACCCCGGCAGGGCCATGCTTTCCAACTGGGGCGGGCGCATCGGTGCGGTTCTCGCAGACGCCAGCTATTTCCTCTTCGGTTTCTCCGTCTGGTGGTGTTTCGCCGCCGCGGTGCGCTCCTGGCTGGCTTCGCTGGCGCGATGGATGCGCGGCGGCGCCGTGCCCGAGGGGTCCCGTTCCTGGACCACCCACCGGGCGGTTTTCTGGGTCGGGCTGGCTTTGCTGCTGGCTTCCAGCACCGCGCTCGAATGGACCCGTCTCTACCGCTTCGAGACGCTCCTGCCCGGCCGCCATGCAGGCGGCGTTCTGGGCTTCGTCACCGGGCCGGCGGCGATGCGCTGGCTGGGTTTCGCAGGCTCGGGCCTGCTGTGCATCGTCCTGGTCGTGGTCGGTTCTTCGCTGGTCTTCCGATTTTCCTGGGGCCGTGTCGCCGAATGGCTGGGTGCGCGTCTGTACTCGCTGGTCCAGACGCGGCGCGAGCAACGTGAAATCGCCGAGGACAAGGAAGCCGGCAAACGCGCCGCCCGCGAACGCGAGGAAGTGGTCTTCGAGGAGCGCGCCGAGATCGACCACCATCCCATCCGCACCCCGCCGGTTTTGCAGGAGCCGGTCATGGCCGCCGAGCCGCAGCCCAGCGAGCGTGTCATCAAGGAACGCCAGAAACCGCTGTTCCGCGAGATGCCGGACAGTAATCTGCCGCAAGTCGATCTCCTCGACGCCGCACCGCTCCGCCAGGAGTCGGTCGCGCCCGAGACGCTGGAAATGACCAGCCGCATGATCGAGAAGAAGCTCAAGGACTTCGGCGTGCAGGTGCATGTGATCGCCGCGTCTCCCGGCCCGGTCATCACCCGCTACGAGATCGAGCCCGCCACCGGCGTGAAGGGTTCGCAGGTGGTCAATCTGGCCAAAGACCTGGCCCGGTCGCTGTCGCTGGTGTCGATCCGCGTGGTCGAGACGATTCCCGGCAAGAATTTCATGGCGCTGGAGCTGCCCAACGCCAAGCGGCAGACCATCCGCCTGTCCGAAATCCTGGGCTCGCAGGTCTATCACGATGCCAAGTCGATGCTGACCATCGCCCTCGGCAAGGACATCATCGGCAACCCGGTGGTGGCCGACCTCGCCAAGATGCCGCATGTCCTGGTGGCCGGTACCACCGGCTCGGGCAAGTCGGTGGGTATCAACGCGATGATCCTCAGCCTGCTCTACAAGGCAGACGCCCGCGACGTGCGCCTGCTGATGATCGACCCGAAGATGCTCGAGATGTCGGTCTACGAGGGCATTCCGCACCTGCTGGCACCGGTCGTCACCGACATGAAACAGGCCGCACACGGCCTCAACTGGTGTGTTGCCGAGATGGAGCGCCGCTACAAGCTCATGAGCAAGCTGGGCGTGCGCAACCTGGCCGGCTATAACGTCAAGATCGACGAAGCCAAGGCCCGCGAGGAGTTCATCTACAACCCCTTCAGCCTGACCCCCGACTCGCCCGAGCCCCTGGACCGCCTGCCGCATATCGTCGTCATCATCGACGAGCTGGCCGACCTGATGATGGTCGTCGGCAAGAAGATCGAAGAGCTCATCGCCCGCCTGGCGCAAAAGGCACGCGCCGCCGGAATCCACCTCGTGCTCGCCACCCAGCGACCCAGCGTGGATGTGATCACCGGCCTGATCAAGGCCAACATCCCCACCCGCATCGCTTTCTCGGTCGGCTCCAAGATCGACAGCCGAACCATCCTCGACCAGATGGGTGCCGAGGCACTGCTGGGCATGGGCGACATGCTCTACATGGCCAGTGGCACCGGTTATCCCATCCGCGTGCACGGTGCCTTTTGCAGCGACGAGGAAGTGCATCGCGTCGTCAACTACCTCAAGGAGCAGGGCGAGCCGAACTACATCGAGGGCGTGCTCGAAGGCGGCACGGTAGACGGCGACAGCACCGATTACCCGAGCGGCGAGGGCGACGCGGGCGGCGAGAAGGACCCGATGTACGACCAGGCGGTCGAAGTGGTGCTGAAAAACCGCAAGGCCAGCATTTCCCTGGTGCAGCGCCATCTCAAGATCGGCTACAACCGCGCCGCGCGGCTGGTCGAGGACATGGAAAAAGCCGGCTTGGTGAGCTCCATGAACGGTGCCGGCCAGCGCGACATCCTGGTGCCCACCCGAGGCAACGACGACTGACGCTGTCGGCGCGAAGCGTTGTTACAAACGCTTCGCAGCCGGTTCACGCCCCTCCGGCACCATGGCGTGCCCCACGACCCTCCGCACGAGCCGTTCCGCTCGAGCCAACCCGTTCGAGACAAGCACCGATGACATCACGCCTTTCCGTTCTTTCCCGCTGTTCCCTGGCCGTGCTGCTGGCGGGCGCGACGGCACTGCCCGCCTGGGCCGACGGCTTGTCAAGCCTGGAGGCTTTCATGCGCAACGCCAGGACCGGCAAGGCCGACTTCACCCAGGTGGTGACGGCTCCTGCGCGCGAAGGCGAAACGCCCCGCACCAAAAAGTCCGAAGGCACTTTCGAATTTCAACGGCCCGGGCATTTCCGCTTCATCTACAGCAAGCCGTTCGCACAGACGCTGGTGGCCGACGGCAAGACGCTGTGGTTGTACGACGTCGATCTGCAGCAGGTCACCGCCCGTGACCAGGCCCAGGCACTGGGCTCCACCCCGGCGGCCCTGGTGGCTTCCAGCGCCGACATCAAGGCGCTGCAAAAAGATTTCACGCTGGTCTCCGAACCCGAGCGCGACGGCATGCAATGGGTGCTGGCCACGCCGCGCACCAAGGAAGGCCAACTTCAGTCGGTGCGCGTCGGCCTGAAGGGCGAGCAACTGGCGGCGCTGGACATCCTCGACAGCTTCGGCCAGCGCTCCGTGCTCAACTTCAGCAACGTGCAGACCAACGGCCAACCCGCCAGCTTCACGTTCACGCCGCCTGCGGGCGTGAGTGTCGTCAAGCAGTAATGTCGCGCCGATAATCGGCGTTTGACCTTCTTCACGACGCCCGTCCCGCCCCTGCGGGCCGCGCGCCGACTGCCGACTCCGTGGCAACGCCTTCTCCCAGCACCCGCCTCCGACGTTTTTTCCGTGTCACCGAATGGCAGCTCATGCTGCTGTGGGCGATCGTCGCCGGGGTGCTCGGTGCATTGGCGACGGAGGGTTTCCGGCTGGCACTCGAAGCCCTCGATGTCGCCGTGCTCGGGCAGGGCGGCAGCCTGGTGGCCATCGCCCGCAGCCTGCCGCCGTGGGCGCGCGTGGCGACGCCGGCGGTCGGCGGCCTGATCGCCGGATTGCTGCTGGTGCTGGCGCGCCGCGCCACCACGCAAAAGGCGACCTCCGACTACATGGAAGCCATCGTTCTGGGCGACGGCAGGATCCCGGTCGCGCAGACGCTGGCCCGCAGCGCCTCGTCGCTGGTGAGCATCGCCAGCGGCGGCTCCATCGGCCGCGAGGGCTCGATGGTGCAACTGGCCGCACTGAGCGCCTCATTGCTGGGCCGCTGGTTCCGTTTCCCGATGGGGCGGTTGCGCTTGCTGGTGGCCTGCGGTGCCGCCTCCGGCCTGACGGCGGCCTACAACGCACCCATCGCGGGCGCCTTCTTCGTGGCCGAGATCGTGCTCGGCTCCATCGCCATGGAAAGCGTCGGCCCGATCCTGATCGCGGCGGTGGTGTCCAACATCATCATGCGGGCGCTACCCGGTTACCAGCCGGTCTACCAGATGCCCACGTTCCCGGACGTCCACAGCATCGAACTCCCGCTCTTCGTGCTGCTCGGCATCGTGCTCGGCGGCTGCGCGGCATTGATGCTGCGCGGCCTGGCCGCCAGCCGCAATGCCTTTTCCAGGCTGCCGGTGGCGCTGCCGTGGCGGCTGGCGCTCGGTGGCCTGATCGTCGGCCTCATCTCCATCTGGTATCCCGAGGTCTGGGGCAACGGCTACAGCGTGGTGAACATGGTGCTGCACACCTCCTGGCCCTGGACGGTGCTGGCGATGCTGCTGATCGCCAAGGCGGCCGCCACGCTGGCGACGACCGGCTCGGGCGCGGTCGGCGGCGTGTTCACCCCTGCGCTGTTCTTCGGCTGCATCGTCGGCGCGCTGTTCGGCACGGGCGTGCACGGCTGGTGGCCGGAGCAGACCTCCGAGCCTTTCGTGTACGCCATCGTCGGCATGGGCGCCTTGCTGGCCGGTGCCACGCAGGCGCCGCTGATGGCCATCCTGATGGTGTTCGAGATGACGCTCAGCTACCAGGTCATGCTGCCGCTGATGGCCGCCAGCGTGGTGGCCTTCTTCGTCGCCCGTTCGGCAAAAGTGGGGTCGATGTACGAGATCACGGTGCGCCGCCAGGAGCGCCGCGACGAGCGCGTGCGCTTGCGTGCCCAGCAGGTGCGCGACCTGCTGGAGCCGGCGCAGACCGTGGTGCATCCCTCGGCCGGCATCGAGGAGATGAGCGGCATCTTCCTGAGCTATCCGGTGAAATATCTCTACGTCGTGGACGACGACGGCCTGTACCTCGGCACCGTGCCGCTCAAGCTGCTCAACGCCGGCGGGCCGCAGGCATCGCGCGGGCGGACGGCGGCCGATTTCCTCACCCAGGACATCCAGCCGCTGCGCGCCGACGTGGAACTCGAGACCGCCCTGCAAAGCCTGCTCGAACACAAGGGCGAGCGCCTGCCGGTGATCGAGAGCGAACGGCATCCGCTGCTGCTGGGCGCAGTGTCCAAGACATCCGTGCTGGCGACCTACGTGCGCCTGAGCGAGTAAGGCGGCCCGGTATGGGCAGCCGAGCCATTCCGATAGTGCATGTAGCGCAAGCCACGCGTACTTCTCGCTGCGGTTTCACCTCCACGCCCGCGCTATAACCACATCATGGCGAAATCTCTCCAGTCCTCTACCGATATGTTTGCGCAGGAACCCGTCGCACCTCTGGCCGAAGCACTGCGCCCCAGGACACTCGACGAAGTCGTCGGCCAGTCGCACCTGCTCGGCGAAGGCCGGCCGCTACGGCTGGCATTCCAGTCCGGCAAGCCGCATTCGATGATCTTCTGGGGCCCTCCGGGTGTCGGCAAGACCACCCTGGCGCGCCTGACGGCCAGCGCCTTCAAGTGCGAGTTCATCGCGCTGTCGGCGGTGTTTTCGGGCGTCAAGGACATCCGTGCCTCGATGGAACAGGCCGAGCAGAACCTGGCGCTCGGCAAGCACACCATCCTGTTCGTCGATGAAATCCATCGCTTCAACAAATCGCAGCAGGACGCCCTGCTGCCCTACGCCGAAAGCGGCCTGGTGACCTTCATCGGCGCGACCACCGAGAACCCGTCCTTCGAGGTCAACTCGGCGCTGCTGTCGAGGGCGCAGGTGTACGTGCTGAAGTCCCTCACCGACGAAGAACTGAAGCAGCTGCTGGCGCGCGCCCAGGACAAAGTCCTCGGCCACCTGCGCTTCGACGAACGGGCGGTCGACACCATCATCGGCTACGCCGACGGCGACGCCCGGCGCTTCCTGAACCTGCTGGAGCAGACCGGCACCGCGGCGCAGGCCTCCGGTATCGCCGACATCACCGCCGACTTCCTCGAGAAGGCGCTCACCCTCAACAGCCGCCGTTTCGACAAGGGCGGCGACAACTTCTACGACCAGATATCCGCGCTGCACAAGTCGGTGCGCGGTTCGCATCCGGACGCCGCGCTCTACTGGCTCACCCGCATGCTGGACGGCGGGGCGGATGCCCGCTATCTGTCGCGTCGCATCGTGCGCATGGCATGGGAAGACATCGGCCTGGCCGATCCGCGCGCCATGCAGATCGCCAACGACGCCGCGCTCACCTACGAACGCCTGGGCAGCCCCGAAGGCGAGCTGGCGCTGGGCCAGGCGGTCATCTACCTGGCAGTCGCGCCTAAAAGCAACGCTGGCTACAACGCCTACAACCAAGCCAAGGCTTTCGTCAAAAAGGACAAGAGCCGCGAAGTGCCGGTGCACCTGCGCAACGCGCCCACCAAGTTGATGAAGGAACTGGGCTACGGCCACGATTACCGCTACGCCCACGACGAGCCCAACGCCTATGCGGCCGGCGAAACCTACCTGCCCGAAGACATGGCCGAGCCAGGCTGGTACCAGCCGGTTTCGCGCGGACTCGAGAGCAAGATCGGCGAAAAGCTCGCTCAGCTGCGCCGCTGGGACACCGAAGCACGCGAAGAGGACCGAGCCGGGTCCTGACCCCGCGCGCTGCCGGGGGGGGCGTTAGTCCACGCTGGCGCCGGAGGCCTTCACGATGGGCCGCCACAGCTCGATATCGGACTTCACCATGGCGGCCAGCCGGTCCGGTCCGCCGTCCATCTTCTGCATGCCGATGGCGGCGTACTTTTCCAGCACGTCCGGCGCGTTGCCCAGCGCGGCGATCTCGGCCGCCAGCTTGTCGATGATGGCGGGCGGCGTGCCGGCCGGCGCGAACAGCCCCACCCACAGGTCGCCGACGTAGCCCGGCACCGTCTCGGCGATGGCGGGGATGTCCGGCATGAAGGGCGAGCGCCTGGCCGAGCTGATGCCCAGCGCCCGCACCCGGCCCGACTTCACATGCTGGATGCAAGAGGGCAGGCTGGCGAAGGCCATCGGGATCTGCCCGCCCATGACGTCGGTCAGCGCGGGTGCCACGCCCTTGTACGGTACGTGGCCCAGGTGGAGCCCGGTCTTCTGGTTGAGCATTTCACCGAGCAGATGGTTCAGCGAACCGTTGCCCGCGGAGCCGTAGAGATACGGCGGCGACTGCTTGCGCGCCACCTCCAGAAACTGCTGCATGTTCTGCGCCGGGAACGACGGATGCACCACCAGCACGTTGGGCACCACGCCCACGGCGGCGATGGGCGCGAAGTCCTTGACCGGATCGAAGCCCGTCGACTTGTACAGGCTGGGGTTGATCGCCTGCGTGCTGCTGATGGTGAGCAGCAGCGAATAGCCGTCCTTCGGCGCTGAGGCCGCCAACTGCGTGCCGATGTTGCCGCCGGCGCCGGCGCGGTTGTCCACCACGAAGGACTGGCCCATGCGCTCGGTGAGTTTTTGCGCCAGGATGCGGCCGACCGCGTCGTTGGTGCCGCCGGGCGCCTGCGGCACGATGATCACGACGGCCTTGGCCGGCCAGGCCTGCGCCCGGGCGCCGGTGCCCAGCGCAACGGCTGCGGCGGCGATGCAGAAATCGCGTTTGCCGAGGTTCATTTTTTGTCTCCTGTCTTTTTGAAGTCGCTTGTGGTCAGTTCGTCGCAGCCATCGCCAGCAGCGCCTGCGCCCGCTTGTAGACCGGCTTGTCGATCATTTTTCCGTCTACTTTCACCGCACCCGACCCCTCGGCGTAAGCCGCCTCGAAGCCCTCGACCACCCGCCGCGCCTCGTCCAGCTGTTCGATCGACGGGGTAAAGCAATCGTTGATCGCCTCGAGGAACTTGGGGTGCACGATGACCGCGCCGCGAAAACCGAGGGCGCGCGCCTGCACCAGCTTTGCCGAGAAGGCCTCCACCTCGCCCAGGTCGGCGATGGACCCGATGAAGCCGATGGCCTGGATGCCGGCGGCGCGGCAGGCGTACAGCACCATCAGGCTGGGCACGAACAGCGCTTCCGGCGTCGGCAGGCCGCCGCAATCCAGCGAAAAGTCCTCGCTGCCCAACATCATTCCCATGGTGCGGGCGTCGGCCGCGGCGATCTCGGTCAGGCGGCCCAGCGCCAGCGCGCTCTCGATCTGCAGGAGAAAGCGCACCCGGCCCGGCGGCATGCCGGCGGCGCGCTCGAGATCGGCCACCAGGGCCGACAGCAATTGCACGTCTCGCGGGTGCTCCACCTTCGGCAGCACCACCACGTCCAGTCCCGGTCGTACGGCGGCGCGCAGGTCGGTCACGGCCGAATTGAGGTCGCCGTTGATGCGCACGGCCACGGCCTTGCCGGCTGCGCGCAGGGCACCGATGGATTCGGACAGGCGCTCGCGGGCGTGGGCGCGGCGAGCCGGGTGCGTGCCGTCCTCGAGATCGAGGATGACGACATCCGCCGGCCTTCGCTCGGCGCTCTGGAGCAGCTTCTCGTTGTCTGCCGGCACGAAGAGAAACGATCTTCGCAAGGACGATGTCATGGCGTCGCCTCCAGGCTTTTCGCCAGCCAGCGTTCGTTGTCCTGGCCGATGCCGGGGGCCGCTCGGCGGATGGCCGGGCGTCGCCCGTTGATCTTGTAGGGCACCGCGTGGATCGGCACCGTGCGGCCGTCCGCCGCCACGGTGTCCACCAGCAGCTCCCGGTCCTGGAGGTAGGGGTGCGACAGCAGGTCCTCGATGTCGCAGACCGCGCCGGCGGTGATGTCGCGGTCGGCGAAGAAGCGCAGCGCTTCGTCCAGGTCCAGCTTGCAGAGATGTTCCTGGATGAGCGCGTCCAGCGCGTCGATGTTCTTCAGCCGCGCCTCGTGGCTCGCAAAGCGCGGGTCCTGCAGTCCCTGGGGATAGCCGATGCCCTCGAACAGGCGCACCAGCGTGCCCTCCATGCCGGCCGAAAGCGCCACCCAGCGATCGTCACGCGTGCGGTAGACGTTGCGCGGCGCGTGCGTCGGCGAACGGCTGCCCGCGCGCACGGTGGCGGCGCCTGTCAGCTTGAACTCGGCCGCTTGCGGGCCGAGGATGGAAAACAGCGGTTCGAACAGCGACAGGTCGATTTCCTGCACCGTGGGCGACGCGTCGGCGTTCTGGCGGTGCAGGGCGGCCAGCGCGAGGGCGGCGCCGTAGAGGCCCGCCACCGAATCGGCCATGGCGAAGGGCGGCAGCACCGGCGGGCGGTCGGCAAAGCCGTTCATCGCGGCAAAACCGCTCATGGCCTCGATCAGCGAGCCGAAGCCGCCCTTGTTGGCGAAAATCCCGGTCTGCCCCCAGCCGGTGATGCGCACCACGACCAGGCGCGGGTTGATCGCCTGCAGCGCCTCGCGGCCCAGCCCCATGCGTTCCAGCGTGCCGGGCCGGAAGTTCTCGACCAAAATGCTCGCCTCGGCCAGCAGGCCGCGCAGTTCGAGCCGGCCGTCGTCGCTGCGCAGGTCCAGGCAAACGCTCTGCTTGTTGCGGCTGTAGGCCAGCCAGTAGGTGCTGACGCCCTCGCGCTTCCAGGCGCGCAGTTCGTCGCCCTTGCCTGGCGGCTCCACCTTGATGACATCTGCGCCCATGTCGGCCAGCACATGGGTCAGCATGTTGCCGGACACCAGGCGGGACAGGTCCACCACCCGCACGCCGGGCAGCAGCAGCGGTCCGGCTCCTTTGGTCTTGTCGTCCATCGCGTCTCCTTTGGCCGAATGCTAGGAAGCGATGGACTATTTGGGAAATACCGTTTTTACCTAGTCGCTATTGGATTCCGTTCTACCGGCGCACTTTCACCGGCGCACCTCTCCGACGCACTTGCCCGGCGCACTTTCAGACTGTCAGTCTTCCAGGCTGCCCGGCCAGTGGCCGCCGGTGACCAGCGCGCGCAACTGCTCGTACACCAAGCCGGCCACCGCACTCGCGGCCGGTGACAGCGGGCGGCTCAGCGAGGTCGCGCAGACGATGGTCCGGGAGATCGCCGGCGAGCGCAGCTGTGCGCAGCCGAGCCGGCCCTGCCGCACCTCGTCGGCCACCGCCGCAGGGGACAGCACCGTGCAGGCGATGCCCTGCTCGACGGCTTTCTTGATGTTGGGCAGCGAGTCGATTTCCGCCACCACGTTCATCCGTACGCCATGAAGCGCACACGCCTCGTCGAGGATGCGGCGCAGCCCGTGATCCTTGCCGGGCAACAGAAGGGCGAAGTCGGCAAGGCGTGAAAAGACCAGGCCTTTCGGCCCGCCGGCATGCAGCCCCGGCGGGAAGACGAAACCCAGCTCCTCGCGCAGCACCGGCCGCTGCGTCAGCCAGGTCTCCGGCGCGGCGCCGAACAGCACGCTCACATCCAGCCGGCCCGTTTGCAGCCACTCCTTGAGGAAGCCGCTGTGGCTTTCCACCAGCCGCAAGGTCACCTTGGGGAAGCGCGAACGCACTGCCTGCAGGATGGGCAGGGTGGCCACCAGCGCGACGGTCGTCGGCAGGCCGACCAGCACGTCGCCTTCCGGTTCGACCGGGTCGGCTCGCGCGGCCTGGCGGGCTCTCTCCACATCCGACAGCACGATGCGCGCGTGCTCGGCGAAACGGCGGCCGCTGTCGGTCGGCGTCATGCCCCGGCTGGAACGGACGAAAAGCGTGGCTCCCAGTTCGGCCTCCAGCGCCGCCATGTGCTGGCTGAGCGCCGGCTGGGCGACATGCAGCATGCGCGACGCGCCCAACAGGCTGCCGGCTTCGATGACGCCGATGAAATACCGGAGTTGGCGCAGTTCCATATGGGCGATTATCAGGCTGCCGGTCTTGTGGTCTGTGGAAAAATCAATTCTTGAATGCCGAGGGGTGAGTAATGCATTTTTTCCGCCGATTCGACTGGCGTGGATTTGGCCGCCAATGCATTATTCGAGGTTAAAAAATGGGCGCCGGGATAATGGCGTGCGTCATTTCATGGCCTGCATCGATCATATCGAAAGGATTATCCGGATCATCGCGCATCACGAGATGCGGAGTACCTCGAACTGCTGTCGGATTGCAGCCACCTGTATCGACACCTCGTCGCCCTCGCATTTACCCACTAGGGCCCTGCCCAGGGGCGCTTCGCTGCTCACGACCTGCACAATCTCGATGCCGCTGAGCAATTTCATGCTGCCCCCGCCCGGGCCGAGAAAGATGTGTTGCTGCTGGTCATCCGAATCGACCAGGCAGACGAGGGCGCCGAGCTGGATGCCTTTGCTCGCATCGTAGGGACGCGGACGGAATTGTTGCCAGTGGGCCAAAGCCTGGCGAATGGCTTCGGCGCGCCGCGCCTGGCCGGTGGCCAGGTAGGCCGCTTCCAGTCCCAGGGTGTCGTATTTGTTTTCGGCGATGTTTTCTTCGTGAGTCGCCGTTTCGTGGGACGCCCGCACGGCGTGTTCGGCTTGCAGCAGGTCTTCGGCCAGCCGGGCCAGCACTTGCTGCTGCAGTAATAATTTATCCATGGTCACAAGTAGGTATCTGGAAATCGCATTCGACTCGCAAGTGCTGAAAACTTCACCGAGCTTTCCTATATTCAGTCGCTGCACTTTAAAGCCCGCCAGTCGGGCGAAATATAATAAACAAGGTGTCAGACAGGAGTTTATCGACGATGCACATGATGTCTCACGCTGCATGGTTCGATTGTGTCGGCGGGAAGCCGTCATTCGCACCGTCGACGTGCCGCGGCGCGGCCGCTCGACTTCTCTTTCGCACCCCGCTGCACAAGCCTTCCCTGATGCGTGAACAGCCTTATTTCGCGGCATTGTCCGACAGCGCTGCGTGTTCACCCCAAGTCGATCTGGCGGGGTTATTGCTTACCCTCACGCAGGCAGTTTCTCCCCCCACATCGAAAGATTCGCTTCTATGGACATCCTGCTCCAGCAGGTCATCAACGGGCTGGTGCTCGGCAGCGTCTATGCGCTGGTCGCACTGGGCTACACGATGGTGTACGGCATCATCAATCTCATCAATTTCGCGCACGGCGAGGTGCTGATGGTGGGGGCGCTCACCAGTTGGAGTGTCATCGGCCTGATGCAGGAAGCCATGCCCTGGGCGCCGGGCTGGCTGGTGCTGCTGCTGTCGATGGTGATCGCCTGCATCGTCTCTGCAGCGCTCAATTTCGTGATCGAGAAAGTCGCCTACCGGCCGCTGCGCAACGCGCCCAAGCTGGCAACGCTGATCACCGCCATCGGCGTGTCGCTCCTGCTGCAGACGCTGGCGATGATCGTCTGGAAGCCCAACGTCAAGGTGTACCCGTCGCTGCTGCCGAGCGAGCCTTACGCCATCGGCGGCGCGGTGATCACGCCGACGCAGTTGCTGATCCTGGGGCTGACGGCGGTGTCGCTGGCGGTGTTGATGTGGCTGGTGCATTTCACCCGCCTGGGCCGGGCCATGCGTGCCACCGCCGAGAACCCGCGGGTGGCGGCGCTGATGGGCGTGAAGCCCGATCTGGTGATTTCGGCGACTTTCGTGATCGGCGCGGTGCTGGCGGCCATCGCCGGCGTGATGTACGCGGCCAACTACGGCACGGCGCAGCACACCATGGGTTTCCTGCCGGGTCTCAAGGCCTTCACCGCGGCGGTGTTCGGCGGTATCGGCAACCTGGGCGGCGCGGTGCTGGGCGGCATCCTGCTGGGGCTGATCGAGTCGATCGGCTCCGGCTACATCGGCGAGCTGACCGGCGGGGTGCTGGGCAGCCACTACGCGGACATCTTCGCCTTCGTGGTGTTGATCGTGATCCTCACGCTGCGGCCGTCCGGGCTGCTCGGCGAGCGCGTGGCCGACCGGGCCTGAAAGGGAGACGACCGACATGACCAATCCCTTTTCTCCGCAAGCGTCCCAGGGCACCCGGATCGCTGCCTGGCTGATCGCCACAGTGCTGCTGCTGGTGCTGCCGCACGGCCTGCAATATTTCGGCAACGCCTGGGTGCGCATCGCCGACCTGGCGCTGCTCTACGTGATGCTGGCGCTGGGCCTGAACATCGTGGTGGGCTACGCCGGGCTGCTCGACCTGGGCTACGTGGCTTTCTACGCGGTGGGCGCCTACCTGTTCGCGCTGCTGGCGTCGCCGCACCTGGCGGAAAACTTCGCGGCCATTGCCTCGATGGCGCCCGCCGGCATCCACATCTCGCTGTGGCTGGTGCTGCCGCTGGCGGCCGTGGTGGCGGCCTTCTTCGGCGCATTGCTGGGTGCGCCCACGCTCAAGCTGCGCGGCGATTACCTGGCCATCGTCACGCTGGGCTTCGGCGAGATCGTGCGCATCTTCCTGAACAACCTCGACCGGCCGGTGAACCTCACCAACGGGCCCAAGGGCATCGGGCAGATCGACTCGGTGAAGTTCTTCGGGCTCGACCTGGGCAAGCGGCTGTCCATCGGCGAGGACTACGACATCCCGGCGGTCACGCTGTACTACTACCTGTTCCTGGCGCTGGTCGTGGTGAGCATCGTGATCTGCTCGCGGCTGCAGGATTCGCGCATCGGCCGGGCCTGGATGGCCATCCGCGAGGACGAGATCGCCGCCAAGGCCATGGGCCTCAACACCCGCAACCTCAAGCTCATGGCGTTTGCGATGGGAGCGAGTTTCGGCGGGGTGTCGGGCGCCATGTTCGGCGCCTTCCAGGGCTTCGTCTCGCCCGAGTCCTTCAGCCTGATGGAGTCGGTGATGATCGTCGCGATGGTGGTGCTGGGCGGCATCGGCCACATCCCCGGCGTGGTGCTGGGGGCCATCCTGCTGTCTTCGCTGCCGGAGGTGTTGCGCTATGTGGCCGGGCCGCTGCAGCAGATGACCGACGGCCGGCTCGATGCGTCCATCCTGCGGCAGTTGCTGATCGCGCTGGCGATGATCGCGGTGATGCTGCTGCGTCCGCGCGGGTTGTGGCCGGCGCCGGATCACGGGCGGGTGCTGGAGGAGAAGGCATGAGCGCCGCCGCGAGTGCAGCGACGGCTGCGAATGCTGCGATGGCCTCTACCGACGATGTGGTGCTGGACGTGCGCGGCATCGGCAAGCGCTTCGGCGGCCTGCAGGCGCTGGCCGATGTCGCCATGACGATCCGGCGCGGCCAGGTCTACGGCCTGATCGGCCCGAACGGCGCGGGCAAGACCACTTTCTTCAACGTGATCACCGGCCTCTACACGCCGGACAGCGGCAGCTTCGCGCTGGACGGCAAGCCCTACCAGCCGAGCGCGGTGCACGAGGTGGCGCGCGCCGGCATCGCCCGCACTTTCCAGAACATCCGGCTGTTCGCCGACATGACGGCCCTGGAGAACGTGATGGTCGGGCGGCACATCCGCAGCCGGTCGGGGCTGTTCGGCGCCATCCTGCGAACCAAGGCGTTCAAGGCCGAAGAAGCCGCCATCCGCGAGCAGGCGCGCTCGCTGTTGACCTATGTCGGCATCGGCCGTTTTGCGGATGTGCGGGCGCGCACGCTGTCGTACGGCGACCAGCGGCGGCTGGAGATCGCCCGGGCGCTGGCCACCGAACCCAAGCTGATCGCGCTGGACGAACCCGCCGCCGGCATGAACGCCACCGAAAAAGTGCAGTTGCGTGCGCTCATCGACCGCATCCGCAACGACGGCCGCACCGTGCTGCTGATCGAGCACGACGTGAAGCTGGTGATGGGCTTGTGCGACCGCGTCACCGTGCTCGACTACGGCCGGCAGATCGCCGAAGGCACGCCGGCCGAGGTGCAGAAAAACGAGAAAGTGATCGAAGCCTATCTAGGCACCGGGGCCCACTGAGATGCAAGCGATGCAAGACAAGATTTCGACGACGCCCTTGCTGGAAGTGCGCGGCCTGCGTGTCGCCTACGGCGGGATCCAGGCGGTGAAAGGGGTGGATTTCTCGGTGGCGGAGGGCGAGTTGGTGTCGCTGATCGGCTCCAACGGCGCCGGCAAGACGACCACCATGAAGGCCATTACCGGCATGTTGCCGCTGGCCGGGGGCGAAGTGCTGTACGGCGGCAAGTCGATCCTCGGTCTCGGGGCCTGGGACCTGGTGCGAACCGGCCTGGCCATGGTGCCGGAGGGGCGCGGCGTGTTCGCCCGCATGACCATCGTCGAGAACCTGCAGATGGGCGCCTACATCCGCGACGACAAGGCGGAGATCGCATCCGACATCGAGCGCGTCTTCACCACCTTTCCCCGGCTCAAGGAACGCCGCGCACAGCTCGCCGGCACCATGAGCGGCGGCGAACAGCAGATGCTGGCGATGGGGCGGGCGCTGATGAGCCGGCCCAGGCTGCTGCTGCTGGACGAGCCGTCGATGGGGCTGTCGCCGATCATGGTCGACAAGATCTTTGAGGTCATCCAGCAGGTGGCGGGGCAGGGCACCACGATCCTGCTGGTGGAGCAGAACGCCAGCCGGGCGCTGCAGATCGCCGACCGGGCCTACGTGATGGAGTCGGGGCTGGTCACGCTGGAGGGCGATGCCGCCACCTTGCTGCACGACCCGAAGGTGCAGGCCGCCTATCTGGGCGAATGAAGGCGTTGCGCCCATAAAAAAAGGCGCGGTACAGACCGCGCCTTTTTTGTCGACGGCACCGGCTCGCGGCGCCTTCGTCGTCATCAGTAGTTGTAGCGCATGCCGACGGTGACGGCCTGGACGCGGTCCTTGCGGTCGCCGGCAAACTTGAAGTCGTGGCTTTCGTACTCGAGGGTGGCCGCCACTTGCGGGGTGAAGTAGTAGCTGGCGCCGATGCCGTAGGAAACGCCGAAACCGTTGTCCTTGCCGCCCGTCACGCCGGTGCCGGCGACCGAGGAGGTCTTGGTCCAGCCGTAGGTGGTGCCGACCTTGCCGAACACGTCGAAGCGGTCGCCGATGGGGGCCTTGGCCACCAGGCTCAGGTTCAGGCCGTGGGCTTCGGTGTTGCCGCCGGCACGGTCGATCTTGCCGAAGTTGACGTAGCCCAGCTCCAGGCCGAGGTTCTGGTTGAACATGCCACCGCCGTACAGCTTGAAGGCGGTGTCCTTGTCGTCGTAGTTGAAGCCGCCGACGTTGCCGGCGTCGACCTTGTACTTGGACTGGCCGACCGACAGGCCGACATATCCGGCAGTGGTGTAGGGGATGTAGGACGCGCGGGTGGTCGAGGCGGTGTTGTAGGCCTGGGCGAATGCGCCGCCGCACGATGCGGCGAGGAGGGCTGCGCACAGGGCGGACTTGCCCAGGGAGAGACGGCTGGCGGTCATGTGGTGTCCTTGAAATTGGATGCGGGAGAAATCTTTGTATGCGCCTGTCAGTTGGCGCATACGTATGTTTTGCTTGTCAGGTAGGTGTTTCCTGTCGGACAGTCCGGAAGTGCCTGTAGGAGCGCAGCCAGTTTGCGTTTGATGACAGTTTTGTGACGTGAGCGGGCGCGCAGCTACACTCGCGCCTTTTGCCCGGACTTCGGTCGGGGTCCATTTCCGCTGGGAGAAGCCAATGTTTTTTGGCAAGTTGTTGCCCCGAGAGGGCAATTTTTTCGAGATGTTCAATCAGCATGCGGAGCGCATCGTGGAGGCCGCGCATGCCTTCTCCGGCCTCGTGGCGAACTACAGCGACCTGGCGCTGCGCGAGAAGTACAGCAAGGAAGTCGACGACGCCGAGCGTGCGGCCGATCGCGTCACGCACGATGTCAACCGGGCCATCCACAAGACCTTCATCACGCCGATCGATCGCGAACAGATCCACTCGCTGATCAACACCATGGACGACGTGGCCGACCTGATCCAGGACACGGCCCAGACCATGGCCCTGTACGACATCCGCGTCATGACCGAAGAAATCTCCGGCCTGGCCGATCTCAGCGTGAAGTGCTGCGAACGCCTGCAGAGCGCGGTCAAGCTGCTCGACAAGATCGCCGACCCCGGCACGGCCGAAGCCGCGCTGAAGACCTGCGAAGAAATCGACCGGCTCGAATCCGATGCCGACCGGGCCATGCGCAGCGCCATGAGCAAGCTGTTCCGCAACGAGCCGGATGTGCGCGAGCTGATCAAGCTCAAGGCCATCTACGAGCTGCTGGAAAGCATCACCGACAAGTGCGAGGACGTCGCCAACCTGATCGAGGGCATCGTCCTCGAGAACTCCTGAACACGCGGACTCGAGCATGGCAACGGTCCAAGTAGCCCTCTGGGCGGTCGTTCTGCTGGTCGCGCTGGCACTGGTTTTCGACTTCATGAACGGCTTTCACGACGCGGCGAACTCCATCGCCACGGTCGTTTCGACCGGCGTACTGAAGCCGGGCCAGGCGGTGGTGTTCGCCGCCTTTTTCAACCTGGTCGCGATCGGCGTGTTCCACCTGAGCGTGGCGGCGACCGTGGGCAAGGGCATCGCCATGCCGGGCGTGGTGGACATCCACGTGGTGTTCGGCGCTCTGGTCGGCGCCATCACCTGGAACGTCATCACCTGGCACTACGGGATTCCCAGCAGTTCGTCGCACGCGCTGATCGGCGGCATCGTGGGTGCGGTGATGGCCAAGGCCGGCACCAGCGCCCTGGTGTTTTCGGGCATCTGGCGCACCGTGCTGTTCATCTTCGTGTCGCCGGTGCTGGGCTTCCTGCTGGGCTCGCTGATGATGGTAGCCGTGGCCTGGGTGTGCCGGCGCGCCACGCCGTCGAAGGTCGACCGGTGGTTTCGTCGCCTGCAGCTGGTGTCCGCGGGCGCCTACAGCCTGGGCCACGGCGGCAACGATGCGCAGAAGACCATCGGCATCATCTGGATGCTGCTGATCGCCACCGGCTACGCGCAGGCTTCCGACAGCCTGCCGCCCACCTGGACCATCGTCTCCTGCTATGCCGCGATTGCGATGGGCACCATGTTCGGCGGCTGGCGCATCGTCAAGACGATGGGTCAGAAGATCACCAAGCTGAAGCCGGTGGGTGGCTTCTGTGCCGAAACCGGGGGCGCCATCACGCTGTTCGTGGCGACGGCGCTGGGTATTCCGGTATCGACCACCCACACCATCACCGGCGCCATCGTCGGGGTGGGCTCGACGCAGCGGGCCAGCGCGGTGCGCTGGGGCGTGGCGGGCAACATCGTCTGGGCCTGGGTGCTCACCATTCCGGCATCCGCCACGGTGGCGGCGCTGGCTTATTGGGTCAGCAATCTGCTGTTCTGATCCGGCCTCAACTGGCGCGGGCGCGGGCCTGGTCCAGCGCGTAGGTGAAGTAATGCTCGAAGCCGTAGGCCAGCGTGGCCATCAGCACGCCGGTGCCGATGAGCAGGGCGCAGATGACCGCCAGGATGGTCAGCCAGTTGCTGCTGCCGCTCGTGGCATCCGGCGCGAGCTGCGGGTTGTGGCGGGCATTCCATTTGTCGGGCAGCGTCAGGCCGTAGACGATGGCCGTCAGCGAGCAGGCGGCGATCACGCAGCCCAGCAGCGGGATCAACAGCCAGCTCCAGGTGTCGTCCAGCCCGAACTCGCGGGCGCGCTGCAGGCCGTAGAGGCCCAGTGCCGACGGCACCGGCAACAACCAGCCGAGGGTGTCGCCCATGCCGCCGAGGTAGAAGCGGTGCAGCCCCAGCGGCCCCCCCAGAAAGGCCAGCCAGGCGGCCAGGGTCTTGTTCTTGCCCGCCTTCATTCGGGCGCCGTGGTGTCGCCGGCGCCCAGCGGCTTCTGCATCAGAACGACATCCAGCCACTGGCCGAACTTCCAGCCGCTGGACTTGAAGATGCCCGCATCCGCGAAACCCGCGCCGCGGTGCAGTCGGATCGAGGCCTGGTTGTCGGCCCCGCCGATCACCGCGATCAGCTGGCGCACGCCGGCCTGGGTGGCCGCCTCGCACAGTGCGTCGAGCAGTGCGCGGCCACGACCGCCGCCGACCGCGTCCGGTGCGAGGTAGATGGAGTTCTCGGCCGAGAAGCGGTACGCCGGGCGCGGCTTGAACCAGTTGCAGTAGGCATAGCCGGCGACGCCGCCTTTTCCGTCTTCGAGGACCAGGTAGGGCATGCCGCGCGACAGCACTTCGGCATAGCGGGCGGTCATGGTGGCGAGGTCGGGCGCTTCGGTCTCGAAACTGGCGGTGCTGTGCAGCACGTAATGCGCGTAGATGTCCGTGATGGCGGGGAGATCGGCGTCTGTTGCGATACGAATGGTGTGCATGAAATAAAGAAAGCTATAATCGCCGGCTTTGCAGCGTGTCGCTGGCCGGGTGGCCATGTCGCGTGTCTCAACGCCGCAGATAAAACTGTCTGGTCTTATTTCTCAGCGAATTTCGCTACGAGGCCAGGCAACCACCCAAGGATAAATCATGGTCGTCATTCGACTCTCCCGCGGCGGCTCCAAGGGCCGTCCTTTCTTCAACATCGTCGTTGCCGACAAGCGCGTGCGCCGCGATGGCCGTTTCATCGAGCGCGTGGGTTTCTACAACCCTAGCGCCCGTGGCGGCGAAGAAGGCCTGCGTGTCGCACAAGACCGCGTGAGCTACTGGGTCGGCGTCGGCGCACAAGTTTCGCCGACCGTCGAACGCCTGCTGCGTACTTCGCAAAAGGCCCTGGCCGCTGCCGCTCCGGTCGCTGCCTGAGCTGTTTGCAAAAGCCCCGCGGATTCACCTCCGCGGGGCTTTTTTCGTTTTTCAGAACCCTTTTTGCCTGACCACCCATGCTGCCTGGACTCGAACCCGCCGAACTGCCCGCCGACGCCATCGAAGTCGGCCGTATCGCCGACGCATGGGGCATCAAGGGATGGTTCAAGGTGCTGGCTTACAGCGCGTCCCCGGAGGCCCTGTTTTCGTCCAAGCGCTGGTTCATCCAGTCGCCGGCAGCCGCCGGTCCCGAGGCGGGCAAGGTGTTCAAGCTGGCAGTGGTGCAGGCCAAGGAGCACTCCGACACGGTGGTCGCCACCGCGCATGACGTGCCGGACCGCACCGCGGCCGAGGCCCTCAAGGGCGCCCGGGTGTTCGTTGCACGCTCCAGTTTCCCGTCCACCGCCGAGGACGAGTATTACTGGGTCGACCTGATCGGCCTGAACGTCGTCAACCGCGAAGGCGTCGACCTGGGTGTGGTGCGCGAACTGCTTTCCACCGGGCCGCAAACCGTGTTGGTGATGGAATTCCAGGCAGAGGGCAAGACCCAGGAGCGGATGATTCCGTTCGTGGGTGTCTACATCGACAAGGTCGACTTGGCGGGCAAGCTCATTTCGGTCGACTGGCAAACCGACTTCGACCTGTAGTCGCCATGCGTTTCGACGTCGTCACGCTGTTTCCGGAACTCTTCGCGCCGTTTCTGGCAAGTGGTGTCACCCGCCGTGCATACGAAGGCCCGGTCACGGTACGCCTGTGGAATCCGCGTGACTATGCCGAAGGCAATTACCGTCGGGTCGATGACCGGCCGTTCGGCGGCGGCCCCGGCATGGTGATGATGGCCGAGCCCATGGCGCGCTGCCTGGATGCCATCCGCGCCGACCGCGCCGAAGACGCGCCCGCACCGGTCGTGTTGTTCTCCCCGCTGGGCGATCGGCTGGATCATTCCTCGGTCGAGGGGTGGTCTGCGAGCGCCGGCGCAGTTTTGGTCTGCGGACGCTACGAGGGTGTCGACCAGCGCTTCATCGACGCGTACGTCGACAGGCAGATCAGCCTGGGCGACTTCGTCTTGTCGGGCGGCGAGCTTCCGGCCATGGCGCTGCTCGACGCGGTAGCCCGCCTGCAGCCCGGCGTGCTCAACGACGAAGGAAGTCACCAGCAGGACAGCTTCAACCCGGCACTCGACGGCCTGCTCGACTGCCCGCACTACACCCGGCCCGAGACCTGGCGCGAGCGGCCGGTGCCGTCAGCGCTGACGTCCGGCGACCACGCCCGGATCGAACGCTGGCGGCGAGAGCAGCGTGTGTCGCTGACCACGGCGCTGCGTCCCGACCTGTTGCCTGCCAAAAAAAGCGGCATATAATCCGCGGTTCCCCGATCCTCTCTCGGCCGCGTTGCGCCCAAGCTGCAAAACGCCTTTTGTGCAGCCGTCACGATCCGGGTCAATGAAGAAGCATCATGGCTAATCTCATCGAAATCCTCGAGCAGGAAGAAATCGCCCGCCTGGGCAAGACGGTTCCGGTTTTCGCTCCTGGCGATACCGTCATCGTCAGCGTGAACGTCGTCGAAGGCACCCGCAAGCGCGTGCAGGCTTTCGAAGGCGTGGTGATCGCAAAGCGCAACCGGGGCCTCAACAGCGGCTTCACCGTGCGCAAGATCTCCAGCGGCGAAGGCGTGGAACGCACCTTCCAGACCTACAGCCCGCTGATCGCCGGTATCGAAGTGAAGCGTCGCGGCGATGTCCGTCGCGCCAAGCTGTACTACCTGCGTGAGCGTAGCGGCAAGTCGGCTCGTATCAAGGAAAAGCTGCCCTCCCGCGTGAAGGTTGCAGCACCGGCCGCGGCTTAATCCGTCGTCGTTCCTGTTCGACCGGTCCGATTCGTTCGCCGGTCGCCTGAAAGCCGCTGCCGCTCACCGCGCAGCGGCTTTCTTGTTTGTCCCGTCGGATGATCTCGATGACTCTGCCCCCGCCCAACGATCCTGAATCCCAGATTCCGCTGTCGCAACTGGCGGGTTTCGACGCGCGTGCGGTGCCGGTGGCGGGCATCGACAGCCATCTGCCCGCGGTGCCTGCAGTGCGTTTGCTGCCGCAGGCCTTACGCGATCGCCTGTCGCACCAGCCGTCCTGGACCCCCGACATGGCCAGCGAGCCGATGCGCGCCGGCCGCGACCCGCGGCCGGCCGCCGTGCTGGTCGGTATCGTCGAGCGCCCGGCCGGGCTGACGGTGCTGCTCACCGAGCGCACCGCGCACCTTTCCAGCCATTCCGGACAGGTGGCGTTTGCGGGCGGCCGCACCGATCCCGAGGACGACGGTCCGGTCGGCACCGCATTGCGCGAAGCATGGGAAGAGGTCGGGCTGGAGGCAAAATTCGTCGAGGTGATCGGCTTGCTGCCGCGCTACGGCACCGTGTCCGCCTACCTGGTCACGCCGGTCGTGGCGCTGGTCGCACCGGGGTTCACGCTGACCCCACACGACTTCGAAGTGGCCGATGTGTTCGAGGTGCCTCTGGCCTTCCTGATGGACCCGGCGCACCACCGCCGCCATCGGGTCGACGCCCCGGACGGTCGGCGCGAGTGGCTCTCCATGCCCTGGACCGATCCGGCTACCGGCAAGGAGCATTTCATCTGGGGCGCCACTGCGGGCATGCTGCGCAACCTCTACCGGCTGCTGGTCACCTGACACCCCTTCGCGCACCGATATGATCGCCGCATGAGTTTTTTTGCCATCCTGATCGCCCTGCTGCTGGAGCAGGCGCGGCCCTTGTCCAGCACCAATCCGATCCACGGCGGCCTGCGGGCCTGGGCGCTGTCCGCAAGCCGTAATTTCGACGCCGGGCGGCCGCACCACGGCTGGGTCGCCTGGACGGTCGCGGTGGTGGTGCCGACAGTGCTCGTCTTCGGCGTGCACGCCTTGCTGTTGTGGGGGCTGGGCTGGCCCTTCGCGCTGTTGTGGAACATCGCGGTGCTGTACCTCACCCTGGGTTTTCGCCAGTTCAGTCACCACTTCACCGACATTCGCGACGCCTTGCTGGACGGCGACGAAACCCGTGCCCGCGAACTCCTGGCGCGCTGGCAGCAGGTAGACGCCAGCGAGTTGCCACGCAGCGAGGTGGTGCGCCACGTCGTCGAATATTCGGTGCTGGCCGCGCATCGCCATGTGTTCGGTGTGCTGGCCTGCTTTTCCATCCTGGCCGCCTGCGGCCTGGGGCCGGCGGGCGCGGTGCTGTATCGCCTGGCCGAATTCGCGTCGCGCTACTGGAGCCGCAAGGCGGCCCGCCCCAGCGCCCATGCCACCAGTCCGTCGCTGCAACGCGCGGCGCACCTCACCTGGACGGCGATCGACTGGTTGCCGGCCCGCATGACCGCCCTGAGCTTCGCCGTCGTCGGCAACTTCGAGGAAGCCATCGAAGGCTGGCGCTACCACGCGCAACGTTTCCCCAACGACAACGACGGCGTGATCCTGGCCGCCACCGCAGGCGCCGTCGATGTACGCCTGGGCGGCAGCGCGCTGCGTTCGGCGGGTGACAGTGGTTTCTTGGATGCCGCCAGCGCCGAGCAGATCGGCAGCGACGACAGCCCGAGTACGCCGGGCCGTCCACCGGAGAACGCCCACCTGGCCCAGGTGGTCGGTCTGGTGTGGCGGTCGGTGGTGGTGTGGGTGGGCCTGCTGGCGCTCCTGAGCTTTGCCCGTCTGCTCGGCTGATTCCTTTCTCGCCCGGTCGCACGCCGAGGTTTCGTGCGCCACCCCGATTCCAGGAGATTCCACGTGTCCCTCACCCCGCCCAGCTGGTGGAGCCCGGTCGTCGCCGGCCTCGTGCCCTACGTGCCTGGCGAGCAGCCCAGGATCGAGCGGCTGACCAAGCTCAATACCAACGAAAACCCATACCCGCCGTCTCCGGCCGTCGTCAAGGCGATCCACGCGGCGGCCGTGGAAGGCCTGCAGCTTTACCCCGACCCGGATGCCGGCGCGCTGCGCCGCAGCATCGCCACTCGCCACGGCTTGGCGGTGGACGAAGTCTTCGTCGGCAACGGCTCCGACGAGGTGCTGGCCCATGCTTTCTTCGCCTTCTTCCAGCACGCCGGACAGCCGCTGCTGTTTCCGGATATCACCTACAGCTTCTACAAGGTGTATTGCGGCCTGTACGGCATTCCCTACGAGACGGTGCCGCTGGGCGATGGGTTGAAGGTCGATATCGAGGGTTTTGCGCGCCCGGACAAAGCGCCGGTGGCGGGTGTCGTCATCGCCAGTCCCAATGCGCCCACCGGCGAAGGCCTGGGACTGCCGGCCATCGAAAGGTTGTTGCAGATGCATCCGCAGCGGCTGCTGCTGGTGGACGAGGCGTATGTCGATTTCGGGGGCGTCAGCGCGCTGTCGCTGGTCGGGCGGCATGCCAATCTGCTGGTGGTCCAGACGCTTTCCAAATCGCGTTCGCTGGCCGGCCTGCGCGTTGGCTTTGCCTGCGGCCAGCGCCCCTTGATCGAAGCGCTGGAGCGGGTGAAGAACAGCTTCAACTCGTATCCGCTCGATCGCCTCGCCATCGCTGGCGCCGTGGCGGCGATGGAGGACGAAGCGCATTTCGACCGGACGCGTCGGGCCGTCATGCATACGCGGGAGGGACTGGCCCTGCAACTCGAAGACATGGGCTTCGAAGTCTTGCCGTCGCAGGCCAACTTCGTGTTCGTGCGCCATCCCGGCCACGACGCGAGGACCATCGCGGCCGGCCTGCGCGGTCAAGGCGTGCTGGTCAGGCACTTTTCGTTGCCGCGCATCGACCAGTACCTGCGTATCAGCATCGGAACGCCGGAGCAGTGCGGTGTGCTGGTCGAGGCGTTGCGTGAGGTGTTGGGCGTGGGCTAGAGCTTGAGTTGGCGCGCCGGGCCTACGCGTGCTTTCGCCAGGCCTTCAATACCGTTTCGGCTCGCTCAGTTCGGCATGCAGCTCGGTATAGATCTTGTACCGGTGCGCGTCGATTTCGCCCGCTTCGAGGGCGGTGCGTACGCCACAGCCCGGCTCGTGCAGATGCGAGCAGTTGTAGAACTTGCACTCGCCGGCGTGCGCCGCGATGTCGGGCATGTTGTCTGCCAGTTGAGGTGGCTCGATGTGATACAGGCCGAACTCCTGGAAGCCCGGCGAGTCGATGATGCCGGTGACACGTTCCTCGCCCGGCACCCAGTAGAAGCTCGTGCTGGTGGTGGTGTGTTTTCCTGAATTCAGGGCCTGGGATATTTCGCCGGTGAGCGCCAGCGCGCCGGGCACCATCAGGTTGATCAGCGTACTTTTGCCGGCACCCGAGGGCCCCAGCACCAGGGTCGTCTTGCCGTGCAGCAGCTTGGTCAGCTCCGCGTGGTCGGCGTCCGGCGACGAGGTGAGCGACAGCGGCAACACGCCGTATTTCATTCGCCGATAGGGCAACAGCCGCTCCCAGGCGCGTGCGAAAGGCTTCACCAGGTCGCTCTTGTTCACCCCGACGATGGGCACGATGCCTGCCGCTTCGGCCGCGATCAGGGCCCGCGACAGCTGCATGGCGGAGAACTCCGGCTCGGCTGCCACCAGCATCAGGATCTGGTCGAGGTTGGCCGCGAAGGACTTGGTTCGCAGTTCGTCCTGCCGGTAGAACAGATTGCGCCGCTCGACCACTTTTTCGACGGTGCCGGTATCGCCCTGGCCGGGCAGCGGCGCCTGCCACAGGACCCGGTCGCCCACCACGGCCTGGCTCTTCTTGCCGCGCGGAGTGCAGATGCGGCGTTCGCCGTCCGGGCTCTCGACCACGCAGTGCCGGCCGTGGGCCGCCACGACCAGGCCCTCGTCCGTGTCGTGGGCTTGTTGCAGGCGGGTGGTCATGGGGCCACCAGCGCATCCGCCGCAGTGGCGCAGGCGAAATCGGTGGCGGACAGGCCTTTGACGTCGTGGGTGTTCCAGCGCACGGTGCAGCTGCCGTACTTCACCGCGAGGTCGGGGTGGTGGTCCTGGCGGTGGGCGATCAGCGCCAGGGCGTTCACGAAAGCCAGCGTCTGGTAGTAATCAGGGAAGCGGTAGGTTTTCTCGATGGCGACGTCGGCGCCGTCGCCGGTCAGTGCCCAGCCCTCGAGCTGCGCCAGTTGCGACACCACTTCGACCGGGCCGAGCGCCTTGCGGGTTTCGGAGGCCCAGTTTTTTTGTTTGAGTTCGATTGCAGCGGTCATGGTCAGGCTCCGGCCATCCGCGTCAGCCTCTCGGCCGCAGGCGGATGGGAGTAATAGAAACGGACGAACAGCGGGTCGGGCGTCAGGGTGGCCGCGTTGTCCTCGTAGAGCTTCAGCAGGGCCCGGGCCAGGGCGGTGTGCCCGGTTTGCGCCACCGCGAAGGCGTCGGCCTGGAACTCGTCGCGGCGCGACATGCCTGCGGTCAGTGGCGACAGGAAGAAGGTGAAGGGCGGCAGCACCAGCATGAACAGCAGCAGCGCCAGCGCGTCGTTGGCGCCTTCCATGTTGGGCGCCACCCCCAGGCCCAGGTAGAACCAGGGCGCGCCGGACAGCCAGCCCAGCAGGCCGAAGCCCAGCAGCGCCACGGCGGCCATGGTGATCAGGCGCTTGGGGATGTGGCCGTGCTTGAAGTGACCGAGTTCGTGGGCGAGCACGGCATCGACTTCGTCCGGATCCAGGCGCTGCAGAAGGGTGTCGTAGAACACCACCCGCTTGGCCGCACCGAAGCCGGTGAAATAGGCGTTGGCGTGGGCACTGCGGCGGCTGCCGTCCATGACAAAGAAACCTTTGGCGGCGAAACCGCAGCGCTGCATCAGCGCGCTGGCGCGGGTTTTCAGTGTCTCGTCTTCCAGCGGCTTGAACTTGTTGAAGAGGGGCGCGATGAGTGTCGGGTAGATCACCAGCAGCGACAGGTTGAGCGCCATCCAGGCGCCCCAGGCCCACAGCCACCACAGCGTGCCCGCAGCGGCCATCAGCCACAGCACCAGCGCCAGGATGGGCAGGCCGATCAGGGCGCCCAGGAAGGTGGCCTTGGCCAGGTCCGCCACCCACAACGCGGGCGTATTGCGGTTGAAGCCGAAGCGCTGCTCCAGCACGAAAGTGCGATACAGCGAAAAGGGCAGGTCGATGGCGCCGCCGATGAGCGTGAAGGCGGCCACCAGCAGCAATTGCTGAAGCATGCCGGGGCCGGTCCAGGCCATCAGCGTACGGTTGAGCAGGTCGAGGCCGCCGAACAGGGTCCAGGCCAGCAGCACCACCGTTCCCACGCTCAGTTCCAACAGGCCGAGCCGCGACTTGGCCAGGGTGTAGTCGGCGGCTTTCTGATGTGCGGCCAGCGTGATGCGCTCGGCGAACGGTGCGGGCACGCCGGGCCGGTGCTGGGCGACATGGCGCATCTGCCGGGACGCCAGCCAGAATTTGACCCCCAGCGAGAGGACCAGAGCGGCGCCGAAAACCACCATCAGCGTGATGGCGGACTGGACGCTGGCCAGCGAGGGCAGGGCGGTGTCGGGGGCGAGTGGTGGCTGCATGGCGGCGCAGTTTAGGTCATGGGCGACAATCCGGGCCATGTCCGAAGCCAACACCCCCGCCTCCCCCGTGGTCCTCGCCAAATCCGACCTGAACCTGGTCTGGCTCGATTGCGAAATGACCGGCCTGGAACCCGATACCGATCGGCTGATCGAGATCGCCGTGGTCGTTACCGGCCCCAACCTCGAACCGCGCGTCGAAGGCCCGGTTTTCGCCATCCATCAAAGCGACGCGGTACTCGCCGGAATGGACGCCTGGAACCAGGGCACGCACGGCCGCAGCGGCCTGACAGACCGGGTGAAGGCATCCACCGTCACCGAGGCCGAAGCCGAACAGCAACTCATCGAGTTCCTGTCGAAATACGTTCCCAAGCGCACGGCGCCCATGTGCGGCAACAGCATCGGCCAGGATCGCCGTTTCCTGGTCCGGTACATGCCGAAGCTGGAAGCTTTCTTTCACTACCGCAACGTGGATGTCAGCACCTTGAAGGAGCTTGCCAAGCGCTGGAAGCCCGAGGTTTGCAGCTCGTTCAAGAAGGCGCAGAAGCACACCGCGTTGGCGGACGTGCACGAATCCATCGAAGAGCTGGTGCACTACCGCAAGCATTTCCTGGCTTTGCCGGAGCCAAAAGCCGCAGACTGACTTGTTTATGACAGGGGGTTGCGGGATAACCCCAGGTCGTGGCATAATCAGCGGCTGCGTTGACGGGAGCCTTGTTAGGTTCTCGCCGCTAATCCTCGCATCTCCCTTCATGCACCGGGCCCGCAAGACCTCTCGTTAACTTGTTGACGAAGGCTCCTGCACCATACGGCCCCCCGCCTCGCCTTCACACAGAAGGTGGCGCAGGCTTCGTTTGATGGTTGATGTTTTTGCCAACCATCCGCGAAGCACCTGCAGGCATTCATTGCCCTGCAGCGCTTGCGCTTGAAAGCTATTTCTTCATGACCGACACGCTCGCCGTGCAGGACGCGTTTGCGCCTGCCGAATCCGATTTCAATTCTTCCATCGACACCAACAACGTCGACACCGGCAACGTCGAGGCTTCGGCTCCGGACGTCGTCGCTGAAAAGCCTAAGGCTACCGGCGAAGGCTTCGCCAAGCTCGGCCTGGCACCGCAGCTGGTGCAAGCCGTCGCCGACCTCGGCTTCAACGACCCGACGGCCGTGCAGGCCAAGGTCGTGCCGATGGCCATGGACACCGGCACCGAAGGCGCCGGCCGTTTCGTCGACCTGATGGTCTCCAGCCAGACCGGCTCCGGCAAGACCGCTGCCTTCCTGCTGCCCGTGCTGCACACCCTGCTGCGCGCCCAGGAACAAGCCGAAGCCAACGAACGCGCCGAATTCGACCGCGCCGTGGCCGAAGCCACCGCTCGGGGCGAAGAAGCGCCGAAGCGTCCTCGCCGCAAGGATCCGACGAACCCGCGCCACTTCAAGGCCGCCACTCCCGGCGCCCTGATCCTGTGCCCGACCCGTGAGCTGGCCCAGCAAGTCGCCGACGACGCCATCGACCTGGTTCGCCACTGCCGCGGCCTGCGCATCGCCAACGTGGTCGGCGGTATTCCTTACCAAGTGCAGATCGCTCGCCTGCAGAACGCCAACCTGGTGGTCGCCACCCCGGGCCGCCTGCTGGACCTGCAGCGCTCGCAGCAGCTCAAGCTCGACCAGGTCAAGTTCCTGGTCGTCGACGAAGCCGACCGCATGCTCGACCTGGGCTTCTCCGACGACCTGGCCGAAGTCAACCAGCTGACCGTCGAACGCAGCCAGACCATGATGTTCAGCGCCACGTTCGCGCCGCGCATCCAGCAACTGGCCCAGCGCGTCATGCGCGAGCCGCAGCGCGTCACCATCGACTCGCCGCAGGAAAAGCACGCCAACATCGAGCAAAAGCTCTACTGGGCCGACAACGCCCAGCACAAGCGCAAGATGCTCGACCACTGGCTGCGCGACACCACCATCAACCAGGCCATCGTCTTCGCCAGCACGCAAGTCGAGTGCGACGGCCTGGCCAACGACCTGCAGCAAGAAGGCTTTTCTGCCGTCGCGCTGCACGGCGCCCTGAGCCAGGGCCTGCGCAATCGCCGCCTGATGGCCCTGCGCCAGGGCCAGGTGCAGATCCTGGTGGCCACCGACGTCGCCGCCCGCGGTATTGACGTCCCCACCATCACCCACGTCTTCAACTTCGGCCTGCCGATGAAGGCCGAGGACTACACCCACCGCATCGGCCGTACCGGCCGTGCCGGACGCGACGGCCTCGCCGTCACGTTCGCCGAGTTCCGCGATCGCCGCAAGATCTTCGACATCGAAGGCTACAGCCGCCAGACCTTCAAGGCAGACGTCATCGTTGGCCTGGAACCGCAGGCCCGCTTCACCCCCGAGCGTCCGCGTGGCAACGACCGTGGCGGCCCGCGCAGCGGTCCCCGTCCCGCCGGCGGCGGTTTCGGTGGCGGCGAAGGCCGCGACTACGCTCGCAAGCCGGCTTTCGGCGACCGCGGCGGCCGCAGCGAAGGCTTCGGTGCACGTCCTCCGGCACACCGTCCGCGTCCTGAAGGCGGCGGCTTCGGCGGCCGTCAAGAAGGTTTCGGCGGCGGCGCACCCCGCAACGAAGGCTTCGGTGGTGGCCGTCAGGATGGTTTCGGCGCTCGCCAAGAGGGCTTCGGCGCCCGCGGCGGCGACAGCCGTCCCCCGCGCGGCCCGGCCGGCGGCGGTCGTCCGGCACCTGCCGGCCGTCCGTACCAGCCGCGTGATGCACGCGCACCGCGTACCGCGCGCTGATCCGGCCGAAAAGGTCGATCACAACAAAAGGCAGCTTCGGCTGCCTTTTTTTCGTTTACGAAGACGTCGCGGATAATTCCGGGTTTGCCCTGAGCGGTCTCTGTCGCATTGGCCGCCGGGTTTCTCGATATCTCCAGATTCCAAGATGCCTGTCTACCGTTCCAAGACCTCCACCGCCGGCCGAAACATGGCGGGTGCCCGCTCCTTGTGGCGTGCCACCGGCATGAAAGACGAGGACTTTTCCAAGCCCATCGTCGCGGTCGTCAATTCGTTCAGCCAGTTCGTTCCCGGCCATGTGCATCTCAAGGATCTCGGCCAGCTCGTGGCGCGCGAGATCGAGGCGGCGGGCGGCGTGGCGAAGGAGTTCAACACCATCGCGGTCGACGACGGCATCGCCATGGGCCACGACGGCATGCTGTATTCGCTGCCCAGCCGCGACATCATCGCGGACTCCGTTGAATACATGGTCAACGCGCACTGCGCCGATGCGATGGTCTGCATCTCCAACTGCGACAAGATCACTCCCGGCATGCTGATGGCGGCCATGCGGCTCAACATTCCGGTGATCTTCGTCTCCGGCGGTCCGATGGAAGCCGGCAAGACCAAGCTGGCCAACCCGGTCACCAAGGTCATGGAGTTCAAGAAGCTCGACCTGGTCGACGCCATGGTGATCGCCGCGGACGACCGCTACTCCGACGCCGACGTAGCCGAAGTGGAGCGCTCGGCTTGCCCCACATGCGGTTCGTGCTCGGGCATGTTCACCGCCAACTCGATGAATTGCCTGACCGAGGCGCTGGGCCTTTCGTTGCCCGGCAACGGTACGGTCGTCGCCACCCATGCCGACCGTGAGCAGCTGTTCCTGCGCGCCGGCCGCCGCATCGTCGAGCTCGCCCGCCAGCACTACGAGCAGGACGACGACCGCGTGCTGCCGCGTTCGGTCGGCTTCAAGGCATTCGAGAACGCCATGACGCTGGACATCGCCATGGGCGGCTCCACCAACACCATCCTGCACCTGCTGGCCATCGCCAGCGAGGCCGGCATCGACTTCACGATGGCCGACATCGACCGTCTTTCGCGCGTGGTGCCGCAGCTGTGCAAGGTGGCGCCCAACACCCCCAAGTACCACATCGAGGACGTTCACCGCGCCGGCGGCATCATGGCCATCCTGGGCGAGCTCGACCGTGCCGGGCGGCTGCATACCGACGTGCCCACGGTGCATACGCCGACCCTCAAGGACGCGCTCGACCAGTGGGACATCGTGCGCACCCAGGACGCCGCGGTGCGCAAGTTCTATATGGCCGGCCCCGCCGGCATCCCCACGCAGACCGCCTTCAGCCAGGACACCCGCTGGCCCAGCCTGGACCTGGACCGCGCCGAGGGCTGCATCCGCTCCAGCGAACACGCGTTTTCCCGGGAAGGCGGCTTGGCCGTGCTCACCGGCAACATCGCGGTGGACGGCTGCGTGGTCAAGTCGGCCGGCGTGGACGAGAGCATCCTGGTGTTCGAGGGCTCGGCCCACGTGACCGAGTCCCAGGACGAAGCCGTGGAAAACATCCTCGCCGACAAGGTCCGGGCGGGCGATATCGTCATCGTGCGCTACGAAGGCCCGAAGGGCGGCCCCGGCATGCAGGAGATGCTCTACCCGACCAGCTACATCAAGTCCAAGGGCCTGGGCAAGGCCTGCGCGCTGCTGACGGACGGCCGGTTTTCCGGCGGCACCTCGGGCCTGTCGATCGGCCACTGTTCGCCCGAAGCGGCGGCCGGCGGCGCCATCGGCCTGGTGCGCAACGGAGACCGCATCCGCATCGACATTCCCAACCGGACCATCGACGTGCTGTTGTCGGACGACGAGCTGGCCGCGCGCCGCGCAGAGCAAGACGCCAGGGGATGGAAACCGGCCAAGCCGCGCCCCCGGAAAGTCTCGGCCGCCCTCAAGGCCTATGCGCTGCTGGTGACCTCGGCCGACACCGGCGCGGTGCGCGACCTGTCCTTGCTGCCCGACTGAACCCGTGAGCGCCGCCGTGATCAACGCATCCTCTTCCGCCGACCTCGAATCGATGTTCGAGCTGGCACCCGTGTCCCTCTGGCTGGAGGACTTCAGCGGCCTCAAGACCATCCTGGACGGCTGGCGCGCCGAGGGGGTGCAGGACCTGCGCGCCTGGCTGCAGGCCGATCCCGCACGTCGTCACGCCTGCATGGCCAGCCTGCGGGTGCTGCAGGTCAACCAGCGCACGCTCGAACTCTTTCGTGCCGCGAGCCAGCAGGAGTTGCTGAGCCGGCTCGACGAGGTGTTTCGGGGCGACATGTCCGACAGCGTCGTCGACGAGCTGTGCCAGCTCTGGGACGGCGGCCTGGGCTTTCACAACCAGACCGTCAACTACGCCCTCGACGGACGTCGCCTTGATGTGTCGATCCGCGCCCGGGTGCTGCCCGGCCACGAGGCCCTGTGGGACCGGGTGCTGGTCTCCCTGGACGACATCACCGAGCGCCGGATCGCCGAGCGCCGCATCGCCGACGGCGAGGCCTACGCGCGCAGCCTGTTCGAGCATTCGCCGGTGTCGCTGTGGGTGGAAGACTTCAGCGCGGTCCGGCGTCTGATCGACGAGGCGCGCCTGCAGGGCATCCGAGACTTCGCCACCTTCCTCAAGGTGCATCCGGAGTTCGTCAGCCGCTGCATGCACGAGATCCGGGTCATCGACGTCAACCACGAGACCCTGCGCATGTTCGGCGCGCGCAGCAAGGACGAATTGCTGTGCAGCATCGGCAAGGTTTTTCGCGACGAGATGCACGACTCGTTCTCCGAGCAGCTGCGCGACCTGTGGGACGGCAAGATCCACCAGCAGCGCGAGGTCGTCAACTATTCGCTGACCGGCGAACTCGTCAACATCCACATGCAGTTCTCGGTGATGGAAGGCCACGAGGCCGCCTGGGACATGGTGCTGGTGTCGCTGGTCGACATCACCGCGCGCAAAAAGGCCGAGGCCTACCTGGAGTACCTCGGCAAGCACGACGTGCTGACCAAGCTGCGCAACCGCACTTTCTACACCGAGGAACTGGCCCGCCTGGCGCGCAAGGGCCCCTGGCCGCTGTCGGTGCTGGCGATCGACATGAACGGGCTCAAGCACGCCAACGACGAAAACGGCCATGCCGCCGGCGACGGCCTGCTGCGCCGCATCGGCGAGGTGATGACCACGGCGGTCGATGCGCCGTCGGTGGCGGCGCGCATCGGCGGCGACGAATTCGCGGTGCTGATGCCCGGCATCGATCAGCGCGGCGCCGAGCAGATGAAGGACCGCATCAACTCCCTGCTGGAGCTCAACAACCAGTTCTACGGCGGTGGCCATGGGCTGCAGCTGAGCCTGGCGATCGGTGTGGCCAGCTGCGAGTCCGGCGACCAGATCGAGGCCACGCTGGCACGTGCCGACAAGGCCATGTACGAAGAAAAAGCGCGCTTCTACGACCAGGCCGGCACGCCGGAACGGCGTCGCGGCGGTTTCTGAGCCGGCTTCTGCCGGCTGTGGCAGCGTTTCCTAGCCGTGCTGCAGGCTGCTGCCGATCAGCGGCCAGCGGCTGCGCAGCAAAGCCCAGGACACCAGGCCGACGCCCATCAGCGCGGCGGCGCTCCAGGACAGCGCCAGCGGCGAGTGCATCACCAGCGGCGTGAGCAAACCCGCCGTCAGGCCGTTGGCGGTGGACGACACGCAGGCCTGCAGCGACGAAGCCATGCCGCGGCGGTCGGGGTACAGGTCGAGCACCAGCAGCGTGACGGCCGGCGCCACTACCGCCCATCCGAAGGCGAAGAGGCCGATGGCGGGCAGGAGCCACCAGGCACGCGGCTCGAAGAGCAGCATGCCGGCCACGGTGAGGGCCGCCATCGCCGTCATGACAGTGAAGCCGAACCGGATCTGCTCTACCGGGCTGGCCTTGCCGGCCATGCGCCCGCTCAGCAGTGCGCCGGACATGATGCCGCTAATGATGAGCAGGAACATCCAGAAGAATTGCGTCGGCGCCAGGCCCAGCCGGTTGCCCAGCAGCTCCGGGGCCGCCATCACCCAGATGAACATTCCGTTGAAAGGCACGCCGCTCACCAGCACCAGCAGCAGAAAACGTGCGCTGGACCCCAGCTGCCAGTAGCCGCGCAACAGGTTGGAAACCCGGAAGGGCTGGCGGAAGGTCGGGTGCAGCGTCTCGGGCAGCAGGCGCCAGTTGGCCAGCCACAGCGCGCCGCCGACGCACGCCAGAAACCAGAAAACGCTCTGCCAGCCCAGCAACACCAGGAACCAGCCGCCGATGATGGGCGCGATGGCCGGTGCCACGCCGAAATAGATGGTGATCTGGCTCATCACCCGCTGCGCCTGCGCCGGCGCAAACATGTCGCGCACCACCGCCCGTGACACCACGATGCCGGCGCCCGCCGAGCAACCCTGGACAAACCGGAAAAAAATCAGCTGTTCGACCGACCCGGCCAACGCGCAGCCGGCCGACGCCAGCGCAAACGCCGCCAGCCCCCACAGGATGACCGGTCGGCGGCCGAAGCTGTCCGACAGCGCACCGTGGAACAGGCTCATGAAGGCGAAACCGAAGAGATAAGCCGACAGCGTCTGCTGCATCTGCACCGGCGTGGCGCCCAGCGCTTGGGAGATTCCGGCGAAAGCCGGGATGTAGGTGTCGATGCAGAAGGGCCCGAGCATGGCCAGAACGGCAAGCAGCAGGGCCAATGTCCACTGGGGGCCCTTCCAGAGGGTGGCGGCGTCGGGATGCATCAAAAAACTGGCGAGAAAGAAGAGCGAAAAAGAAGAGAGAAAAGCGAAGCGTGCCCGCCAATCAAGCGGGGGCGGCGATGGTACCCCGCGCCCCGGTCGACCGCCGGTGCACGGTTTGGCAGATCACCGCAAGGCCGCCGGCGCCTGTTGCGTAGCCGCGCCAGTCGGTTGCGACGCCATCATGTTTGGTTACCATCACTTCGCTTTACTTACCGGCAGACACCGAATTAGGGAACAACGTGAACGCTTTACGCAATCTGAAGATCGGCAACCGTCTGGCGGTCGCCTTCGGAACCATCCTGGTGATCATGGTGGTCAGCTCCGGGGCCGGCGTCTGGCAGCTGAACAAGCTGGCCGACCGCATGAGGGTGATGGCCACCTCCGACAACGAGAAGCAGCAACTGTCTGCCGAGTGGTTGTCCACCGTCGCCATCAACGGCGTGCGGACACGCGCGGCCTTGCTGGGTTCGCCCGAGTTCGCCCTCGAAATCCAGCGCGATATCGACGTCACATCGGCCGACACGGCCAAGCTGCGGGAAAAGCTGGCGCTGCTGGTGACCAGCGCCCAGGGCAAGGCCATGATCGACAAGATCGATGTGTCTCGCAACGCCTTCCGCACGCTCCGCGCAGACCTGATCAAGCGCCGTGCCGCAGGCGAGGAGCTGCGTGGCGTGGTGGACAGCCAGCTCACGCCCTTGTCGACCGTCTATATCGCCAATATCAGGGAGTTTCAGCAGAGGCAGAAAGAGCTGTACCAGCAGTCCCTGCACGCAGCAGAAGACGAGGGAGTGCGGGGCCAGCGGGTGCTGGTCGGGGCGGGCGTGCTGGCGGTTCTGCTGGGGTCGCTGCTGGCCTTCGCCCTGTCTCGCTCGATTCTCGTGCCGCTGCGCCAGGCGTCGGCCAGCACCCGTCGCATCGCCGACGGCGATCTCACCGAGACCAACGTGGT
>Ga0308164_10000550_pt1 | contig 59598 bp, 96 predicted proteins | sample PhyTR2_FD_201031 | JGI IMG/M metagenome (GOLD analysis project Ga0308164, IMG submission 201031) | Phyllosphere microbial communities from UC Gill Tract Community Farm, Albany, California, United States - DLSLT.R2 | ecosystem: Host-associated > Plants > Phyllosphere > Unclassified | place: USA... | reverse complement strand
ATTATAGGATACTAAAAATAAAAGTCAACAAAGAATCAGTTGTCAATTAAAAGAAGGCAGTTGAGACTATTCCTCCCCGCCCTGAAGGACGAGGCTTCCAAGTCTCTAATTGATTTCAAAGGGTGATGTTGATGGTTATTTGGTTGTTTCATCTTGGATTGATGTTGTAACGAATCCTCTTAATGCAGATAATACTAAACCTTTGCACACTATTTGGGAGAATATCACCCAAGAAGTAACTACGGCAGAGCGAGTGATTGTGTATGCAGAACCTAACGATTTCCCCTTAAAAGGTACTCTGGTTGAAGTTGGACTTGCTCTCGCCGTTGGAACCCCCATTTATCTTGTCTTGCCGGGTGTAGAAATTGAAGCTGATACATTCAGACCCATTGGATCTTGGATTAATCATCCACTGGTTAAGATTGTCAATTCAATGAATGAAGCCCTTCTGGGTGCTGATACAATTATTTGATATAACCTATACTTTTAATATGATTATATATTTTATTTGAAAAAAGATGGAAGAAAGAATTAAATTTTGCTATAATTAGGAATCATAATGTATGTTCAATTAACTCAGGTATAAAACAATGAAAACTCATTTAGCTATTGATGGCCGTTCAAAAAACAAACTGAAAGCACAAGAATCAGGTATCAATACTGCTCGGGCAAGTTATAAAGAAGGTTTGTATCATCAAGGTATTATGTTTTCATGGGATCGAGAACCTTTATTACTTGAAATTGTCATTGAAAATCTTGATTTTTCTTATGTCAATAAACCCAAGAATATTGAGGAACTTCGTCAGATTACACGAGAAGCTTGCTTGATTGAATATGATATTTTGAAAGCCAATCATAAAGGTCCATTGCCGATTGTACATTATTCAGATGAAGCCTGCATTTTTTTGCTTTCTGAGTCGTCAAAAGATGCCATTAAAGTAAGTTTGCCTGTTGATTTTTATTATGAATTGAAAGATCGCAAAGTGAAAGATATTGATAATGTTTGGAAAGATATTTTTGTTCAGGAGTATTCACTTGATAAAGTGAAGCAAATTGCGATTGTCAACTTTGAATCAAAGCTTTGGAATAAACGATTTACACCGGCTATTCAAGAAGCTGCTTTGTTTGAAATCAATCAATATTGGGATAATGTAAAAGATATTAAAGATGTTGTAAACGCTTATTCGTAAACGGAGATAGAATGAAAGAACATTTAATTATTGACGGTAGATCTAAAAATAAACTAATAGCTCAAAAAGTTGGTATTTACGCAGCTAATGAAAGTTTTAAAAAGTCGCTGAAAGACAGGAACTTTTTGTTTTCATGGGATGATGATCCGGTTACACTGTTGATTAATCTGGATGAGCTTCATTTTCATTATAGTCCAGTACCTAAAGATATTGATAGCTTACGTGTTATTGCCCGCGAATCTTGTTTGATTGAATACTCTAATTTAAAAGAGCAATATAATAAGCCATTGCCCGTTAGTACTTTTAATGACGAGCAAATCTTTGACAGTTTCGTTTACGCAGCTACTCACGAACTTTTAATAGATCGTAAAAAGAATAATTTTTCTAGTTTTTTGAAAAATTTTAGTGCGTTTGATGGCATGAGTTTACCAGAAGTTGTCGCACAATCATATCCAGTCGAGGATTTAAAGAAAGAAGCGGCACTAAAATTGAAAAAACTTTTTGACAAAAAGTCAGTTTCAACAGAATTAAAAGAAAAAATCAGAAACACAGTTCATAATTTTTGGGAAAACTTTAATATACTGCCTAATCTTAAATAAAAATCAAGGAGTATTAAAAAATGACAATCGATTTTGGTTTTGATGTTGCTAATGATCCACCACCAAGGCATGTTAATGACACTGTTTCTGATGATGGTTATATGGCTGTTGGTGGTCAGTGTATTTATGTGGGTTTAACGGCACCTAAGCCGCTCCAGCAACCAATTGAGGTAGAATCATCATCAACAAGAAAGCCCAATGCTGACGATGATTGGATTTTCTTTGATACCTATTGTGTTTATATTGGCGATAAATGAAATAGTATGATTAACAATATTGATTTTGATTATTCAGATATAAAGCGATATTTGCTTAATATTAGGTATAGGTAACCATATGGTTTCGCCAGACGGTTGTAAGCGATTTGTTTTTCAATTAGGCTATAACAAGGTATTGGACTTCTATTAAAAGCATGGCACGATTCCATAGCCTAATATGAGTGTAATCTTTAATCTGGAGAATAATTTATGATTAGTAAACAATTTAAAAAATCAATCATTAAACGTTTAAAAGATGACTATAATGTGGCATGCCATTCTATTCGCATGGACAGTAAAGAACATAACAGATATCAAGAATATACTTTATCATGTTTTATTCAACATCGACCTTTCAAGTTGAGCTTGATCTTGAACATATGCCCAGTTGATTCGCCAAACGAATCATATTCTTTTTATGTCTTTGCAAAACCTGATTGTGTTGACTGCATTCCTGATTTGAATGAAAAAATTCTTTATTCCGATGTGGTTAAGGCTATTACAGAAGTTAGAGACGTTTTCAGTTATTTGAATTCTGCTTATGAATTTATATTTGAGCATAACACGGTTACTTTAATCTCAGGTATTTATCTTTTAAGTCCAAGTTATTTTGAAATTAAATTTATTAAAAGTGCTATAGAAACAAGCAGTGTTGTTAAAGTTTATGATTTCATCAATAGTGGAAGATTATGTACTAATATCAATATTACTGCTAATGAGATATTTGTGTCTCCTTGGAAGCCTTATGCGGTTCATCCTACATTTGAAAAGTCTTCTAATCTCTTATCTGGTGACTTGGTAAATTTTAAGGCTAACTTTGCTAAAAGTGTTTTGTTATTTTTTAATGAAAACTGCAGAACATCAGATGAATACGATGATGAAGAAGCTGATTATATGTCATTAAATTACCAAGACTTAAAAAGATATTTACTCGTTAAAAAGATGACGATTATCTAAAAAAACAATGTTTTCGTTGATATTTGAGTGATTTTTTGGTATAATGCTTTATCAAATCAATAGGATGGTGCCACGAAATGACTGAGCAAAAACTTAAACTTACCCGCAAAGAAGTTGAAAAGCTGATCAATAATCGCCTTGACACGGAACGTTTTGAGGAAATTTTTGATGATATTCCAATGTATCATCCAGATCATGTTATTCAAAAAGGAGAACGTCATACTGATTATATGGAAGATGATGGCAGACAATACCGCTGGTACATCTTTAAAGACACTGTAACTGGTGCAGAGCACTGTATTAATTACAATTATAATCCAGAATGGCCTAACGATCTAATGGATACTCCTGATTCCATTGAGATTGTTGCTAATGATGAAGAATCTGACATCTATGTCAAACCTGTCCCTGTTGTAGTTCCTGAACCAGTGCTTACGCCAGAAGCACAAGCCGATAAAGACCTATGGGCGAAGTATCAAGTAATTAAGCCTGAATGTGTTGTCGTTCAACCAAAAGAAAAGCTTTCAGTTCCAAAAGCAGTCATTGATGATATTCTTAATTTTTTGAAAACTGAAAAATTTAATGCTTTTCAGCTCCGAGCAAAAATTGTTCCAGTTTGTATCGAATACAAAATTGAAGATGTTTCTTTTTGGCGTTGGATTCAAGTTAAACGCAAAGTATGGAAAGCCTGACAAATTGTACACATCATCAAAAGCACCTTCGGGTGCTTCTTTAATTTAAGGTGAATACATGTTGTTTATTGATTATTTGAAAAACTATTTGGCTGGCGAAGACTATGTTCGTAATGAGTGGGCTATTGAGGCAAAATTTAAAGAAAAATTACCTCATATTCTAACATTTATTTCATGCCGTGATTTTTCGAATTTATTTTTTAAATTTTACGCAAGGAGATATGAAGCTGGTTGTGTCTTCGCTATTGAGGGTGATTCTTTTGAATTAACTTCAATTCATCACTCCGACAAGAAAGAATTTACTTGTGAAATACAATTTAAAATTAAACTTAATTTTATGGATAGCAGCTATGTTAATTGCCGATTTGATGAAGACCTTAATATTAAAGATTTTAGTTATCAGATAAATTTCGGTAGTTTTGGTTCCGGCAATAATCTTTTCATTGAGAACACTAAATATTTTGATGGCGATTACAAAAGAAAAATATATCTTCAAAGTGTAAGCGATCATTGCATCAGCGATCATTGCATCAGCGTCATTGAAAATTTAAACATGGATATTCATAAAGAAAATTTGGAATTTGAAGATTTCTTGTCAAAAGTCCTTCTAATAAGTTTTCGTAATCCTGATATTTATCGTGATGCATTTCATTATTTACCAGCAATTGATATGAAGAATACAGATAACATGGGTTCATTCATTAATGAATTGCATGAAAGGTATATACGAAAAGATTTTTTGATTATTCAATCATTTAACTTGCTTGATATGTATAAGGTTTAATATTTTTTTACAATATCAAAAAAATTCAAAATATTTGATGTAGTGTAGACGTTATAGGCTTTTATTTTTATTGAGTTTTCTGTTATGAATGCATGGACTGTACAAGTTAAATAATATGGCTTTGCTACTAGTATAGTGCCTTTCTCAATGGTCACTCGAAAGTTATTTTGGTCGCTGGTTTATATAAAACCATTGATGAATATTTTGAAATCAGAAAAATTGAATCCAAGATTGAAACAACAAGTTTTTTGAAGTTTTCGAGTGCGGCTGTATGGGAAAGTGTTTTTTGTCATGTTTGTATTATGAATAATGAAATTACTATTCGCCCGGAACACGGTTATGCTATGTCACCTGTTTTCAAGGTTGCTTCTGTTATTGAAGATGGAGGCATGGACGTGTTTAAAGCCAATCTCATTAAAAGTTTCCTGTTTTATATTAAGTCTCTCTATGGAAATTATACACCAGAATATAATTTTGATGAAGATAGTTGGCTTAATTTAACCTATCAAGAGATTAAAGATAATCTACTTGTAATCCAAATGAATAATATTTGAACGATTTAAAATCAATTCTCAATAGATCGTAGGTATGGAGCATGTTGATGTTATCCTGACTACTGGACGTTTTTGTATACATCTTGTGGATCGATGTAAAAAATGTAACTCATCTCATTGAAAAAAACGATATTTTTGATGACATAAGCAAAAAAAATTGATATAATTTGGGTATCTTAAATACAGAGTACCTTTTCGTAAACAACTCCGACCTAAAGGACGAAGCTTTTATTTTTTTAGAAGCCAATACTAGCGTGTAAACACTCTAATTTTATCTTCTTGGGGCAGTTTACTATGCCTCTACTGGCTTCTTTGAAATATTGATCTCTCCATATCTCAAAATCACCTCTACGTTTTAACCACTTTCTCAATATATTTCCTGCTCCATTCACATCCGCATTGAGTAACAAACCAAGTGAGGATTGGAACAATCCTCTTTTGGTTCTTGTTCCTACATATGACTTATGTTTTTTCACTTCTTCTAAATCTAAAAAGCTTGTTCTTGAAGTGTAAGACTCTTCATTTTTAGCAAAAAGCAGACCTTTACTTTTAGCTTTATATTCAAGCATATTTTTAAATTTAAAGAATGGAATAGACACAAAATTTTGATTATTAACCGAACCAATGTTGATAGATTGTTTCTGTTCTTTATTTTCACCTACAAGTATGGTGTTGAGATTGTTTTTCAAACAATACTCAACAATATAATTGTAGGTGAAAATAATCATTAATTTTGTTGGTTCTATTTCGAGATAGTCTATTTTTCTTTTTAATTATTGGACTAACATCTTGGTTATTGTTTCGACCAAGATCTATTTTACTTGATAATTTAGCAACTTTCTTATTATACCATTGGTTTAGGGATTTTAGATGACGCCCATCAAGGAGGATGGACGAACCATTGGTGGAATTAAGGCATGCACCTAAATTATTCAATCCAAGGTCAATGGAAAGATAACGACCGTTATCTTCCATTACCTTGTCTTCTTCAACTTCATACACAACTTCTACTTTAAACTCTTCTCCATTACTTTTAGGTAAGATACGCACTTCGTTTATCTTTTTTATATGTTTTGGAATTGAAAGCTCGATTTTATTGAGTAAATGAGGATATGCTTTTTTAAAGTTCTTTGAACAGTTAATAACGACTTTATTGACAGTATCTTTTTTTAAGTTTGTTTTGTTTTTAACAAAACGAATACTACGGCCTTGAATCACGATATTGGAATAGATTGGCTTTTTGTTCTTTCGATTCTTTTTATAACGTGGCAAGTTAATGCTGTTGGTAGTGTTTGCTTTTTTCTTGGCTTTCAATCCACCTAAGAACGCCTTCATGTCTGAGTAGGCTACTCTTCTTATTTGTTGAGAACAATCATTCAGTAACAATGAAAAGTTCTCATTTAATTTAGTAGCATGATATAATTCAGTATCAGAAGGCAATTTTTCTTTTTTAATGAAAGCTTGACGTAAAGGATATAAGCAAACATTATACATTTGAGAAGTATGAATTGAGAGCATTTGAATTAATTCTTTTTCTGCAGCAGAAAACGATTTACACCACATCGAAATAGTGCGTAAATGTTTCTTACTGGATTTAGATTTCTTAGCCATACTACTCCAAAAGCCAACAATGAAAAAAGTTGACTAAAATATTGATAGTATTGTATAATATAAAACTTAAAAGTCAACTATAACAAGTTGGCAAAAAAAAACAACCCTATTCCGCCCCTACCTGAAGGAAGGGGTATCCAAGGGTTCAATTAGAGGTCTAAGGATGAATCTTTATTCTATTATTTCTTTTAAGACATCATTCTTTGAGGTTATTAATAGCCTTCACATCAAAAATAAAGAAAAGAATACTTTGCGTTCAAATTTTATTGATTTTATTAAAATTCCTAAACTTATTGAGATGAATATTTTCAAAGATATTTATATGTCATATAACTCTAATTTTTATATTTGCGAGAATAATGCCTCTAAGTTTTTAGTTGCGATACAAGAAAAATTTGGAGTCAATATACCGAATTTTCCTGAGCCTGAATGTCATGAGGTCGTTCATTTTACAGGCTTTTCAAATTTTCAAGAATTGATTGATAAAGCTCGGGCATTTATGTCCAATCCAGAAGCAAAAAACAAGAAAGAACTGGCAAAAGAGCACATCAAAGAAACTTTGGTTACTGAAAATAAGATTCGCGTTGATCTTATCGATGCAATCCGTAAACCAATGCCTAAATCACTCAAAGACTGTCGAGTGCTTGCCATTGATTTCGAATACGATCAAAATAATAATTGCAGTATTTCTGAATGTGGATTATCTTTTTACCTTAATGGTGTCTACACACATGAACACTATATTATTGAAGGCAATTACGAAAATAAAAGAAATTATTCATTACAATTTAAATTTAAATTTGGTGAAAGCAAAATTATTACAATGCAAGAACTTATGAGTATTCTTGTAGAAAAAATGAAACGCACTCGTTATGTTGTTGGTCATTGTTTGCTAAGTGAACATCTTATTATGAGTCATCATGGCTTGAATATATTAACACTTAGCAATATTATTCCAGTTGATACTCAATATATTTTCAAATCAAAATTTTCATATGACCTTGAACATAAATTGGTTTCTTTGGGAACTTTACTAGAACAATTATCAATTCAAAATGACCATTTGCATAATGCTGGAAATGACGCTGCTTACACTTTGGAAGCTTTTGTTAAAATGGTCCAGTGTTTTTCTAAACATACAGGTAAAAGTAAAATAAAGGTCGCTACTATTGTGGATTGATCTTTTTGAGTATATCAATTAACGAAATTTTTATTGTTTTCCGTTTTTTATATAGTTTTTATTGATAAATTCTGTTAAAATTAACACTCTACCAACAAATTGAGGTTTATATGACTACTGCATGGACTGTTCTGGGCAAATACTATGGTTATCCACAATGCTGTGTAGCAGCATTTGAGGTCGGTGAACATATTCTAGAAGACCAGCTACGCAAATTGACGGGTACTGGCTATATCCCTTGTCGTCATTGCAATACTACAAAAACAGAAGCAGAATTGATTGAGGCTATCAATTCCAATCGGATTGAACAGCTACCTTTTCCTTCTGAAACTGACTATGAAGTTTCGGTTAAGCAAATTTTGTCATCCGATGCCTTTACAGTTGAGGAAAAAACTCATATTCAAGACCAATTTGATTATAACCTTGAATGTGCAGCAAACGTAGCAGCAAATACTTTGGATGAAGAAGAAGCAGTATTCAAAAATATGCAGTCTATTAATTATTTAGTACTTGAATTAGAGGTTATTGAAAATGTCGTTCTTGAGTTCCAGTCTAAAGCTTCTCATTCAAGAGTGTATGATAAGATTGACGATTTTATCAAAAACAAATTTAATCCTGATGATATTAGCTTGGAATCGCTGCAGCTATTTCAGAACTTTAACAAATCCATCAAAAAAGAGTTTAAAGTCACTCGAAAAGTCAATAAATTGATGGAGTCTTTTGATGTATCATCAATGGCTATTGGTTATTCAGGCTGAATATGCTGTAAATAAAAACATTCAACCATAATGAATTTCATGATGACCAACAATATTGTATTGTAATTTTTTCATTTTCTTATTCAATACATATATAATAATACATTTGGCCGTCATTAGTTGATTTCTGGAAGTTTCCTCTTGTATAGGTAAAGCCATCTCTAACATATTCAGTCGCAATTGCAATGTTGCCAGTAGTGAACACTTTAGGCTGGGCACTTGTACCATTCCATGCTATATATATAGTTTTCGCATCCCTCTGAACCCAAAAACCACCGCCAAAAGATGTGGAATACGTACAAGTTTTTACAGTGTTTTTAGTTCCAATATTTTTTTGTGTTTTGGTTACATTTATCTCTCTATTTTCTGTAGAAGTCTTACCTGTTGGTCTTATAATTCCACTAGATTCATTTTTTACTTGTTCTTGTATGTTTCGTGATTGTTTTTGAATGCATACTGATGTTTGTTGGAAATCTTCTCCTTTTTTTACCGTATTTATAGCCGGTGACCATACCGAACAATTCACACTTTCTCCATTGTTGACCCAGTTTCCAATCAATGATTCATATTGTGATATCATATCTATATTAAGATCTTTTAAAGGATATACTGCCACATAGTCTGCATATGTATTGAAAGAAATTAAATTAAAAAGACCCACACATAGTATTTTTTTTAAGTTGTTCATATCGTTATAATTATTATTGTATTATAATATTATATAGGTTATTTTTTCGTTTTCAACACTTTATCTTGTCCAGCAACAAATTTTGTGTTAAACTCTTTTCTCAATACTATATTAAAGAGATTTTACTATGCATAACCCGCCTTACTCTATCTTTCTGGATGACCTTCGTAGTGTGGATATGGTTTATCCTTACAATGCTGTTCATTATCCTGATTTCATGGATGACTTTATTATCTGTCGCACCATGGAAGCGGCACTTACCGTAATTGCTGACAAAGGCTATTTGCCCTATTACATTTCTTTTGATAATGATTTGGGTCAAGATAGCAATGGTAATGCACTGAAAGAAGGCATTGATTTTGCACATTGGATTGTAGAAAGCGTCTTGGATGGTGACCATGTGCTGCCAGCTAATTTCGAATTTTTTGTTCACAGTGCGAACTCGATTGCTGGCCCTGAAATTCGAATTCTGCTTACAAATTTTATGAACTTTCAGAAATCAAATGCTTAAAATGTAATCTATATGGCTCATTTGTTCAACAATGAGTCATATATGTTGCCAGTTTTCCAAATTTTAATTTAATTGTTGTTCTTTATGGAGTTTTTTATGTCAAAGCAAAACAATATTGTGTTGGTTGTTAATTCATTTGGTGGTCGCGAAGCACTTTATCTGAACGGTAAACTGGTTATTCAAAATAATCCAATGCCTCGGTTTGAAATCACTCAAACCATGACTGATAATCAGCCGTTCTCATTTAAAGAATTGGAAGTATGTGGAGAATGGCTTGACAGTAAGCGGGTGTATCCAGATGAATTCAAAGATATTCCTGATGGCGTTTTTACAGATCCTTGAAATCAAATTTCTTTACATGATTGATATATTTTGGTAAAATGACTATCTACTAACAGACAAAGGGATAAACAGCATGCACAACATCACTGCACGTATCTATTCTTGTGGCCCCGGTGGTCGTAAATGCTCTTGCTGCAACCCGTTTCGTGGCAAAAACAAAAAGATGCTGAACCGCCTCATTCGTCGGCGTCTTGATGTCGAAAACCGTAAAGAAGTCCACGCTGAACTTAGCTCCAAGGACTAATTCAAATGACTGCAGTTGTTATCAACTTCCCAAAACCATTGAAGCCTCGTGATGAGGCTTTTAACGCTGCTTGTGAGGCTTTCGAATATTTTGATGAATCCATTAAAACGATGGAATCAATGTTTATTACAGATAGTCGTGGTGTAATTGCCGGTATGCACAACATGTTTGGTGGTCATCGGCCAGAAATTAAAAAAGCTTTTTTGTCTTTTTGTAATCGACCTTCAGCCAAGACTTGGCAAGCCATTCGTAGTTATTTGTTGGATCTTTCTACAACATCGTGGCAATTATGGATAAAATATGATCCAAAAGCTCCGAGATTGCTTGATACCAAAGAAAAAGAGAATCTATTTCCAGCACCTGATGATTTTCTTCGTTATTATGCTCAGCATAAGCAGGATCGTCTGATTGAAATACGACAGCGGCGAGACGCAGCACAAGCTATTATTAATACTTATGAATAGCGTTAATTAGAACTTACAGAGCGGACATAAATCATGAACTATAAACCTGTTAAATTCGATATTCCAAAAAACAGCTATAATAAAGTGGCTGTTGCTGTTGATATGTCAGCTTCAATTACCAAAAACCAGCGAACTGTTATTCGAAAAACACTACAACAACTCATTGAATTATTGGCCAAATCTGGAAAATTTTCTTTGACCATTTGGACTTTTGACTGCTTTGTGGATCATCGTTCAATCAAAACTTTTGAATCTTATGATAAGCAGACTTTTGATGCTGATGTGCAACATACCCTTTCTTATGGTCGTGGTGGGTCAAATCTTGATGTAAACTTTTCTTTGATTGAAGCGTTGGGATTGTCTCCTGATGTATTATTTGTCATCACTGATGGTTGTGTTTCAGTAAGTAAAAATATCAATTATGGTCATTACAAAAAGCATGTCATATTATTTGATAACAGTTATATTCCAAACAAAGATCATTTCTGTTTTGAATATGATTTACATTGTCTTGAGCTTGATTTGCTTTCATATCAAAAAAATGCTTGACATTTTTGAAATCAGTAAATAGCAAATGTCCACAGTTTATGGATTGTGGACAATCTCAATAAAAAAAATTCAAAAAGTCAAGTGTTATTTTCTACTAAACAATATCTAATGCTTAAACATTAAAAAAATTGCTTTTTTGTCTATCATGTGCTAAATTAATGCCTCAAATTAAGCTAAAAATAGGAGATAAATTGTATGCGTAAATCACCGATTTCTTTCATTGTTGTCTTTGCTTTATCCTGCCTATCAGCATTTTCATTTGCGGCAGATATTGATTCCATTGGATCGGTGAGTACCAATTTTAAATTGGTCGGCCCCAATGACAAAATTGTCTTAACTGCTTTTGATGACCCTGATGTAAATGGTGTAACCTGTTATCTATCTAGTGCTAAAACAGGTGGAGTCACAGGGGCTGTAGGGTTGGCAACTGACTCTTCTGATGCTTCTGTATCCTGTGTTAAAACAGATCGAATTACGTTTTATAATGGTATCGAGAATGGGGTAGAAGTTTTTTCAGAAAAGCGGTCTATCTTGTTTAAAGAACTTCATGTAAAACGATTTATCGATAAAAAAAGGAATGTTTTGATTTACATGACATATAGTGACCACCTTATCGATGGAAGCCCAAAAAACTCAATATCCGTTGTTAGTTATGACTCAACATTGAATAGTAAATAAATTAGTTATTATAAAAAGAGTGCTTCTCAGCACTCTTTTTTATTACCCCTTAAAAATAAAAATCAAATATTATTATACTTGAAGACAAACGCGATATTTAAATTATCATTAATTATTTATTTATTTCAATTTTATATGGTATATTAAATGGATTCTCTATAAAAGACAAAGGGTGAAATTTGTAGTTTTCATTATTATTATATTTTACGCCACATGAACCAAAACCGGGACCACCAACTGCACCAGTGGTATATATAGTATGTGCATATTTATAGATTGTTTTATTATCTTTCAAGTTTTTAAATTCTATTATAGTTGTACTATTTTCTTCATAAAAAATTACACCATATTTAGATTTTATTTCATCATTCTTGTTTTTTATACTTTCATAACATACTTCACTCCAACTTTGAGTCCAAAAATTACATTTTTTATTATTTCTTTCATGATTATATATTGTATATATTCCTTTTCTTAAACTATCATTTATCTTTTTTTCAATATAGTCAAATTTTTTATTGTTATATTGAACACATGAAGAGTTATTGCATAAGGTACTTGTTTCTGATGGTAAATTAGAAGCATCATAATATAGACTTTTAACTTCTCCATTTTTAAATTCTTCTTTGTATTTTTCCATTAATTCTGGATTTGAGATGATATAGTTTTTTTCTGGATCACACTGTGTCTTTTGTGGATCACTCGCACATCCCGTGATAATTATTGGTAATAGGACAAGAAATTTTTTCATAACATATATCCAAAGTTGGGTTTTTCAACATTATAGTAAAAAATTGCTATAATGCAAATTTCTGACAACCGCCTGTTTCTTTTTATCTCTGCTTTTGTGGTTGCTTTATAAACTCATTTTTGGTATACTCACATCCTAACTTAACGACAGCGGAGTTTCACCATGCAAATCAATCTTCTCACCTTCCGTATTGCTCAAGCTATGGGCTATGACCAGAAGGATGTTTTTCAACGTCTCAGCAAACTGCTTGAAGAACAAGGCGAACTGTTGGAAGCATTTGACCTTGATGATCATGATGAAACCATTGAAGAAGGTGTTGATAACATGTTGGTAATCACTTCGATTGCTTATGTTATTGATCCATCCTGCATGATGCGTGCTGAACAGGTTGTCATCGATGCCTTTAAAGAAGGTATCAGCATGAATGCTAACAGCCAGTCTTTGCTGACCAGCTATATGATTAGCACGGGTAAAATGTCGGATGCTATTCAGAAAAATCGTAAAGTAGCCGCTAGTTCCTATAAAGGTAATGTTTCTGATGCGGAAGCAGTTGAAATTGTTTTTACTACGCTTTCTAAACTGTGCCATTTCATTGCTAGCCGTACCAGTGATTGTGAAAAAGTAAATGCCTTGATTTTGAAGAAAAATGAAAAATGGCTTAAAAAATCGTTGGAAGGGCAGGGAATTTTTGAAGATGACCTTTCTGCTACCAGTCTGATTCGAGATCATGTCAGGACTGTTGGTTAAACAGTCAATGTCAAAAGGGCTATCGCAAGGTAGCCTTTTTTTTAACTTAATTTTGTGGCTAATTCAGCTTGAACATCTTGGCTTAAACTTACCCAGATGACAGCACCTTTAGGATGCGAATAACGAACAGGGTTGGTTAAGCGATAAGCATTTTCAATATGCCAAGCATGAGGATTTTTATAAAATCCAGTAATAATGTTCTTGTCTGGTATACAAGCCTTGTGAGTTGCTTCAATCAATAATTCCGGGGTATCAATTCTGTGACTGCCGGTTAAATGACAAACACCTACTATTAATCCACTTCCACTTTCTATCAAAGCAATGGGACCCCTTTTATTAGTCTGCGAACTTCTTATTTCAAGGGTTTTTTGACCTGACAAGATATAGTCAAGCCATACTTTTTTAATGACTAATCCAGTTGTAGGGATATTGTCCATACATTTCTCCTATTATTTATGAAGCATAACATAAAAAACTTTACTTTTGAAGTCTTTATCTATATTATATCAATATAACTCAGGAGAATTATCGTGACTAAAGTATTTGTTATTTTCAGTCTGTTTTTTAATTTCTTTGTATGGCTTCCATTTTATATTTATCTTTATCTACCATGGCTTAAAGAGAAATATGTATATGGTTCAATGCCCTTTGCCACTTACAGTTTATTAAATTTTCTTGTAGCCCTTGTCCCCTTGTTCTATGTTATTTTCCTGTTGTCAATTGAGGTTTTTTTTGACAATAAAAAAGCTATTGTTTTGAAAAAAGATACATAATTTTTTTCTTATAATGCATATTTTCTATAATATGCCTATAAAAACCAATGCTGTATTTTTTTGTATTGATGGTTAGGGAGACTTTTCAGAATTTGGTTAAAAAATGCTTGCTTGAAACCTAGCTAAGTAGTATAATGATTCCACTTAAACGAAACGACACAGGGTCATAAAAAATGCAAGGTTCTTTTGGTGATGCTACAGAACGTTTTTCGGGTGCTAAAAAACGCGATACCGAAAAATCCAAACACAACAAGCAAGATAAAAATTGGCGAGCAAAGCGTCGTAATCGCCATCAAGACGCAGAATAACCCCATACCCGTGCGTAGCTCAGTTGGATAGAGCATCCGCCTTCTAAGCGGATGGTCGCTGGTTCGAATCCAGCCGCATGGACCAAACTATGCCTAATTGGCTTATCAAAAATGCCCGTCAATCGACGGGTTTTTGTTGTGTTATGAATCAATATTTGTTATAATTAGCTTATCAAAATCATTTATGGATGTATCATGATTTCTATAGAACACTGCCCTAAGCCCTCAGAAAATCCAGATATTGTAAAACTGGTTTATCATTCTATGCGTAATAAGTATACATCTGTATCTGATCCGGCTGGCCTAACTTTTAAAGAAGTTCGTTCTATTATTTCTAAACAATATGTAACGGTGATCAAGAATGATGATAAAATTATTGGCATTGTTAGAGATCTAATTGTTAATTCCTCTCTAAAACGTCGTCTTGGCATTGACAATGACCTGCAGTATTGCAATATAGGTATGCTTTATATTGCTAAAAAAGAACGCGGAAAAGGTTTTGCAGGAGCAGTCTTAAAGCATTTTCTAAGCCGTCATAAAAATCTTATTTACATAGTACATCAAAGTAATGTCGCTAGTAATAAAACGGCTACAAAGCACTTGAAATTCTTTAAAAAACAGTCTGTTTTTGGAGAGTTTGAGCCATTCAATATTTATAAAATAGAGCAGCAATCCTAAATTTTTATGAATTGTCAATTTCCAATTAGGTCTAAAAATCCTTCAAAAGGCTTTATCAACCTCGATAAACATTGAAATTATGTGATAATTTCTTTACCTATTTCTTGTTTTTTGCTATAATGTAGACATCTTAAATCACTTAGGTGTCTTACCATGACAACTATTGAAAAACACCCATTTACAGTTCATGATATTGTCGCATTGGATCATGATGTATCATTGGCCAAAATCGGTGAGTTGACAGCCTCACAGTTGGCAGCAGCAACAGCAGCTTTTACAGACTGTGAACCTTTTGGTTGGGAATCTGATTTGACTGAGGTTGAGCTATCCTTGGGTAATCGTTTTCATTTTGACGTAAACGCTTGCATTACAGACGATGAAGACTTTGTTCTGTTTGGATTTACTCGGGGCGAACAAAAAAAACAACAGCTTGATATATTGATGGAGCACTATCCAAAAATAGCCGATCTTCCATTTGGAGTTCTGTGTTGTGATAGCTATTTTGCTCACAGTCACAATGATAAAGAAACTACCAGTTCTGCAGGTCAGCTTATGTTGGTGATTGAAAACGAAGCTCAGCACAAATTATATTCCAAAGATTCCAGCAGCATCGAACATATTCTTGTTCCCAAGAAAGGTGATGTTGTCTTTTTGAATGTGTGGTGTGAACATGCTGTGCTGCCTGACCAATCACGAGGCATTGATTTCATGCGAAATAATGGCATGAAGTTGGTGTGTTTTTCTCTTGATTAAAGATTTATTTTTAAGGTTTTTTCGGATGCCTTTATAGATCTTTGATTTGTTCAATTGATCATATTTTTGTTTTTTCCTATTTGTATACTTTCATTTTTTATGCTATCATTCACTTGTTAGACACCTTATTGGAGATGATCATGAATTTTGACAAAGACCCAACTGAACAGGATGACGATCCCATTATCAAGTGGATTTCTCTTGCGATTTGTGCTGTCATCGCAGGAGCACCCTCTTTTGCCATGTTTAAAATTTTGGTAGTTGACCGTTTTTTAGGTCATTGATTTCATTAAAATTACTATTAAAAAGGCTCTAATCAGAGCCTTTTTTATTTACTTTTTTTTTAAAATATAGTATAATGATTTTCTTTGTGGAGAAAGACCAATGCGTTCAGTTCAAGACAGAGTGATGCTGATTCTCAATCATTTGAATGCAGAACTAATCAGTACTCTATTTGCTGATGAATCCTTGGCTTTTCTAAAAGGTTCACTTTATTATGTCCGTTCACATGATGATGTTCAAAAAGCGGCCAGTTTTGCTTTTTCTGAATATTCTTTTCCTTCTCCACTTCATTCAATCATGGGAATTTCGCATAACTTTCGCCAAGCTTTATCAACTATTGAGAATGATGAAACTAAAATTCTTCAAATTTATCTAACAGACCGTCAATGTGTATTGGTAACGCCTAAGCATTCGGTTGCTTGCTACAATACATTGCTTGACATCAATCGACCACTTTATAAAAAACTGTTTGAATTGGGAACGACTGATGGTTGGAGAGTTCATGTAATCTCAGAGTTCGAAGAGTTTGGTGGTATTGTTACTGAGTTCTACAAGCTTATTTTTAACTTTGGTCAAAATCGTACTTTTCATTTTAAAGCTACTCAATTTGATTTGATAACAGATGCTTGTTTTTTGAGTTCTGTTGTTGACTTTGCGAGCGTTGCTTTTAAACATGAAATCAGTCTTGCGGATCTTGAGCATGATTTTTATTCAACTATTGAAAAATTCCCTGTCATGCTGGGAAAAGACGAATATTTGGAATCAGAACTGGCATTTTACAGTTGAAAAATGTTTACATCGTAAGCTATTTTTGCTAGAATAGCACTCACAAGCCCGAGTGGTGAAATGGTAGACACAGAAGACTTAAAATCTTCCGACGAAGGTCGTGCCGGTTCGAGTCCGGCCTCGGGCACCAAATTATAAAATAGGCTACTAACAGTAGCCTTTTTGCTTTCTTTATGCTATAATACTTCCATTATAAGGAGACTGCATATGACCGCTAAAAATATTCAAGAAGATCTTAAAAATCTTAAAGTGGGTGATCGTATTGAATGCAATCTTCATGGTGCAGGACAAGTCACCGAAGCTGAATCCGCCACTGTAAAAAAAATTGATGAACAAGCTGGTATCTTCTGGATTGATAGTTCTGATGGCGGTTATGTTAAAAATTCTTTGTATGCTTATTCTACTAAAACTGGTATGACCATCAACAATATGGTGCCGGGATTTTATTTAAAAGTCAGTGCTGTGATTCCTAAAAAAACAACACCAAAAAACAAAGCTTCTAAATAACTTATTGACTATTTGAGTGACTTTGATATGTCAAAAGAAAAATTCAGTATTGTTTCTGAAATTGAACACACTTCCTATCTTATTCAGGTTCGCAAATATGAAGATGGACTCTATGACGTTGGTTATTTGATTGAGGATGTATTTCATGTAAAGCATCCCGACTGTCAACCTGATGATGTTATGAGAGCCTTGTCCCAATACTGCCAAAATGCATTCTACAAATTGCAAAAATAAGCTTTACCTGCCTATGTGCTTTTGCTATAATAGCTCCAATCCCAACCAACAAGGAAATAAAAAATCATGAATAAAGTCCAAGCCGCCCTCATTGCCAATGCAGTAGCCGTTGCTGTTAATCGTCTGTCTGATTTTGGTCATGTACTGGATGAGGTGACTGATGTAACGGATGAGGCACAGGATATGAATGAGCGGCTTTCGGCTGAAAACCAACATGTTATCCATCGACTGGAGCAGGTTATTGAACAACTTCAAGCCTATGAACCAGAAGAAGGCAGCCTGCACTTTAATGGTTTCGATATTTTCAATATTGGCAAAGCAGTCAACGAAAAAATTACTTTGCTGGAACAGACTCAATCGTATTTTGTACAGATGGGTCATCCTCATCAAGTGGTTGCGGCTGTACAGCAACGTATCAAAGACCTGACTTTTGCTGTTGCTGCTCTGGTGGCTGATCAGCGTTAAGTCTGGTGTTTTAAAAGAATCCTACTCCGGTAGGATTTTTTGTTTTAAATAAAATAAAGTTATGCTATAATTGATTCATTCATTATTGGTTGAGGTTACTATGATTCTGCTCGCTCAAAAAGAATATCTTCGAGATTTGCTGATCAAGCATAATCAAACAGTTTCTGTGGCTGAAAGCCTTACAGGTGGTCATCTTCAGTACCTTATGTCGTCTGTCAATGGCTCATCTGGTTTCTTTGTGGGTGGTTTGACTGCTTATAACATTGATCAGAAAGTCGCCCTGTTGAAAGTAGATCCCCTGAATGCCAAAGAGTGTAATTGCGTTTCGGATCAAACTTCTATTGAAATGGCAATGGGCATTCAGCATTTGATGAAAAGTACCTATTCTATTGCCACGACAGGTTATTCGGTTCCTAATGATAAAGTCGATAGACCCCATGCCTATGTTACCATTTTTGATGTGGAAGATGGATTTTATATCGTAAGGCTTCTTGAAAACAGGGATTTTGAAAATAGGGAACAATCACAGCAGTATTTCAGCGAAAGAGCTTATATGCTTTTTTATCGCTACCTTATGAATAAACTGACTAGAAAATAATATCATTTTGCTTGTGATTTCCTTGTATTGACACAGTATATAGATTATAATGACTTCAGACAGAGCCGATTTTTCGACTCTTGATACTACTTTTCTATATGGAGTTAAGGATATGACCACTTATAAAGAAGGCTCTAGCTATGTTCTGTCTGTTGATTACTATAATCAGGTAGTTTTACTCTGCACCTGTGTCGAAGATGGCATCGCTTATCTTCTCGATGAACGCAAACATGTTCATTACAAACAAAATATTAAAACTCAGAAACTGTATGTTTTCAATACCCAATATCAGAGTTGGGATACTGTTAAAGACACTTTGAAGCCTCTTTCTGAGAGTTCGTATTCTAATTCTGGCTCTGCTTTGTCATCCATGAATGATTTTCTTGGCGATTAATTTTAATATTTTTTAAAGAGGTTGCATAATGCAAATGGTTTATGTCATTTCTCAGCATGTTTCCTATGAATGGGAAGGTACTCGTTCTGCTGTTATTGCTGCTCGTTTTGGAAGCCTGCAGGAAGTTCAGGCAGAAGTTGATCATTTGAATCAAGCTGTTGATACCGCAAACTTAGCTATCGGTGACAAATATTATTACACCTTTGAGGCCATTCCTACCACAGGTTACAGTGCCGCTCTTGATCTCAATTCAAAAGATGCTGATGTTCAGCGGCATGTCTTTAAAAATGGATTAAGATATGCTTTTGAACGTGTAAAACGAGACTATGTAACCAGCGGTGTTGAACGCAATAATGTTACCTTGCGTCAGTTCTTCTTTTTTGATTATACTAATGAAGTACTTTCCAGAGAAGAAGCCGAACTTATCTACGATGAGTATGTTAAAGAAATGGGTGATGACCTACTCATCATTTCTTAGCATTTTCCTTGTTTTTAGGTGACATAACCTTGTTTATTTGATATAATGATATCACTTCTTTTGAACACTAGGTGTTGTTATGTCTTCTTCCGATTTGACTTATTTCATTCACGACATTGCTAAAGTTGAACATTCCACCACTCTTCAAAAAATTGGTGTAATGAGTGAACAAGATCAACATAAATTGTTGCCTGACTTTCCCGAATGTGACAATATCAGTTGGAAATTTATTGAACAAGGTGTCTGTGCAGGTTTTTCAGAATCTATGGGGGTTAATGTTGACTTTTTTGCCAATGATGAATTCTTAAAGTTCAATTTTGACAATACCTTTTTCAATTTTGATGACTATATTTTCAAGCTTTTTCCCCAAGTCGTAACAGAATCTGTAAGTACAGCATTTTGTGAGGCACTTTATGCCAATTTGCATATGGATGGTGATTCAATACTGTCTCGTGGACAAATTATGTTTATTTTTGAGAATGATTCAAAACATACTTTGTACTCCATTGATGACCAAGGAAAACAACATTGTATCATTCCAGAACGAGGTGATATTATTTTCTTGGATATTGCTTGTCCACATGCGTTGATACCTTATCACGACGAATATACCGATTTGAACCAAATAAAACCTTTGAAAATGGGAATGATTGCTATTAATATTTAATTTTTAAATTGGTATTTTTAGCTAACTATCGACGAGTATCATTGACTTTAAATTACTTCATGTTATAACTCCATTAAACACTTATAGGAGTATTTATGAAGAACAAATTACTTGCAATGTTATGTATCGGGTTACTACCATTTTCAATGGCTTTTGCTAATACTCAGGATAATGATGGGGAACAATTCAATTCCCAAGATTCTAGCTCACAAGAAGCCCTTGATGTGCATTCAGAAGATGCTGCTGATGATTCTGCTATCAATAGCACTGATGACTCTTCCGTCTCCGTAGACGCTGGTGAGACAGATGAAGGCGTTGGCAACTATGTAGAATCTACTGATGATGCATCCACCACACCAGAAGAAAATGAAGATGTCGATCCTAACGCGGACAATGATACAGAATAAATATATTCAATTATATTTTAAAGCAACTTTATAGTTGCTTTTTTTATTTTAATTTTTAATTTTCGCTTTATACTTTGAGCATAATTATTCAATACTTATATATTCAAAAGTTTATCTTTTTTATCGTTATATTGAACAATGTATACTATTTTAAATAAAGTGTTAATTACCAGTTAATATCAAATTTATATTAATATTATTATCAGCAATAATATATTATTGGCCAACCATTCTCTATTACGTTCATCTTATTGTTAAAGATAATCATTCTTATTATATTGACTTTTATAGAAATTGTGTTATTGTTATAAACACACAACTTATAGGAGTTTTTATGAAAAACAAACTAACTGTTATTGTAGGCATGACTTTACTTCCATTGACTATGGCAATGGCTGATACAAATGGCGTGACAAGCAGAGGTACAACTCCAGTTCCTGAAAGTCAGATGGTAACACCTGCAGATGGCGTTAAAACACCTAATGTTGGTAGCGACTCCGTTAATCAAAACTATCCACAGGATAGCCAGAAACAACCAGCCAATACAGATGGCACTTCTACGGATTCTCCAATGAAACACCCTACTAAACATCCAGTAGAAAACGACAGCAACAATGTACCACCATTGTCTACTGACAAAAGTTCTTGATTGATTGTTAGATTTAAAAGCAGCTTAGGCTGCTTTTTTTATTGATTCATTTCAAGATTTATGATAATATTGAGGTCTATTAAACAAGCGAGTTATCACTATGTCAGACGTTCAAGAATTCTTGGTACTATCCGAGGCCGAATACAACGGTATGAAAACTTTGGCTTCTGACAAATGCATTTATGAGCACATGATTGAGCCTAAAAGTTACGAAGATTCTTTGGGCTATGTTATTCCCGGTAAAGCTATCTTAGCCAAACTGATCAAAAAAGGACTCTGCTTTATTACAGAAGAAGAACCTATGGAAGATGGTTTTCAGTTTTCTCCCACAGTTGAGTTGACTGATCTTGGTCGAAGCATAATTCCCAACCTTGATAAATATATTAAATAATTATTTTAACACAATAGAATGATAGATTTATGCCTGATTGTAGAATTGGGCATGATGTCTATAGTCCTTCATAATCATGTTTTTCCAAAGAACTATTCGTATTGGACCTGATGAATTAATCGCATTGTCGCTGAACGGATAGGGCAGTATCAATAATACGCAAAAAGATTGGTAAACTTTATATTTTATGGTATAATACTTTCCTACATTTCTTGACGAGGTTATCATGGGACAAGCAAAAATTCGTGGTAGTTTTGAAGAGCGTCAATCCAAGGCAGTAGTTGCTAAACAAAAAAGAATAGCGGATTGGGAACAGGAAAAAATTAGTCGGCAAGCCGCTATGTCGCCATCAGAACGCCAGAAACAGCGTGAAGCCAGAAGGTTTATATCAATGGCACTGGGGTTGTCAGCAGGCTACAGCATTCAGCATAATGCATGTCTGCCAACGTTCTAAATGCAAAATAGTTGTTGCTAGAATGTTCGTTTTGTGTTATTATCATCCTTCATAAATTACTGTATTCAGGAGTCAACATGATTATTTCGAAGCTTACCGTCAATAAAAGCAATGAAAAATTTCATAACTCGCGTATCTACATTTTTATTAAAAATGAAACTATCGTTGAAAATCTCAATAACCGCAAACAACGCCCTTATACTGTTTACAGAAAGGAACTTATTCCTTCCATTTTGAATCAATTGGGCCTTCCTGCTGATACTAAAGTACGTTGGTCTCAGTATGCAGGTTGCAAATGCCCTTGCAGTCCCGGCTTTATTATCAGTGACAGTTATAACCAGAACATCTGCGTTACTGTTGATATGGAAGCTGATGAATCGGCCACAACTTCTACGGAAGCCGTTGCTGTCTAACAGCAGACTAAACTCGGTTTCAAAACCTTAAAAGCCCCTTTCGAGGGGTTTTTTTATTTTAAATATTCTTTACTTCACTTTTAAATTTGTGTTATAATCATGCTATCAACAAAAAAGACGCTAGGAATGGCTAGTGATTGGTGTTGTAGGTTGATGATTCCTACCGTTCTCAATTGGGTAAAATCATAGCGGCAAACACTTTCTCTTATTGACTTAATCATAATCAATTTGTAGACGGCAACGAGAACAGCTTACCAAAAATCAAATTGGTTATCCTTAAACCAATGGAGATACTACTATGTTTGCAAATTTCGATCAATTCAAAAAAGCCACCCAAACAGTTTTCAATAAAATCAAAGACAATCCCCGTCTAAAACTATCAGAATTTCGACACGAAATGGCTGTTGCCGCTGGTTTCAGTAATATTCAAGCCTATAAAGCATTGTCAGTGCCTTGTGGACAAATTAGTGTAGTTTCTGTTATGGTTATTTGTGATGGCAGTGTCACTGTTAAACATGATTTTCTAGACTCTCCTGAAAACAAACCTTTGGCTGAAGATGTTTTTATTGAGTTGTCCAAAGACTGGATCGATGGTGCTGACACATTTACTCTTGACGATTTCAATATGTTTCTGGAAGATGGTCGTTGTATGGTTCACGGCTGTGATTCAGAAGTCATTATCGTTCATTCCACATTCTGATGGTTGCCTAATACCTTTGTATATGGTATAATAAATTTCAATTTTCAGACAGGACTAAATATTATGGCACTTTCCGTAGTTTTGAATGCAACAGGTTCGACTCAATCAGATCTTGAACTGGCTCTAGAAGAAGCTCTTCGCAGTATTCGCAACGGTAATACCTCTGGCTTTGATCGCAACGGCTCAGAAGGAAGCTATGACTTTGAAGTCTCTGGCGTAGAAGAAGCACCCGTAGAAGACTGATTTTTTCTCCAATAAACGTCCTTAAAAGTCCCTCATTGGACTTTTTTGATGGTGACAACACTGTCTACCTTTCTTATCCATTTTGGAGATTTTACATGAAAACTACTCTCTACACCGGCACTACTCATCAAGATTCATTTACAACCAAGCTTTCTAAAATTTTAGATAAACCAGATAGCAGTATTGCTGTTGCTTTCATGGCCTCTTTAGTAAATGGAGGTGCCTTCCTATTCTTGGCTACTGATTCTCAGGTAAAGAAAGGGATTAACCTTTCAGTCAAAAGTTCGAGCTTTCTGTTTAATTTTTCTAAGTCTTTTGGGACAGATAAAGATACCAAAGCCAATATTACTTCATCTGGCATTTCTGAGCAAGATCTTAAAGACCTTACCCAACTTTTTGATGAGTATACGTTTGAGAACCCAGCAGAAGCTAATTTCTTTGCTTCCAAGTTTTTCTATAAGGACGATGAAATTATTACTGACCCTATTGTTTATTTGCATTTCAAAGCGTCAGATTATCTAAATACTTGTGTAATTGATGGGAAAAAACTCTACAAATCGTATGGTATTATCAAAAAAGAAGAGCTTGTAGCCAATCTTGTTAAATATGATTCTTCTAATAGCCTGACTGAATTGGACCTTGTTGCCGTGGCTCGCAATCCCAATAAAAATTTTATTCTGGATCGAATCAAGGGTAAAGACTTGTCACAAGTTGCTTATGAAGTTTATTTTGATATGGTGACGAATAAATTTTATGTAGGTAATCTGTTGCGGGTGGTTGATGGAGAAACAATCGAAGAGTCTGTTTCATCAATTTTGTAAATAAACTTAGATATTAAGAGGCTTCGGCCTCTTTTTTTTATAAAAATGTTGTTTTTAAATATATATTTTGCTATAATGTCTTAAATTATTTAAAGGTTATTCTCATTCGTAGCCTTCAAGACAGAGCAGTTTTTCTGTTGAAAACTAAAAAATGGAGGTCTATTATGTGTTTGACTGTTGGTGGAATTGGCATTGGCATGGATGTTCAAGCAATCTATAAAGAGAAAAAAGCAGATGGATATCTTTATGAACGATTACCAGAGAACAAGATTTTTTATAACCTTTTTAGTCTAACAAAAGAGAATGTTCGTTTTATTGTGGGTTCCAACCGCTCTAATTCAACCGCAATGTTTGTTTCTACTAAAAGTATTCCAATTTCTGATATTGAAAAAAATTATATACTTTATCTCGAATCATTCTTCAAATTCCAGCTAAAGCCTATGCCTGAGAAAATCAAACAAGCTTTTGCCGAAAATGATAGTTCTCTTGTGGTGTTGAATGGTGCTTCTAATTCAAACAATGACATGCTACTGATTGCTAAATCACCGGATAAAGAAAATCCTGAAAATATGATTTGGACAACTATTGTCATTTCACCTTCGTCGTTGGGAATAGCAACCACTCATCGGTCTTTATCCACACAAACTCATAAAAAGAATGATTCTCTTGATATGTGGGATATTTTGTGTGGCGTAGGTACATTGTCAGGGATCTATAGCTTGTTTTAGAAATTTTTGTAGAATTTTCTCCTGTATTTTATTAAGTTTATATGCTATACTCATTGAAATGAAATTGGAGAGTTACCATGAAAACTATTGCCGCAAGTGTCTTGATTGCCGAATTATCAGCCTATCCAACACCTGTTCTTAACACTCTGATTGATTCAATCAAAGCGGAACAAGCAAAGGCATTGGTTGGTTACACATTGCAGATTATTATTGATACAGACGATGATTTTTTAGTTAATGGTTCGGCTAATTTCAGTGCCAATTATCCTATCCATGGCGATGCTAAAACGGCTATCAAGCACGTTATTGATAGTCTGGTATTCACCAATAGGAAATCAACCAACAACACAACTAAAATCAGCCTAGAGGCTCTGGTGTCTGGTGACTCTTTCCATGACAAAAACTATAAAATCAACGATTTTAAAAAACGTATTAATAGTAATAGTCTGATTAATTATCTGATTGAAGATGGTTCTGTGAGTATGGGTGGAAACCAAACTTTTCAAGCTCATATCATTGCACCAGTATCTTCACTTAAACTTGGTGATTTAACCATTGATTTAAAGGGTTGATAAAAATCTCTGTAAATGCACTACGCCTTTTAAAATAGATTCTACTGTTGTAGGCAATATGCATTGTTAATAGTACATCATGACGGCTATTTTAGTTTTTATACGTCAAAAAATCTGAAATTTCAGAGACACCCATTATATTATTTACTTTTTGCCAAATTTAGGCTATAATCAGTTCACTATATCACTTGTTGGATAATCCTCATGACATCTACCTTTGCTACTTTTCGTATTGATGGTCGCCATTATAGCAATCTTGCACGACAATTGGTTGTTGATGGAGAGTGGCGAAAAGGTTTGAAAATGCTGATTGATCAATTTGAAGGCATGACTCACGAATATGCATTCCTGATCTTGAAAGGCACTCATATTCTGGATGGTGTGGGTGACAATATTCGTTTGATCGAAGAAAATGATGCAGACTACAAATCCTCTGTTGATGATATTTATTGCCATGATTTGTTTTATCACGGTAATGAACTGTATCGTTTTGAAGAAATCATCGAACATCGTGAAATGCAGTCAGACTTATACTCCCGTGGTGTGAACTTTGACATTCCTGCATGGGACAATTATGTCAAGACCTACATGAATCCAGAAGATTTCGAATTTTTTGATGTTTCTGTCAATGACAATAAATTCAGAGCTTTGCTTGCATCTAAAGCCAATATAAACGCATTGCCTATTTGGTTTGATAAAAAGGATTTTGCTCAAAATGCAAAAGCATTCGCCGATAAGAATATGCCGTTTAAAAGTACAATTGATGATATTTTGAATAAAAAGTTCGAAGACAGTCAAAAAAGACATGGAGTGTCCGATGTTGATGACTTTTACACTCAGTCTCGTAAACAACGTGCAATTTCAACCGCTCAATCGTTTGGTTTTGATAATATCAAAGATTTTTCGGCAGATATTCGCGAAAAAGTAATGGAAACCATCTTTGAACGTGGCGTAGAGTGGCGTACAATTCAAGTTGAATTTGAAGGAGTTGTCGAAGAGGTAAAGTATCCTTATGAACTCGCACTTAATTACGCCTTGAACCGTACTTATTTGAGTAATTTTGCACCCTCATGGAAACCCGTATCTCCTGAGAGTGTTAAAATTGATGATGACTTGCAGGTTCACTCTGATTTGTGGGTTGCCTTGGGCAATGATTTTGATGGTTGTGAATATGTTCAAAGCAGTAAAGCAAATACCATCCTTAAAAAATTAGTAAGTGAACTGCAAAAAGAAAGTTTTCCAGCCGGAGAATTTGTGACTCTGAACTCAGCAGGTTTGGTTAACTTTACAGGCCGTGTAGTTAAACATTATTCCAAAGATATTAACAAAAATGATATTCTTGTTATTCCACATGCTGGACCTGAATTTGAAATTCAGGCTCGCCAAGCAGGTTTGGTGATTTGCGAAGTAGGTGGTAAACTAGCTCACTTGGTTATTGTAGGTCGTGAATTTGGATTGCCCATGGTTCGTATTCATAACGCTTGCTCAATGTTTCAGGATAGAATGCAGTTGACTTTAGATTTTAAAAATGCTACTATTGTGGCTGCTCAATAATTTCTTCAAAGGTTTGCATTATGACTAAAAAAAATAGTAAAACTGATTTTATTGGCTGCTTTATTTTTCAACTTTTAGGTTTTGGTGCAGTTGGTTTTGGCATTACAAATGCTCATGAACAATATGAAAAAGAACATGTTAATTCGAAACCATTGATTCAGCAATACCGAGACAATGCCATTCGCGAAGAAACGCTTAAAGCCATGCGACATTATTTGGAAAATTACAAAAAAAATGATTGACCTTGAACTAATTTTTTGATACTATAGCTCTACTGAAACAGCAAACCAAATGATTTAAAAAGATAAACCATGTTGCTAGAATGATAGTTTTGTGTTATAATAGCAACATAAGCGAAATTAGGGGCCTGTTTGTCGAAAAGGTCGGGTGGCAGCGGTGTCGCGGGCGAACCACTAGAGAGGAAAGGATGCGTTCCTTCCTCTTGACTTAAATTTAGAGTATCTGATTGCAGGTTCTCGTATATTAAAAACGGAGTGTAGGTTAGTCTGGTTATACCGCTTGCTTTGGGAGCAAGATGTCGCAGGTTCGAATCCTGCCACTCCGACCAATTTGGGTTTCTTGTACTACGAATGAGTTCTGCACTACGCAACTTACCAGCAGGATAACATTCATTACAAACAAGCAAATCTACTAAAATAAAAGCACAGTAATGTGCTTTTTTTCTTTCAACTTTTTTCTTAGAGAATTTTATCATGAATTATTACAAATTGAATACTCATTTTAAGTCTTTACGCCATGACAAAATTGCGTTTATTAACGAACTGCATGACGTTACTAACATTTCAATTATTTTGTCCACTGAACTTTTTCTGATGATCTTTAAAGACAAAGACGTTTTTACATTTGATGAAGTTGATGCTATTGTGTCCCAATCAAAATTTCCATTGGTTCATAGAGTAAAAATCAATAACGTTATTACTATGGTCGTTTGATTTTTACAATATTTCTTCCTTTCGCTTTGAGAGTATGTTATAATCAATACTATTAAAAATTCAGCATTGGGTACAATTATGAAAAGCTTTGTTATTTCTCAACATCAATCTATTGATTACGAAGGTACTGATAGCCGACCTGTTGCTGTTCGTCAGTGTTCAGAAGAAGAAGTTCAACAAGAAGTTGATCGTCTCAATGCGGGTGTTACAACTAATGTAGATGATATGTGTACTCACTACTATGACTATGTTGAACTTCCAACTATTGGCTTTTCCAATCAATTCGATTTACCATCGAAAGATAAAGAATACCAGTTGATCAGTATTCGTAATTTCATCTTTAAAGATATTGAACGTGCTCACAATCAATATTATAATTCATTTTCTAATCCTATTGTAAAAAAATTCAAAACATTCAAAGAATTTTTTATAGCTTCTTGTATTTCAAATTATCGGGATTTTTGTGTTATTGATGTTGAACGCATTTTTGATGAAGTGTTGGTTGATAAAAAACTGACAACTCAATAATTTTGTTGTAGTCATCTAAAAAAAATTCTGTTATACGCTAAACCTGTTGCCATTTTAGTTATAATCTCATTCTTAAAAATCGTAAAAGTAAGGAATACATCATGAGCAATCACACTTCCATTCAAAATCAAATTGAAGCCACAATTGACGCAGAAATTTCTCAACATCTGGTTGATGAGCATATTCACAATGATGTCAAAGCTATTATCAGTGCCGACCGATTCAATCATTTCGAAGATGATGGTTTCAATGACGATTTGGGTGATTTCATTGATCATCAGCATAGCCTATCTTCTATGTATGGTTAATGATCATTAATGGAAAAAGCTCTCATATGAGGGCTTTTTTTATTATTTTAATCAGTTATATTTGGTGTTATTTTAATTTTATCATTGCCTGAAAACTGAAATTATGATATGCTAATCCATCCTATGAACTATTTTTATTCTACCATATACAGTTGAGTACTCGACATGACGGATCTTGAAAATGCAATTGTTGTTCGAAATAAAAAAATTAAAGATGGCACAGAAGCCATCAGACAGGTAGTTGCTGAACAGCAATTGTCAGATGTCTTTGTATTACCTACCATTTTAGGTACAATTGCACATGAGAACTTTTTTGATTCCACTAATAGCTTTCTCAATAATGGGCTTCAGTGGTTGGTTGCAAAAACAGCGGCTGACGAAATGCGGGTTATGACACCTAATATTTTGAAACTGTGTGAATGGCTTTCCATTAATGAACACACTTGCAAAAATCCATTTAATGATTATGACGATGACGAATATACCGCTCTAATGGTCAACACACCTGAATGTGTTGTTTTGCTCGGTGTAACTGATGCTTTCAGCTATATTGTCTCGATTCATATGAACCATTCTAAAGTGCCTGTATTCAAAGATGGCAATATTGAAATTCAAGACACTACTTTACATCAAATCAACATTCGCTACCTGCCCGATGCAAAAGTGGGTTCTAAATTGCCTGCAAAAAAGAAAAATATTAAAAATTGGAAATGGCTTACTGATTTAGAAGGTTTGAACAAACATTCAATTCTGCATTATAAGGATGAACGAGATGACGGATATTTGCTTAGCGTGAAAGAAACGCTAGATTTCGATGGCACCTCTTGGAAGTCTGAAAGTGCTTTGGAAAACTATCCACTTTTGTGTAAAGTCATTACAAATCTACTTCAACTTTTTGCGGCTACCGATTGTTTGAATGAAAGTGTTTAAGACACCTATTCACAGCAATCAATTACCGATTATTTTTACCATGTTTTTGGAAAAAGAAAGCCCCTTGCTTTAGCTATGGGGATGAATTTTTCTAATTTGTTTGACTTTATCCTTCTTTCCTATATCATTTTTAACCATGAATAAACTCACTTATATCACTAAAACTCTTAAAGTTAGAGTTAAAGACAAACATGTTTCAGTTCTTTGCCAGATGGCAAAGAGCGTGAACGCTGTTTGGAATTATGTCAATGAGTTAAGTTCACGCTCTATCATAGAACGTCAAAAGTTCCTCTCAAATTTTGATTTGCAAAAATATACCGATGGTTGTTCAAAAGAATTAGGTTTGCATAGTCAAACCGTTCAATCTATTTGTAAAGAATATGCAACAAGACGCAAACAATTTAAAAAGAATAAATTAAAATGGCGAAAAACAAGCGGTTCTAAACGATCACTTGGTTGGATTCCTATTAACACAAAAGCAGCTTCTTGGAAAAATGGTCAAGTTTATTTTAATGGACATTATTTTTCTGTTTGGGACAGTTATGGTCTTTCAAAATACATCTTTAAAAATGCAACTTTCAACGAAGATGCTCGTGGTCGTTGAAATTCCACGAACCTTATCTTCGGGTCAAGGATCTGTTGGTGTAGATCTTGGTTTTAAAGAGTCCGCTGTCTGCAGTGATGGTTTTAAAACAGAGAATAACCGCATATATCGTTCTTATGAAAAGAAATTAGCCATTGCTCAACGTTCTAACAATAAAGTTAGAACACGAGCCATACATGCTAAAATTGCTAATGTTCGAAAAGACACGCTGCATAAATTCACAAGTCATTTAGTGAAAACTTATAGTGAAATTTATGTGGGTGATCTTAGTATCAAAAAAATGTTAAAAGCAAAACGAGGAAAGTCTACATTAGATGCCGCTCACGGCATGACAAGAAGTATGCTGGTATATAAATGCGATAACGCAGGCATACATGCTAATGTAAATGTAGACGAAAGAAACACAACCCGCACCTGTCATTCGTGTAAGTCCTTAACCGGGCCGAAAGGATTAGATGGGCTGCGAATAAGAGTATGGACTTGTAGTGTGTGTGGTGACACACACAACCGGGATGAAAATTCCGCTAAGAATATACTTGAGGTCGGACATGGCCTTCTAGCAGTAGGAATCCCCTGTCTTCAGACATGGGGAGGATGTCAAGAAATAGCTCTATAATAACAATTTCTAGAGCTATATTGTACTTTTAACTTTGACTATTTATATTTGTTAACTTATTGAAAAAAAAGAAAAAAACACTTGACGGTAGCCTGCAATTTCTCTATAATTACCCCATCAAGACGAAACGGAGAGCTAGAAAATTGCCACAGTAAACAAGCACTTCTATTAAGCGGTTACTTTCAGGATAAAGGTTTTGGCCTCCGATATAGCTTAATGGTACGGAACAATACTCGGTGCGGACATAAATAGAGTAACCATTGCGAAACAAGTAATACTTTCTCTGCGTAGCTCAGTTGGATAGAGCATCCGCCTTCTAAGCGGATGGTCACAGGTTCGAATCCTGTCGCAGAGGCCAATTTTTTTTATGTATAAGCCCGAATGGTGAAATTGGTAAACACAGAAGACTTAAAATCTTCCGCTTTACGGCTTGCCGGTTCGAGTCCGGCTTCGGGCACCAAATTTTTATTTTATGCATGTGAGTCTGTCATATGCACCGCTACGGGACTTTAGCTCAGTTGGTTAGAGCAACCGACTCATAATCGGCAGGTCGTAGGTTCAAGTCCTACAAGTCCCACCATTTAATTCCGACATAGCTCAGTTGGTAGAGCAAGTGACCGTTAGTCACTGAGTCGCAGGTTCGAGTCCTGCTGTTGGAACCATTCACATAGACCATGCTTGGGCATGGTCTTGTCTTTTAAAATTTAAAATGCCTTCCTGATCAGACCATTACTTGAATTCTAATTCGTATCAATTTAAAACATTTCCAATCAATTGTTGCTTTATTGATGTATTTTTGATAGAATAAGGCATATTTAAACACACAGGTGATATGATTATGAGTCAGATTGAAGTTAGCCAAGAACACCTAAAAAACTTGATGGATAAACAGTACAAATTTCATGCATTCAATCAAAAACTTGAGCATATGTCCCCACAAGTCAAGGCGGAATTTGCAGAACTTACGTTAGCTGTTCAAGATCTCTTCAAAGAACATCAGGAAAAAGAAGATAAAAAATATGTGGATAAATCAAAAATGTTTGATAAAATCCGAGACGACAATAGTTTTTCAAGTATCTGGTCTATTTATAAAGTCGATGATATCAACTCGATTTTTGGTTATGTCCAAGAAGTTGAATACTTGACCTGTGTTGAAATTGTTGCCAAAGAGGTTACTTGGCTGGAATTGTGGGCTATTGCTGAACGTTTGATGAAACAATCTGGCGATTCTCACCATGTTTTCATTGAAGGTTTTGCTAAAAAACCCAATGACATTTCACACCATCTTATCACTGGCAGTTGATATTGGTTTTTATCAACTATCTTCTGGACCTGTCAGAATATATTGATTAACATTTTAAATTAGGTTATACTCAGTACTTCTTAAATTATCAGAGGTTTTTACCATGAATAAAGTTTCTGCTCTTGCTCTAAAACAAATTAAAGATCTCTCTAGTGAGGTCAGTCATAACATTTGTATTACCAAACATACAGTAGATGCAGCCAACAAAAAAAGACGAGAATATCAGATGATCCTCAATACCTTGATTGGTTGCATCAGCAACGCATCTGAGCCTTCCATTGACAAAAAACTTCAAGAAAACATTGTAACTACTCTTAATGATTTGGTTAAAGAACTTGAAATTCCTGCTTCTGAGATGCGTAAAGCTAGTGAAAATCTTGAGACAGCCAGTTCAAAAATGGGACAATGTTCCACATGGCTTTCGGCTGTGATGGATGACAATATTTAATTTTATAAGCAATGGCAAAATAACAAAGCTTCTATTTTCAAAATGTTAACCTTTTTAGAATCGTCCTAGCGGGCGATTTTTTTTGTAGAATAATTTTAAAAACATCCTTTAACTCATTGAAAAAAATACAAAATAATCAAAAATAATACTTTACATTGAACCAAAATTGACTTATAATTCTTCTCACAAAGCCCGAATGGTGAAATGGTAGACACAGAAGACTTAAAATCTTCCGACGAAGGTCATGCCGGTTCGAGTCCGGCTTCGGGCACCAAATTTATTTCTCGTTAGTTTAACGGTAGAACAGCGGCCTCTAAAACCGTGTATGTGGGTTCGAGTCCCACACGAGGAACCAGTATTAAGGGACTTTAGCTCAGTTGGTTAGAGCGTCCGACTCATAATCGGCAGGTCGTAGGTTCAAGTCCTACAAGTCCCACCAAATTAATCAAAAAGTTATTGTCGAAGAAAACTGTGTCTTCACTCAAATTCTGATTCCCGCTGTTAATTATGAAAATAGAGACATTCATAATTTTTCCGATCAAGGTAAACGACTTTACAACTTGAAATAACAATAATTACTTCTATTTTAAAAAGGTACTGTCTATGCGTGTCAATTACACAACGCTTATTCCAGCCATTTATCAAAAATGCCAAGGTGCTATGCTGTCTGGTGAATCGTGGGAACTTTTAAAAAATAAGACAATGTGGTCGATTTTTGACAGTGAACTAAAAGATTCTTTTGATGCTACTGTTATTGAATTGGGCGGTCATAATGAAAGTTGTCTTGCTGGTCACACGATGAAGAATCTGGCAGCAAGCACGTCTCAAACCAACCAGAATCTGTATGAAAGAATTAAAGAAAATACTATGCGTCAGCTTGGTAAATTAGTAAACTTGACTTATAAGCGGTTGGTAGCAGGTCAATCCTATGATGATATTCATAATTACATTATGAGTTCGCCTGTCCATTTTTATATTGTTCCCGTTATTAATCAGAGTACTCCAACTTCGTATTGCTTTGTATGTGGGAAATATTCTAGTTATTATATGAAAGAAGGTATTATTTCAGAAGGTTGTTCTATTGATGAGTCAAGTCCTTATTGGGAACATCTACATGATGACTATAAGATTATGTTGAGGGGAGAAGGAACTTCAACAAGTAAGGGTTGTGCTTATCCAAAGGGCATCGATCACTATGACCAGTATATAACAATTAAATCCAATTACTTGGTTTTTGCAAATGACTTGCGTAACATTATTAATATTGACCCTATTGAATCGATGAAATACGTTTCAGAGCGTTCTGGTTATCATAATACTATTAACTCAGAAGTAGGTAGTATGTATGAGCAGGAGCATAGTTTAAACAAAGGATTGATTAAATTTCAAGTTGGTAATACATCACCCATTGTAGCTTATAATTCAAAAACAGGTGCTATTTTAGCTGCAGATCCCAATGTTTGGAAATCAAAGAAACGGCATACTTTTCCTTTTGAAGTTGCAGGCTTTAAATCAAAAGGCAAGATCTGCACTGATGTTTGGACCGTTCAGGCTGTTGATAGTATCGTTTTTGAAAGTTATGCCAAAGACAATGAGCTATCACTAAAAGAAGCTGCAGCTAAACATGGTTTTCTTGTTCCTGTCAAACCGGGAAGATATAAAATCACAAACTATAACGCACATCATTACAGTAATAGACCTGTTTTTTTCTCAATGGAAAAAGTCGATTAACATTAACGTGACCTACAAGACCATGCTTGGGCATGGTTTTTTTAAACGCCTTTACCCATGAGTTTATTTTTGCTATAATACAGACATCAAAATAGCTCAGGTAGCCTATCATGTCGAATGAAAAAGAGAATCAGTTTAAAGTCCACAATATTGTTGGGGTTGATCCTTCCATTTCGTTGACCAAACTGGGTCAATTGTCAGTAGAACAATTATCTTGTGTTTCGAAATCTTTTACAGATTGCTCACCTATTGGTTGGGAAGCCGACTCTACTCCTATTGACAAAGAAATTGCTAGCCGATTTAATTTTAATCTTGATGCTTGTATTGCTGATGATGATTTTGTTTTATTCGGATTCACCAGTGGAAATAAGAAAAATTCACAACTAAAAACGCTTCTTTCGATCTATCCAGAGACAGATCATAAAAATTTTGGTGTTTTGGACTGTGATAGTTATTTTGCCCACATTCATGATGACAAAGAGGTTGTTAAATCAGCCGGACAAATCATGTTTGTGGTTGATAATATTGCAGGGCATATGCTCTATTCAAAAGATAATAATGGTGTAGAACATACACTTATTCCAGAAAAAGGCGACATTGTTTTGCTAGACGTATGGTGTCAGCATTCCGTTATTCCGAATCAATCGAAAGGCATTGATTTCATGAAAGCGAATGGCATGAAACTGGTCTGTTTTGCAATTGAATAATTGTTAATATTAACACTGTATTCGTTATTTCGTGCTGCGATAATAATAATAATAATAATAGTTCTATTACTAGTTCTAATTATGAAAGCCACATTAATTGTTATCGCAGGTATTGTTGCATTGTTGCATTGCCTTTCTCAATGGCGTTTGCAGACGTAAAAACTCAGCACCGTCAGCCACTGGTAACGGAGTTAACTCTAATACACCAATGCCTAAACAGCCAGCAAGTGCCCAAAACAGAATCTTTATTTGATTCTAAAAAGTCTTTAATTTCTTGTTTTGAAGTTTGAAAATATGATGTGAATCATAGCCAGTAAAGGAATCGGCTCTTTAATTGGAATCATTCAGACTGCCGGTAAAAACAATATCCTCAACAAAACTTTATATACCTTTACTATTTACACACTCTACGCTTTGTGATAAAATAGCCATCTCGTTATGGGAATACCTTTCCTGTTTCTAATTTTCTTAAATATGAGGTGTTATCAATGGAAGCCACTGCAAAAGTGCTTTATGATGGAAAAACATTGGAAGAGAAAATTAAGTCTCTTTCTCCTATGTATGCCGTTGTTCGTGTAAATTCAGACGGTACTCTTTCTGGCTTGGTTGAACACTCATTCTCCATGGAAAAAAGCAATAGTCGGGTCAATATTTTTTGGACGGCTCTCCATCGTGATATTGATGGCAAACGGTGGGCTGAGCATAATTGCAACAAAAAAAATGGTTGGTTCTTGATTGAATTGACCGCACAAGATTGCCCTATTGCAATTGACTGGTCGGCTTGGCTGGATTCCACTACCAAGTTTACTTCTCGTAATGCTCTTTTTAAAACAAAAGAGGGTGTACATTTTTCTGAGCATGTTAAAGAAGCGGCTATTCGAGAAAATTATGAAGAAAAACATGCCGACCTCATGAAGTTGGTGACTGTTCAGGAGCGAGCAGAGTCTGCGTATAAATTAAAAATGCGTGAAGCTCAACAAGTATTAGAGGCTGAAACAGCACATTTGCAAGAAGACTTTAAAAAAATCCGCAATAAATACCAGTCTAAAGCAAAAAGTATTGCTATTGAAAAGGGTCGATGCCCAAAGTTGCCTGATGGGCGTTATATGAATACTGGTAATTGCCGTATTACAGAACATGGCATTCAGTTAAAATGGTTTTCAGCAGGTACTATTGTTTACACTGTACCTTGGAAGGATCTATTTTAAAATTTTCATTCTACATCGATTCTTTGCATTACAGGGTTTTTAATGGTATAATCTGTTTCTCTACATTATAAGGATTTAACAATGGAATTTCACGATACGGGTTTGAATAAAAGTGATTATTATCGTATGGCGGTTCATGAAGTTAATGCAGAATATGACAGGAAACAAGAAAAGCGTTCTTTTCTGTCGTCTAAATCTTCTATTGAACAAGATCGAGAAAAAGCACTGAAAGCAGTAAAAGATCGTTTTTATAGTGGTGGCGGTGGAGGCGGCAGGATGACAGAATAATCTACAATTCTTGAACTGCCATCTTGGCAGTTTTTGTTTTTTAGTGTATACTAAAAGCCTAACAAATCACCAAGGATTTATCATGTCCACTTTTGCTTTCGCGGCTGCTTATCTTGACTCGGCCTCCAACGACTTGATTAAAGAACAGGGTTTTGAAAAAGAAGACTTTCATATGACTACCTGTTTTGATACCTCTGGCAGTATTGTGGAAATGCCTATCTATTCCTTTCCACTCAAGACCGCTGTTATCAAAGCTGTTGTTGAATGGTCCGTAAAGGATGATGTTTATTTGGTTGCAGAGCTTGCTGATTGTGAATGGAGTAGCCAACTGAACACCCTTATGAAGGCGTATGGAGCAATTGAAGACCTGCCTCACAATCCTCATATCACACTTATTAAAGGCAATGCAAAAGGCACCAGCGAGCACTATCAGGGCATGGTAGGTATGAAACTGTCTTTTAATCGCCATGTTATCAAAAGCAAAAATCGATAATGTTAAAAGCTTTGACATAAACATCTCATTTATGGGATAATGGCTGCTACATTTATCTTATTCTAAAGGTTTATCATGCAAAATATCAATCAAGACGACGCTTTCAGCATGGTCACTGCGTTCATCAATACCTTGGCGGGCAATCTTTTGATTCCTGTTGAAGTTGATGAATATTCGACTGTATCGCCTAAAGAAAAGTGGATTAATCCTTTGATTGAAGAGCTTGTTGAGTCCTTGCAGAATCTAGATTGTTTTTTTCCTATTACTTTCATTCCTGTTCCTGATACACTTGCTGTTCATGCCGATCATGATAGGGTTAGCTGGGATCTTGAAGATTTAATCAAGGATATAGGTGAAGATTTGGAATACCATGAAAATATTCGTGGAAGTGATGATCAATACGAAGATCCTCAAGAATGGTGGTTGCGACCGCTGGTATCTAAATTGAAAGAAGCCCATAGCAATATTACTTTCAACGTTTACTAGGTAAAGTATCCTGCCTGAACGTTGAGCCGTCTTGTTTCTGATTGATTCCTGTGTACTCAATCAAAAAAAGATTGACAAACAATGAGTTATATAGCAAAATAATGTTCTTTATCAGGGACTTTAGCTCAGTTGGTTAGAGCGTCCGACTCATAATCGGCAGGTCGTAGGTTCAAGTCCTACAAGTCCCACCAATCATTAAAGATCTGGCATCATTGCCAGATCTTTGCTTTTTATTTCATACTATGATATAATTTCACCATTAAAAAACAGAGATATTATTCATGTCAGAAACAGACATTCCAGAAAAAATACTTCAATCTGCCAAGAATTTGTTGGCAAGTGAGTCTACTTTTTTCAATAACTACTTGTCTGTTGTATTTAAACCCATGACTGTATTGGGTGGCGATATAGGTTGTTATAGTGACATTACGCTGCCCAATGAGAAATCCATTGCCATTAATTCTTTTCCATTCAGTCAAGATGTGTTTTACCATATGGTTATTGTGCCTATTAAAGATGGTAAAAAAAGGCTTCCTTATATTATGGATTTAAACAGAATCAATAGTTCTATCAAAATAAAACACCGTAAACTCTATAAAAATAATATGACATTTACTTACCTTAATGATGTATTGAATACTGTGACTATTAATCAAAGCATCACGCCTAATGGTTCAGACGAAATCAATTATCTTGTCTATTCAAAAGATACACACGCCGAATTTGGACTCAATGATAGTAATGCAATGAGTTTTTATATTTTCAATTTTTTGATGCAAAACACTAGATTGGCACAGATCCTTCCAGATTCGACTTTTTTAAGTAAATTTGAACAATTTATGGCGGCTGATAAGTCTTATTGCGATCTGTTGCAAATGTATGAAGTTTGATTTATTTTTTTCTTTTTTTTGAAAAAAAAGTGGTATTATTCATTAAATTTAGGTATAATAATCACCTACTTAACCAGAACCGAAAAAGGCCAAATACAATGCAGTATGAATGTAAAGAAGACGGCGTGATGCCAGAAGATTTCATGAAAGCTATTGAATCGGGTGCAGAAGTTCAAGTGAACACTTATTCTATTCTTGGCTGGTTGACCGTTGAGCCGGAAGATTTGCAGTTTCGGGTAGGTGTAGATTATCGTATTAAACCTGTTTAACAGGTTTTGCATCTGTAGCCAAGTGGTTAAGGCGGCGGCCTCTAAAACCGCATATCATGGGTTCGAACCCCATCAGATGCACCACTTTGTATTCGCATGGCTTTCGTGTGCGATACAACCCCAAAACCTGCAGCGATGCAGGTTTTTTTATTGCTAAAAATTAGAATTTAAGGTATAATTGAATAAATATTCGAGGCTCTTATCGTGTCAGAAAAATTCCCCACATTAGGTCGAGAACAATATTATATTGGTGTTGAAGACATTCAATTCAGTAATGTCGAACACCTTGAAAAAATTGCTAAACACCTTGAAAATAGTCACTCTTTTTTGATGTGTGGTCGATCTTTCGATTTGCTCTCTCAATTGGGTTATGTTGAAACTTGTCAGTTTGAAGCCAAATCGGAAATCACTAGCCGATCTATTACACAAACTTTTGACGCCCTCGTAAGGCAACACTACCATGAACCTCGCTATGATCGCATTTTTGTCAAAAATGATGGTCATATTATTACTGAACTTTACCTTCGGAAAGCTGATTTTGTTTTTAAAGAAGATAGAAATGATAATTTTTATCAACTCATGATTAAAGGGTCTTACTATGTTAAAGACCTTTCTTTTGTTCGTAGCACGAAACCTTCTATTGTTGAATTTGATGATAGAGGGGAAATTATTCTTTCATGTGTAACTAGTAAAGTTAGAAAGATTTGGTATTACAATATTTTGAATTGTGATACTTACAAAACATATGAGTCATCATTAAAATTCGATATTGACAGTATTATTTATAACAACAAAAGATCAATCAGCAGTATAGATTTTAAAATAGGCCATAATATAGTGGATCACCACCAAATTTGTGCCATTTTTCCTGAACTTAAAGACTTGCGACTCTCGCAATTAGTCAACTGGGAACATCATATCTCTACTGACGAGATTAATGTTCTGGCTATGATGTATTGCTGACTGCGTTCAATCAATAAAACCTTCTTGATGAAGGTTTTTTTTGTTTAGAGACTTAAATCTTTTGATAGCTTGTCAATTGCTTTCAATATTTCATTTGATCCCACACTTATTTCAGTTACTAACTTTTCTACTTCAATCATCAAATCTACACTTTTTGCAGTATTCTTGGTGACACTTTCCATTTCTTTGATGGACAATTCAGTCTCTTTGTTAATCTCTTCTATGATTTCTGATATCTCTTTTACCAGATCACTTGTATTTCCTGATAAATCTTTAACTTCCTTAGCCACAACTGAAAAGCCTTTTCCTGCATCTCCGGCTCTTGCGGCCTCAATAGCCGCATTCAGAGCCAACAAATTTGTTTGTGTAGCAATCTTGTGAATAGCATTCAAAATAGCTTTAATTTTTTTAGACTGTGTATCCAATGACTTTAAATGAATCTCAGTTGCCATCACTGATTGTGTTATCGTTGTCATCTCATTGTTGGTTTCGTTGATCGTGTCTACCGATATTTTTGCCGTATCTTTATTTTTGTTTGATATTGAGAATGCAAGTTCTGCACTTTTCTTTTGTGCATCCAACTGATTGACCAATTGTGTCGTATCACTGGCAAACTTGACAATCTTGAACACAATTCCATTTTCATCAACGATTGGATTATAAGTAGCTTCCAACCAAATCTCATTGCCTCTTTTATCCAATCTTTTAAATTGACCATTAAAAAAATGCCCGTTTTTAAGATCTCTCCAAAAACGATCATATTCTTGTGTGAGACTATAATTTTTTTCACAAAAAATCTTATGATGTTTGCCCACTATTTCATTCAATGTATAGCCTGTGGTTGCAAGAAAATTCTTGTTGGCATTTAGAATAATGCCATCAGGTGTAAATTCTATTACGGCCATTGAAGAGTTGAGTGCGTCCAGTTTACTTTTATCTTCAATTTTTTCTTCTACATACTGTGTGATATCATTTGCAAATTTGACTATCTTTATCACCTTGTTCTCATGGTCAAAGATAGGATTGTATGAAGCTTCCAACCATACTTCTTTTTGTTTTGAATTAAGTCTTCTAAACTTATCAGATATATAGTGTCCTCCTTGTAGTTTTATCCAGAATTGTTTATATTCATTACTGTTAGTATAACTTCTTTCACACAATATTGAATGATGCTTACCTACTATTTCGTTCAAGGAATAACCCATTAATTTTAAAAACTTCTGATTGGCTGTTATGATCTCTCCTTGTGGTGAGAATTCAATTACTGCCATTGATAAATCTAAAGCTTTTAATATAGAATGTTTATCATTTAGATCGGCGGTCAATAATGACAGTTGTTGCTTTTTCTTGCTGCTGCCAAATTTCATTTTTTTATCCTCTTAGTGTCGTTAATATAAATTTAATGTATTATTTAATATTGTATAATAGATTTACACTATATATTTTTATGGTAAATACTATTATTGAACACTCTTTGACTAGTAGTTGTTAAAAAAAATTCAAAAAAAAACCTTCTTTCGAAGGCTTTTATTATTTTACAGTGTCAAATTAAGGATAAGGAACCTGTAATTGTATCAATTTCCGCAGGATATTGTGGAGAAATACACAAACAGTGATTTTCGTCAATGACCAAATGTTCATATTCGAAACCGCTTTTTTTGATATTGTCTTCAACTTCCATAAACTCTTCCAAAGTTTTGGTAGATAGAGCAATTTTTGCAAAGGCACTCATGATCCAGTCAATCAAGGCACTCTTTTCATTCAAATCAAAATATTTTGCCCCATCTTTTCCGTCGAAGTCTCGCATTTGCTTGTACAATACTTTCAGGCAAGACAGTACAGCTTGTTGGCAAGCCATCTCTTTGGAGAGCGGTTTATCTTTGCTGAATACAAAAATCTGCTTGGCTTTAATTTCAGTACCATACGTCTGTGGTACGTTCATCTCAGTCATGTCACATTTTTCAAAAATACCTTGAGCCGCACACGTTGTGGTGGGGACACCATGAAACTCAGTACGTCCATTATCGACAATGATGGAATAGGGCAAGGATTTGTCCAGAATTTCATTCAACTCTGCTTCATCCTTTACCATTCTGATTTCAATGGTGGGGTTATCCAGAAACACCAGCATTTCTTGATTTTGAGTAGGATGCATAATCATTTTATCAGCGGTTTTCTGCATGGATTCAAAAAAAAGCTTCATGGCGGCATGGGCAGATTGAGCAGCCATCTTACCTTTTCTCATTTTCAAATCGTTGCGGACAAAAATCGTTAGTTTGTGACTCATTGTTTTATTCCTTTTAAAAAAACGATTATAACGTTATTCTCAACGAGCTACAAGCGTTTTCTTTTCGAAAAATTTTTTTTTTGTTTTGCTATTGCCGTCAGTTTTTGATATAATCTATAAAATTTATTGAGGATATAACATGTCAAGCACTCCTATTCCAGTTTCGGCCTTGATTGCAGTATTGCAAACAGATAGTTCTGGTACTTTTACCAGCTTGGTTGACACTTTAAAATACAATAAAGCCACGGCATCTGCTGAACAAGTCTTGTTTATTGACATTGATTCAGATGATGATTTTATGATCAACGGTGAATCCACATTTTCTGGTCAATTTCTTATCGAAGATAATGATGTAATTGCCACTTTTAATAAAGCTATTGATAGTCTAGATTTTTTCACACCTCCAAGAAGAAGTGATAAATTAACACGTTTCCTCAAAGATATGAAAGAAGACTGGATAGCAGAAAGACTATTGGATGGATATGTTTCATTTGGTGGAAATCAGACATTGGAAGCTTATGTTGAAAAACCTTCAACTCTCCTTTCTATTGGCAAATCTGTCATTGATTTGAAATCTTGATAGTGGTCTATACCTTTTAATAGATGAGGGCTATATTATGAAAAAATATTTCTGGTTTATTTTCCTGTTTTTGATTTCGATGCCTGTTTTTGCAGTCAATTTTGATTTTCCTCCAAAAATGTATCAATTGTCTTCCTCTTTAGGGCAGGTTGATAGCATTTCAACTAATGGTTTTCAAACTATTGATGCCACCATAAAAGAATGGAAAGTCACCACATTGGGCGATCCATCAGAAGTTCAGATTTCTTATTTTTATGGCTATGGCGTCTTGTATAAAGCCATTATTACCTACAATAATAAAATCGACATTGACTCGGGCATAAAAGAAAACAAGACTAAATCAAGAGACACTTGGGACGCTATCAACGAATCATTGAATACCCATGGATACACGTCCTCTTTGAGCAAAAGTTTTAACTCTGATTTTTCATTGGATTCACATCTACTGGCATACAAGAAATATATAAATAATGATACTGTTAGTTTTGTTAATCAACTTTCTGGCAAAGATAAAAACTATGTGTTGAAACTTATTATTGAAAGTAAAAATGCTAGTAGTTTAAAAGAAATTCAGTCTAATAATTCTATTAAAAACCATATAAAGGACGTTAAAGAAACAATGTTTTAAATAACCTTTTAACTATCAACCAGCCTCTTTTGAGGCTTTTTTTTTGATTTTTTTATTATTTTGAGTACAGTATTATTATATAACTTTATTTTCAATATGACTTTTTCGCTCAAACATTATTTTTTATTTCTGATTTATCTGTTGTGTGTTGGTTTCTTTTCTTATTCTGTTTTAGGTATTGTCTGTATTTTCTTAATTGTTTTTAAAATAATAAGTTTAATTTTTTACAAACTTTTCAATACATCCCATTTCAAACAATTATATACCGTCATTTATTGTATGTTGGTAGAAACTTTTGCACTGTTTATTATGTGTTTATATTATTTATTGACTTCTAATTCGATTTTGTATGTACAATATTTTGATTTATTGATGACTTTATTATTTATTCAACTGTTTATAGGCTTGTTTTTTTATCTGGCCTATAGTTTTCATAAAAGTGTGTTCAGTCGTTGGAAATACGGCCAATTGGGGATGATTGTAAGTTCCGTCATTGCTTTGTTAGCTACTCAATTAATTATGGGTTTAAGTTTCTTTTTTATTCTTTCTATGATTTTTAATTATACATACTATCTATAATTATTTTGATTTATTTTAACAATTGATTTAGCAAATGCAAATGGCGGCAACCAGAAATTGATAACGGGTAATTTTACGGCCAATACATCAGGTACAATTATTAATACCACTGTTTCAATTTCGACTCTTACTGATCAATTTGGTGTTGAAATTCGTGTAATGGTTAGTGCGTCCACAAACTTGACTATAACTGGTTATACATTAACTCCATTGTAACGAGCAGTATCTTAATTAAACCTATCATTTATGATAGGTTTTTTGTTATATTTTTTCAGAATGACTGTTACATCGTTCTACATATTTAACTTAAAACGGAAAAATGATTGAATAAAAGTGGGAAAAGAACTATACTCATAGAATTGATCAAACAAACCCAACAGGATATAGATGTGACACACGCTAAATTTCCAGAACCCTTCCATGATTTAGAAAACTTCGAAAACTTCGAAGATTTAGAAAAAAGTTTTTATCTATTTATTAATTTTTTAGCTGAATTTCCTCATGATTTTTACGATATGTTTAATGAATATCCTAGGTTCTCAGAGTGCATTTCTCGCTCAGATGTTATTGTTGAGGTAGTTAATGTGTTTTGTCATCAGTATTTTACCGATCATGAAAATTTTAAGCAAAGATTATTGTTGATTGACATACATAGAGTTTAAAAATCTTTCTTTTGTCAGAATGAATGCTATAATGCTTCCCGTATTCCACTCAAAACGGAAAAATGCTTGCAAAAAAGTCAAAAAAGGATTATACTTTTTGCATCAAAAATCAAAACCAACAGGATATAGATATGACACACGTTAAATTCCCAGAAACCTTCGACGATTTTATAGTATCAGTTGACTCAAAGGCTCAGATCTATAAAGGTGAAGACTTTGCCGCTGGTGAGTACTTTAACCGCTATGATTTGAAAGCAGCTAACAAACAACCAAAAAAAGATAGCAAACGTCCTGCTACAAATAAAAATGTTCATCCATTGGATGATTTGTTTGTTGGTGTCCACTGGGCAACTGGTGGTATTCAGGGCGGCTCCTGCTATTCCGATTCTAAACAAGAACGTTTTACATCCAATGAACAACCTGTATCTATCACACCTTTGGTTTGTAATATTTTGATTGCTGTGGGCAAAGAAAATGTGTCTTTTGTACAGTATTCAGCTTATATTGAGACGTTGTTTCGCAAAGGAACGTCTACCTCTTATTCAGACTGTTACGGCAACTCGACTGATTATGCCTATGTTGCTATCAATCTGAAAGAATTGTATGACGCTTTGAAAAGTTTTTGATAACAAGCCTTAAAATCGAATTGCCAGCTTGGAATTCGATTTATTGGATTGGTTTCCATTGATTTTTTAATTTTCGAAAATAGCCACATCAATGTATATCCTCAAAAATCAAGGTTATTAATATGAAAACACTTTATGAACAATTCATTGAGTGCAAGCAAGCACATAATAATAGTGTTAAAAACAATACCTTAATTGTTCAGCAACTTGTCGAACTATTTTATAGATCATATGGTATTGATTTATCAGCCACTCCTAATTGTTTTTTTAACCATGTTGGTACAATTGGTGAAGAACTTAGCCTCTCTTATAAATTTGAATATGGAGAGGTCAATGTTTCCACTTTCAAAAAACGCATGCAAGTTATCTTCTTTCATAAAGATCATGTTAAGGCTCCTTTTCATGCAAATCGTTGTACTGTTGATGTTGATCACAATTTGAACTTTATCAGTGCCAATTATTGTATTTACTTTTCATTTTCAAACAGGGCGTTAAAATCAAATGGTGTTGGCTACAATCAAATGAAAATCAATAGGGTGATTGATTCAAAAGGAGCCTATAACAGTCTGGCATTCCGTCATTCAGATAGTTTAGATGATAATTTATTTTTGGATGTAGAACAAGGCAAGTTGGATAAGCGTTTCTTGACACCAAACGTAAATTTAGAAAAAGAATTTTATCGGTTTATTGATTTTATAACTGAATACCCTCAAGATTTTAATACCCTATTTACTGGATATCCACGTTTTTCTGAATGTGTGGCTCAGTCTGATTCTATTGTTGATTTGGTTAATACATTTGTTCATCAGTATTATACTGACAATACAAAATTGATGCAGACTTTATTACTAACCGATATGATAAAACAATAAACAATCATTTGTGTAAAACAGCTTTTTTTGGACTTGTTTTGTGGTAGAATAGTGTTTTGATAAACATGGTTTTATTAACATTCAACTTACCTAATAACCGATCAAAAAACAAATTGCATTTATTTAACAGGCTTAATAATGACTTATCTTGAATTTTGCACAACATTTGGTTTTATAGAAAATGGATTGTTTTGTGAATCCACTGAATATAGTGGTCTTGTTGACACTATCATTCTTCCACCTCATATTTCTATTGCAGGTCAACTTTTTCCTAACGCTTCCTATAGCGATATTATGGTCATTGCTACTGCTATTTACCAAGCATCCAACCAGTTTGATTGCAAACCCCTTGAAACCAGTGTTGATAATGTTTCTGTCCAATTTGAAATGTCTGTAAACACACAAAGATTGTATGAGATTTACAATCAATATTCCGTTACAAACTCTATCAATTAATAAAGATATTAAAACCTTTTTTTGTTGAAAGACTTCTTGTTTTTTGTTATACTTGTTGCTCTGTAAACTTGATGAGAAAACATATGAATTTTACTATTGGTGATGTAGCCGCTGACATTGCAAATATTGAACAATGGCGTAATCCAGATTTCTGCGATCATGTCACGTTTTTTTCTGCGATTAGTCTGCTGGTAATTGATGCAGATAGCGAACACTTTATCATTCAGGACAATCGTAACAATCCTTTTGATTTTTGCAATTGGTCTGACACTCATGTATACAGTCAATCTACTGGGATGAATGAAGGCACTAACCATCGTCGCTTAATCAACATTTCCAACCATAAAAACATAATTGCCAGCCTAGCTCTTGCCTACATGAGCGAAGATGAAATCAATGGTTTGTTTGCAACTGATTTGGGTAATTCTGCTGACTTTGACAACCAGCTTTTTTGCCGCTATTTTGACTGTTTGCGTAAAGCCTTTATAGAAGTAATAGACAAAAACAAAATAAAACACCCATTCTAAGCATTCCCCTTCCAGAAAGGTTGTTTTTTTAGTCTTTTTTTGTTATAATACCACCATCACATACCCCTAGAAGGAAAAAAGATATGACCACTACTCAACAAGCTGTTGACACCACTGTTTCCCAAAATGCTGACATCATTTCTGTTCTTGAAAATCTTCGCACCATCATGATTGCAGATTATTTCAAGTTTTCAAAAGAAGGAGACTTCAATGTCTCCTTTGAAATTGGCACCAAGTATATTCGTGTGGTTATTGAAAGCTATGGTTCGCGTTCCTGTGGTGGTTTCGTCGTAAACATCCACGATCACAAAAAATTTGCTTTTGGTGACCTGCTCAAATGTGCTACTTGGTCGGCACCAGCCGTCAATAAGGCTCGTGGTAATGTGTTTGACCTTGATGGTAAATCCGTTCCGTGGACTGGTATTAAGTGAAAAAAAATGCTGTATATAAAAGGGGCTTCGGCCCTTTTTTTATTATCTTTTTTCCAACAATCAATTATAATCTGTACATTACTTTTATAGAATAACACATAATTTTCATACTATTATTTATCATAAATCCGTTTTAATTTAAATACCCATATCAACAAGTAGTTTAAATTTCTTGATATAACTTTCTAAAAATTCAAAAACCTTGATTTTAAATTTAAAAACTATATCCTAATTAAGAACAATAATTATGGTGTAGTATGAAAGGTAAAGTTACCGTTCTAGAAATAATTGAAAAAACAGTAGATATGAATAGTCATAGTGTTATTAATCTAAAGACTGGTATTAATAAACATCTTAACGAATTTTATCATATCCGAACTACGACTTATTCAGGTAATTCAACCACAATCACTCTTACATTAAAAAATGTTGAGACGGAAGAACTTATTTCTAGTCGGTTTATTAATACTGAATTTCTTCCTGTCAAGGGCAGTAAAATCCTTGCTTTTATTCTAGATTCTACGTTAGTTGCCTACATCCCTTATAAAAATGGCAATGTAATACCTGTCTTAAATGACAAAGTTGATACTCAATTATTTAGAGAAGTTGGAGAGTCTGCTTTCATGATGAGCATTCCGTTTTTTGGTTTGGCTTTTCATATAGATATGATTAAAAATACTTACTTTAATTTTAAAAATGGAAAATTTTTTAAAACTAACTTGTTTAAATTATTGGGAATAGTTGCTATTATTATTAATTTGCTTATTTACTATTTTGTTTACTCAAATTATTCATTTTACAATTTGATTCAAGGTGTTATTGTTAATAGTATTCTATCTGTCATTATTGGTTGTTTTTTAATAGCTCATAGAATTAAAAACTTATTTAATATTAGACGATATCTTGATTATGCTAAAAGCGAGTTACTTAAAAACAAACATCTATCATGAGGAAATGAAATATGTTACATGATGCTAAAAAATGTATATTACGTGAAAAAAATATTAATAAAATACATGAAGGAGATGTTACTTTCTATTATTACCAGAAAGTTAAATATGAGCGATATTCAGATTTGAGTCCACAAAGCAACTCTCACATTATATCGGCTGACAATTTAAATGAACGTCAATTTAAACTTGTTGGTGTTCCAACCATTAAAAAAGACGATGCTGCCCTTTTCACTTCATATTATTCATATGTTTTTGAGGATATTCAAACATCCAAGTTATATAGCCTTAAAACCTATGAAGACATTAATATTGCTTTGGGTGACAGTGCTTATTTAGGATTAAGAGATGATGATGTGCGTGCATACACTACTGAAAACACAGATATTGTTTCAACATTAGATCCACAAGAGGACAAAAGTTTCAAAACCTTGTTGATGAAAACTATTCTGGTATTTTCTTTATTGATTCCCGGTTTACCACTTCTGTTCAATATTAGTTTAGCATTTGGTTCTATGTTGGACATATTGAAACAACAAGATCCTAAGTTTAATGTATTCTTGAACCGTATTCCTTATGCTTTATTTGTAGCTGTTCAAGTTTATATATTTTTTACATTTGGATTTTCAGTATTTTGGAAAGCATCTATTGTTTTTGGATTGTTAACCAGCATATTGTTGTTGTACAGCGAAAAAAAGATGTATCTGCGATTTACTTCGTCTTTGCATCATATGATCAAAGAAATTGATAAGATACGCACATGATTCATACAAAAGTAGCAGCCAGCTACTTTTTTGTTGCCTTCGTTATGGAAAAATGATATTATTACACCTTATTCAAATCAATAGGTTTTTATCATGAAAGCATATGGTCATTCTCGCCGTGACAAATTGGAATGCCGCTGGGGGTGCTGCACCGGTAAGTCTGGCAAACACCACACGTATCGTGCCATTTCTGATCGCAATCACCGCAAAGCGGCACGTCAGGCAGGTATCACTGACAGCAAATCAGGTGTCTTTTAATCATGGACGACTTGATTCGTGCAATACAGTCTGTGTTGTCTGATGATTTGTTGAAAAAAAACTACCTGAAAATAGTTAATCGTCATTTAACCACTGGTCATTGCTACGCAGCTTCCGAAGCTGCTTTTCACTTATTGGGTGGTGGCAGAGATTGGATGGCAGTTTGTGGTCGTGATGAATCAGGAACTCATTGGTGGTTAAAGCATAAACATACTCACATGGTATTGGATATCACTGCTGAACAGTTTACTGTTTTTGGAAAAAAAACTCCTTATCAGAATAGCAAACCTTGTGGATTTTTAACAAAAACACCTAGCAAACGGGCACAAATCATTCTTGATCGACTCAAAGAAAAATACGATTATGTAGCTATTCAGTAGATTTTGTGTTATAATTTAGGCATTAATCAAAAGGTGAATTTATGAACGAAGATGCAAAAATTCTTGTTATGGTTGCAAACTCTTCAATTGGTGACTTTCGTCAAAAGCAAGCGACCATTGCCCAGATGAATATTACAAGCAACCATGATTTCTCGGTTTCTGTGTTTGATCGGCATATCCAGCCATTGCAGCACTTTGTATCTTTGCTGGAAAAATATGGCGAAGTCAATGAACAAGTTTGCAAACACATTAAACAAGATGATTACTTGCTTATTTTCGAAAATATTGAAAATACAATCAAAGAATTTCTAAAAGCCTTTAATGATCTACGGTTACTTTATGCTCGAACTGGAAAGTCATCTTCGGAAATTGTTGATATTATGCGTGATTTTGATGCAAAAGCTTATGCCATGGTTGATGCAAAGACTTTGTTTGCATCTGTGTATAATTCGGAAACCTTTAACTGAGCACAATATATTATGCTGAATTTTATCAAACACTTTGGTCGATATTCAATTCATGCTTGCATGGTTCTTTCTGTGTTGTGCATTTTGTGTTTTATTAATACTTTTGTTCTTGACAATACTCTTGGCAAAGGTGTTTATGGTGCTACATTGGTGCTTTCTGTTGCATTGCAATTCTTCCTAGGACTCATTCTATTCTATATGTTGGATCTGTCTGAAAAATATGATTTGGTTGATGTAATCAATATGAACGCTCTCACTATTGTTTTGGTTTGCTTTGTTGAATTTTCATTAATTACATTATCTTTGACATATAACATGAACTTTATTGTTGCTATGATTCCTGTTGGCGTAAATGCCTTGCTGAGTTATAACATTTGTAAACGTTGTAAAATGGAGGCTAAAAAGACCTGATTTATAACCTTTAGTACAATAATGCTTTACAAAAACCTTTTACTTTGGTATAATTGAGCCAACTTAAAGGGTTTTTGTCATGTCTAAAATTAATTGTAGCAAAAGTAACGGTACTCTGTTTGAGCAAATTGGTCTTGCATTCATTGCAGCGGCTGGCCAGCCTTATTTTGCCAACAATGGCTATATCGCCACTTCGGATGAAGACATTGCTCGTTGGGTAGACAATGATTATCTGTTTTTTACCCGTTACCTTCATGAGAATAGTGCAGGTTTTCAGCGTGGATGGGGTGTTCAAGGTAAAATCCATATTGGAAATATTCGCATTGACCCTGACTTTTTTGATATGGAAACTGGTAGTATTTTCGAATTCAAATATCAGGAAAGCTGTGGTTCCATGATTGAAAAACTTTTCAAAAACATCATGACCTATCAGGCTATCACTGAACCTTCTTTTATTGTTCATCATGGCGTAGGCTTCAATGAGCGGTTCTTTCGGTCAGTAGATGATCATAGAGCTTTTTTGAAAAATCCAGACATTACACAATTTATTTCCTTCAACAAATTTGTTCAAGAAAAAATTGGTTTGAATATTGATCTGACCGACACTCACCTTTCTATCGCTATCGACAAAGTTAAGACAGCAGCAGTTCGTCGCCAACATGTAAAACTGAAAGGATACGTTGAACGAGTAGTTTATGATACCAAAACCAATCGTGAAATCACTCGTTTTAAAACCCTTCAATTGTTGGAAGACGCAAAAAGTGATGGTTTCAAAAATGAGATTTTTTTCAAGAACCTCTCTTTTGCTTGCTAATGTAATGCTTTGGTGATATCATGTGACACTCACAGGAGATAGCATAATGCAAAATTACTTCTATGTTGGTGTTGCTGTTTGGTTTACCACCGGTTTTTTTGGCTATCTCTTTGCTTTGCGTGGTTATAACGCGATTAAACCCGGCGACTTTGGTGCAGCATCCATTCAAGGTATATTTTATGGTATATTTTCCTATTTTTTGATTCGTTCCGTTATCAAGAAATCACATAAAAAGATCTATCCGCCCTCTAAGTTTACTGATTCTGACTATTAGTGTAAGGTTACATCATGGATATTATAAATAGTTTTAAAGCCAATATTGCCACAGAAACATTGGTTATTAATTTGGCAGTAAAACGCCTTGATGAACACACCCGAAATATGCGTCAATATATTGAAGCCAATTTTTCTCTGTCTTCTTTTGTGGGCAAAGAATATATCTTTACTAAGGCTAAATGGGGAGACGATTCAACCGCTAAAGTTTCAGTTTTAAATACACAGGCTTTGTCTTATTATAATTATTTGAAAGCATATGATGTTGTAGACATTGATTATATAAATTCTGTATGTATTTTTAATACTGAACAGAAACCATCTCAATATTATTTATTGTTTGTAATTCCTGATGAGTGCTATGATTGGAATGATCCTAATATGGAAATTGGTGAATACCTTTTTGTGCCACTAGACTAAAAACGCTCTATTAATCCGGCCCGACTGCCGGATTTTTTTCACCTTTCTAAAATATTAATTTGTGTTATAATAGTTATATCGAACTATACTTCTGACATGACTCATTATTTATTCAATAAATTCGAATCTGATATTTTTTCTGCTTACCAACAACTTCACGGATCAGTTGATTTAAGCAGTAATGAATCAGTTAGTGCAGCCACTCATGTTTGTAATAAAGTATTGTTAAAAATATGCCAGTCTTACTATTTTAAAAATAAATATTCTGGTTTTAAATTAATGGTGGGGGTAGATGATAATAAATTAAGTTATAGTTATATAGCCGCTCCTTTTAAAAGTGACTTAAAAAAGTTTTCAGATAGCGAACTTGCTGACAAAAGCAATTACTTTATTCAAAATGGTTTATTTATAGAACATATAAATCAGCAGTGTAACCATTTTAATAAATCCTTCTCAATAGCTCCATTATTAGATGAAAAAACACTACCACTCATAAGTATGTTAAAATTAGATTCTTATTATGCTAAAATTTTTGAAGAAAGTCCTCTCAAACAACAATTGCTATTAAAGTCTAAAAATAATTTAAAACTTACCGTACTAGCTGGTAATATTACATTGGAAGTTCTTAAGTCTTTTTTGAAAGAACAACATATTGATAGTTCTCAATCATTGTATGATTACATGAATATTAATTCGGGTATTTCTTTTATTAATCTTGAAAGACAAAAAGATCAAACATGGTTTATTTATCATAACGATGAAGATATTGCAGCCCTTGGAACATTGATGAATAATCCTTTTATTCATAATATTCCTGATACTGATAAATTTAAATATTTGGGATTTATTGCTGTTAATTATGATTTTAGAGGACAGCAATTAGGTGTTAAAGTTACTACTGATATTTTGAACCATTGCAGTCATAATAATTATATATATGAACGCTCAAGTGCCACAAATGATGGGCAATTATATCTAGAAAAAAATCTAAATAACCTTTGCTTGCAATATAACAACAAACTGCCCATAATAAAAAACAACTATGGTCAAGAAATGAAAGACTTTATTCAGAAGATATTTAAAGAACCCGATTCTTACTTAAATGCTCGTTCTATTTTAATGGATAAAATTAAAGATCTTCAAACTATTGAACAAGATAAAGGCCGTCTATACGTTTCTGATTTAAAGAAAACACTCAAAATTAATAAAAAGAATTCTTTTAAAATTTAATTTTTTTTATAGCTTATTAATACTGTATATATCAACTGTTTCCAGTTATTTAAAATACTTTTCCAGTCTTGCGAATGATTCTCATTATTGACTTTTTTAAAAACTGTGTTAAAGTATATCCAACAAACTGAGGATGAAACGATGAATAAAAACATTTTATTATTAGTTGCACTAGCCCCACTTGCCTATAGTCTTTTTAATACTTATAAAGACAAAGATGTACAAGCCAAACTATGTTCCACTGCTAGTAAGGCAGAACAAAAACTCAAAGAATTTTTTGATTCGGCTTATGATCAATTGAAAATAACAGAAGAACAAGCTGAAGATATTTATGAAATACTCAGCACTAAAACTACTGGTGTAGTCAATAGGGTGAAAAAGTTATTGAATGAAGAACAACTCAAAATTTATGAAACTTATTTGCGTAAATAAGTTTTTTAAACAAGGCAGTAAATAGCCTTTTGAACTCTAGTTCATAAACTACTGTATTCCATCTACAGTAAATTTACAAAAAAAAACAGTCCGTGGAGGTCATTATGAATTCAAATCAAAAGAACGATCAACAAAAGCAAACTGCAGCCAAGTCACCGCAGCAAGCACAAGGTCAAAAGAAGACGAATAGTAATATCCAACAAGACACAAAAAAGCAACAAACTGATCGCACTAAGTAATTTTGTTACATTGTTACATTAAACGCCAATCTTAGGATTGGCTTTTCTTTTTCATAAAAATGCTTGATGTGCCGACCATTTTTTGCTATAATAACCCCACACAAACAGAGAACTACTCGGAGATACACAATGACTGCAAACCTTACCCGTGAACAAGAAATCGAACTGGCCTACGCTGCTCTGGCACGTCAAGAAGCTGCTGAAAAAGCCTCTGCTTGGGAACAGGCAGATAAAGAACTTCAACATCAACGTCCACAATCGGTCTAATCATCTTTATTTAAAAAGCAGCCTTCGGGCTGTTTTTTTGTTTCCTTATACTAGTATTTGTGCTATAATCAGTCCAGTAATTATTGATACCGGGGAGTGCTTATGTTTATCAATCGTTCCATTATTTGTGGTCATCCTGCTGAAATAGTGCGATTGTCGTATACTATTTCGTTGAATAATGGTTTCGAATTTGATTTGAAAGAGGGGGATTTGGTCGCTTTCTTGAAAGCATATGCTCCCTCTATTGATCTGACACCTTATTTCCAACCTGTGGTTGAACATCTGAAACATAACCAAGCCAATAGCCTGATGCATTTGATGCGTTATAAGTTAAATCCTGTATTTGAAAAGCATTTTGCGTTCGGTTTGGCTGATATTGAATTTGGTGAGGCCGAAAAAGATGAACTTTCAGTCGAGTGCTTTGATGCTCTTGTTCAAGCCAATGATGTGCAATTGTTTTTTTCATTGTGTGATGAACTTTTTCAAGAAGTTGTAGAAGGTAAACGACAGTATTCTATCACTCGCGAAATAGACTTTAACCATTACAAATGGAATTTCAAACCAGAATCCATGTTTTTGGATGATGATGAATCAACTATTATTGTCAAAAAATCAACAATTGATCAGATAGTTGCTGAAATCAGTGCCGATTTTAAGCAAAATGGAGCCGATTCTTTAGCGTATCTTGAAGAAGAAAAAACTCGACATGCCTACTATGCGTCTGTTGATTTCTTTCTCAATAATTTCCTAGCTGATTTGAAAGCTTTGAAAACTTCCGTCATGACGTATGATGCTATGCGTCTGTTTTTACATAAATACAAGATTCCAGAAAGATCATCCGAATTTTATTGAAAAAAAGCTTTACATGAACGACCAACATTGATATACTAATCCCACACAAACAAACGAAAGAGAGTTAAAAAATGACTGCACAAAAACTGACCCGCGAACAAGAAATCGAACTGGCTTATGCTCAAAAAGCAACCAATGAGCGTAAAGAAAAGGATGCGGCTTGGGAGAAAGCTGATCAAAAACTACAGCATCAACAAAAACAGTCAGTCTGACTGTCATACAGAATAAAGACGGCCTTATGGCCGTTTTTTTTGTTGACGCATTTTCTAGATTTTGGTAAAATGAACACCTATGTTAGGAGTCTCATATGATTGTCAAAGATACCAGCAGTAACTATTCTCAAAATATTACAAAAATGATGGTTACATTTCAGATGAATAATGAAACTTCTTTTAGACTTAAAGAAGCTGATCTTGTGGCTTTCATGAATCAGTTCACTCCTGAAATTGATACCTCACCCTACGTCAAAGCTTGCATTGCCTATAAAAATAATCTTAGAGTATTCCATCTGCATGATTATGTCCTGAACATGCTTAATCCAGTCCTAGAAGATTATTTTTTTCATCCCATTCGAAATACTGCATTTTGTTCATTGAACCCATGTGAAATTGAACTTCTCAACTACAATACAATTTCAGATAGTTCTAAGCAGACATTTTTTGATGTAGCGGCATCTATTGTAGATAAACTTTACAGCGAAGAAAAATTCTATATCACAGAAAAAGTGGATTTTATGAAACGTTATTGGTCTATTGATGCCACTTCAATAAGCACTCAGGATCAGTTTCATACCGTTACACTGAATTGTCATGCTATTGAACTTCTGACCAATTATATTCGCTTTTGTTTTAATACGTATGGTGAAAAAAGTTTAAACCTCATGAACTTCAATGCCGCTAAATTTCATATGTCATTTTCAGTAGAGAGTTTTCAAAAATCTTGGCCGCAAGATGTAGCAATTCTTGAGTCTTCTGGTATGACGTGGGAAAGTCTTTGCAATTTTCTACATAAATATAGCCTTCCCAAAAAACAAGACACCTGATTATTGTACTATATCCATAAAATCCAGATGAGGTATTAACATGAAGACAATTACTCGCTATATGCATATCTATCATCCATTCTTTACGGGTGGCAATCATTTTATCTTGACGCAACAACGTCTCTACAATAGTGCTGAATATGCCAATCATATTGTTGCAAGAGTTAAAGAAAACGCTCAATCTAAAATCAGCGAGCTTTTGAATGATAACTGTTATAAAGTTACATGGGTGCATGGATTGGAATCTCAACCAGAAGCCATTATTCCAGATGGGCATATAGTTCGTTATGTTAATATACAAGACGCTAACAGTGTTCAACCATTAGAATATTCAGTGATGCAGACTGGCATGTATGACACTGCGGAGCAGGCCCGGTTTCAGGCACACCGTATTTTGAAAGATCCTTATAACGAGGGCCTGTATTCTGGTATTGCTGTTCCTGTTGTATTTGCTCATTCATTAGGCAATTTTAAACCATTTCCTGAAAATTCTCGTTTTAACTTTTCTGCTATTCATCGAGAAGAATTGCTAGAAATTGTACTGCCGTGATGGTTTACTTCTTGAGTAGTTTTTGATACAATAGCCGTCTTAATTTATGAGGTTTTTATGAAAATCAAACAAACAAATATCGTATCCAGTGTTGTTCGTGCTGTTTGGACTGTTAAAAATGCTCTGGCTCCTGCCAAACCAGATACCTATAAATTCTCTCGTGAGTATTTCAAATAATGAAAAATACTAATTTTGTACACACTTATCATCCAGAAAATGATTTTGAACTTGATGAAATTATCAATGTTGAATGTATTTCTCAAATCAAATGGACTTCTGATGTGCATGGGCTGGTAGAAGTAATTGTTGATGGCCTTCAACACTTTGTCAAAAAATCCACTATCGAAAAATTGATCAATATTGATTGAGTAAGCACCTATATGACACTTGTTCAACGACTTGAATCAGAAAGTCTTCTTAAATCATTACAGGATCAAATGGCAGATCCTGTTAATCAGTTGTATTTTTTTCAAAATCCTGAGCTATTGAGTCATCTTAGCAAAACAATTGAAGAGCTTGAGAGAAAATTATTTTCTCATATTGGATAATATTAAATTTCTCTTTGGTTTGCTGAGTCCATAAAAACATGGATAATGATTGCCAAGTTGGTAGTTCTTTGTTAAAATAAGCCTACTTTAAAACCACCATGAGTTATGTAAAATGCACACTATCACACGCCCCAATGATTTTCTGAATGAAATTGTTATTGTTCGTGGCCATCCCGGAAGTGGTAAAACCGTCTTTGCAAAAGCTTTTGAAGCTCATGGCTATAAGCATTTCGAAAATGATAGCTTCTTTGTGGGGGCTGATGGTGTTTACAAATTTGATTTTGCACACCACCAGACTGCCAAGGATCATTGCATCAAGCAGGCTATTCAAGCCTTGGATGGCTTTGAAAACGTAGTTGTCAGCAACACCTTTACTACTCTTGCTGAGATGGAGCCTCTGATCAGCTTCGCAAAGGAAATGGGTTTTATTTTTCGTGTTTTTGAAATGGAAAATGATTTTGATAATGTGCATGACGTTCCGGCTGCTGTTGTAGCCGATAAAAAAGCAAAATTTGAACGATTTGAAACTGCCGTTCAAATCAAAGGTGATTACAAAGTCATTTAAGCTGTATGACCAATAAAAAATAATCTAGAAAAAGCTTTCATTTATAAGATTTTATGATACAATAAACCTACTTAAACAAAACGATAGAGGATACAAAGATGCAAGGTTCATTCGGTGATGCAACAGAACGTTTTCGCGGTGGTAAAAAACGTGACAATGATCAAGCAAAGAATCATCAGAAGGATAAGGAATGGCGTAACAAGCGTCGTAAACGTCATGAAGATTCTTGATCTTCAAAAAATCAAGAAGGCTCTCTAGGGAGCCTTTTTTTATTTTGAGTCTAGTCAACAGGACAGCCACATTTTAAATAATGATTATGGTTGATTTTTTGGCTAAATTTTATTATAATAGGTCATTGAAAAAACCTTTCACACACAAATGGATAAATAAAATGTTCAAAGTCACTATCAAGAATGCACCAATCCAAGGCCAGTGGATTCTGCTTGAAAATGCAGATGCTTTGATGGAATACATGGAATATACTTCTGAACTTGTGGTCGAGCAGATGAAACGTTTGATCAAAAGCAAGGCCCATGTTGAACGCTGGGATCACATGATTACCAATACTCCTGAAGGTAGCCTCTTGGCCGCAACCATACTGCATTGTAAAATGCATGGCAAGAACCCTATTCTTGAAATGGACGGCATCATGCAGCAAAAGTTTCTGCATATGTTGCAAACTATTATCAAAGGTAATCGTGTTTTGGTTAACTCTGTTGGTGGATACTGCACCATGCTTCCTTCTTGGGAAATCGACACCCAAGAGGATATGTACATTGGTTTTCAACCTACACATGTCATTAACGAAAATACTCAGTACATCAATCTGGAGAACGATCCTGAACTGGAATCGCACACCCGCCAATTTCTTGGCGAACGTGACAAAAACTTTTCGTATGTTTTGAATCTTCATAAGTACGATAAAGATGCACTGGTCAAAGTATTTACTGAGTTCAAAGTAAAAGGTGGCAGTATTGTATATGTCTATACAACAGGCATGAACGTACCGCAGATGTATGATTATTTTGAAGCTGCTAAAACGGCTGGACTGAATGATTTTGTCTTTCATTTCAATGCAATTATTTCAGAAGGTATCAAAGGTTTTATTCATCATGGCAAAGTCAATTCCAATTTTACAGTACTTTAAAATTGTAACTGCCTTATGCCCCCTTCAAGGGGGTTTCTAACTGTTCATTCATTTTTTGATCAAATCTGATCATTTGGTTTTTATTGTATTCTTTTTTATTGTAATCTTTCTTTAACTAACTTTTTTTGATTACTTCATGATTGAATACTCTTCACAATCTTTATCTATTGGCCATTCTGCTGCTCTATTAGGTGTTTCTGTTGTT
>Ga0308164_10000549_pt1 | contig 59735 bp, 53 predicted proteins | sample PhyTR2_FD_201031 | JGI IMG/M metagenome (GOLD analysis project Ga0308164, IMG submission 201031) | Phyllosphere microbial communities from UC Gill Tract Community Farm, Albany, California, United States - DLSLT.R2 | ecosystem: Host-associated > Plants > Phyllosphere > Unclassified | place: USA... | reverse complement strand
GCAGTTTTGCAAACCAGCCCTTGAAACGTGGCGCTTTCATGATCGACTCCTGACGCTGGGGACAGGGGTTGGACCATTGGACTGCTCGTCAGTTCAAAGCTAGTCTCTATTTAACGCTGACTGCGCCCAAAAAAAACGGGTGACCCGGCAAAGCCGCGTCACCCGTTTTCAGGGCACTACCGAGTCGCTGACAATCAGTCGACGGTCGCGCCGCTGTCTTTCACGACTTTCGACCACTTGGTGGTTTCAGCCTGGACGAACTTGGCGAAGTTCTCAGGCGTGTCGCCCACGTACTCGGTGCCGGTGTCGGTCAGCACGCGCTGGAAGTCAGGCGACTTCATGACCTTCTGCGTTTCGGCGTTGATCTTGTCGACCACGGCCTTTGGCGTCTTGGCTGGCACGAACATGCCATACCACGCATACGATTCGATCGGCAGGCCGGCTTCGGCGAAGGTCGGTACGTCCGGCAGCAGCGGCGAGCGCTTGTTGCCCGAGACGGCGATCGGTTTCACTTTGCCGCTCTTGATGTGAGGCATGATCGCGATGGTGCTGTCGAACATGATCGGGATGTGGCCGCCCAGCAGGTCGGAAATTGCCGGCGCCGAACCCTTGTATGGGACGTGGACCATGTCGAGCTTGGTCACGCCGCGGAAGATTTCACCAGTCAGGTGTTGCGGGGTACCGTTACCGGCCGACGCATACGAGAACTGGCCGTTCTTCGACTTGATCAGGGCCAGCAGTTCCTTGACGTTCTTGGCCGGGACCGATGGGTGGGCAACCAGCACCAGCGGCGCGCGCAGCAGGTTGGTGACCGGGATCAGGTCGGTCGCCGGGTTGAACGCCATTTTCTTGTACAGGCTCGGGTTGATCACGATTGGTGCGCTCGAGGTGATCAGCATGGTCTGGCCATCGGCCTTGGCGCGGGTGACCGCTGCCGAACCGATATTGCCGCCGCCGCCGCCGCGGTTATCGATGACGAACGACTTGCCCAGCGCGGTCGTCAAGCCTTTGGCCAGCGGGCGCGCCGCGATGTCCGACGGGCCGCCTGCCGGCCATGGCACGACGACGGTCACGGTGTCGCTTGGCCAGGTTTGGGCGAAGACGCTGGTGGAAAGAACGGTTGCCGCGAGAGCAAAGACAAGGGTTTTTCCGCTGGATGGGAAGACGCGCATGGTGTTGTCACCTCTATATAGTTGATTTGTTCCGATAACCTGCTGAGGCGATTTTACACGAACGGTCACGCCGGTTGCGTCATCGCAGGTGTAATCTTTTGTTTCTATGTGGGAATTTCTTACAACAGATTATGGCGTGGTGCCAGCCTTGGGCTGCCCGGTGCTCGCTTCCCACACGACGGTCGGCGTCCACCCGGTGGCCAGCAGCGTGGCCTGCATCACGGTAGCGGCGTTGTCCCTTGCGGTATTCAGTATTGTTGGCTGGCTGCACGCGGCCTGCACCGCTTTTTGCGCCGTGGCCAGTACATTGTTCATGGCCGTGGTGCGCGTTTGCGCCGATGGAATGAACGCCTGCAAGCCCTGGTCGGTGATCGCATAGAAGTACGAGCCGCCCTTGGCGCGCGGTTCATGGTTGATGCGCGCCTGCAGCGGCGAGGGCGCCGGCAGCACGACCGTCAGCGTGCGCGCCGTGTTGTCGATGTCTTCGTAACGCGCCTGTCGCAGGTCGGTGGCCAGCGTGCAGTCGCCGCGCGCGACCAGCAGCACGCGGGTGCTGCCAAGCCGGACTTCCCATTGCGACCACGGAATGTCCACGGCATTCGGCTGCGTGAATTCGATCACGTCCGAATAGTTCATCTTGAGCGACACCAGGTGCCCCATCTTCTCGAGCGACACCAGCGGCGGCGGTGCGGGCGCTTCGTCGGCCGGGCGCTTGATGAGCGCGAAGGTAATGGCGGCAGCGAGGACGGCGACGAGCAGGATCGGCAGGTGTTGCGATGGTTTCATGGGCGGCAGGAGCGGATGCGTTGGCGGAGTCGGCGGCCAGTCTATCCGATCCTGTGGATGGCTGTCGTTCACCGGTGTGCCATGAGTGCCTGCGGCATAATCACGTCATGACAGGAGGAACCCATGCCAGGTCTTACCGATGCCGCTGTTCTCGACGCGTGGTCACGCAATGTCGACCCCTGGACCACCGCCGTGCGCGGCGGTGAGATCGAAACGCGCACGCTGGTCACCAATGCCGCCATCGTCGATGCAGTGCGCAGCCTTGATCCGGCCACCGGCATCGATCTTGGTTGCGGCGAAGGCTGGCTGGTGCGCGCGCTGCCCGGCGTGGCGATGGTCGGTGTCGATGCGATTGCCGCGCTGGTCGAAAAAGCCAATGCCGCTGGCGGCGGCGACTTTTGCGTGCTGTCGTTCGAGCAGATCGCGCAGGGCCAGCTGGCGCTGGCAGTCGATGTCGCAGTCTGCAATTTCTCGTTGATCGGCAACGAGGCGGTCGATGGCCTGCTGCGCGCGGCGCCGACCTATCTGCGCGAGGGCGGCTCGCTGGTCGTACAGACCGTGCATCCGCTCATGGCGTGCGACGATGCGCCGTATGTCGACGGCTGGCGCAGCGGCAGCTGGGCGGGCTTTTCCAGCGACTTCGCCGATGCGCCGCCGTGGTACTTCCGCACAATCGCGAGCTGGGTCGCGCTGTTCGCGGCAAACGGGCTGCGGGTCACCGCCATGCGCGAGCCGCTGCATCCGCGCACCGGCAAGCCGGTCTCACTGATCCTGATCGGGCAGCTGGAAGCGTGATGCGTCGATCGACCGCGCTTAGCGCAGCAGCTTGAGCCCCGGCGGCAGCGCATCGCCCAGCATGCGCGCTTCGCTGGCCTGATCCAGTTCCACGACCTCGCGCACCATCGCCGTCCACGCCGCTGGCGCGCCGCTGGCCGCCAGGCGGCGCAGCACGTCGCCACGCACCGCGTCATCGATGTCGCGCGAACGGTCGCCCGTCATGCGCGCGATATGGGCGGCGGCAAAGCCGGCCGGCTCCACCTTGCGCCAGTCGAGCAGCAGGAGCTGGCGCAGCCAGCCTTCGGCCACGTCGGGCGGCGCCACTTCGTGCGCGCTCGACTGGAACGACTGGCGCGCACCCACGCGGCCCAGTGCCCACAGATAGCGCCCGTAGCGCGCGCTGGCGCGGGCATCGAGCTTGCCGCCGGCAGGGATATCGGCGATCTGCTTGAACAGCCATTCCCCGATCTCGGCCTTGTAGGCCGATGGGATGCGTTCGAGCGACGCGCCCACGCGCAGCAGGTCTTCTTCGCTGCCGTCGACGAGGGTGACGGGCCGCCGGCCACGCTCGGCGGCATCGGCCTGCAGGTTGAACGCGAAATCGTCCAGCACGCGCAGTTGCGCGTCGAGCGACAGGCCGCCGGCCACGCGGCGCCACAGCGTCCACCATTCGGCACGCACCTGGCTGTCCTTGTGGTGCTGCACGCCCGCTTCGAACAGTGCCCACAGCCCCTCCATGCGCCACTCGTCGAGCGGGTGGCCGAAGCCGGGGCGCAGGCTGTAGCCGGCCAGGTTCAGCCACGCGCGCTCGTGCTCGACCGAGCGGCGCCGGCCTTTCGCGCGCGCCATCAGGGCGTCGAACAGGCGGCGCAGCAGCGGCGTGGTCCAGCTTTCGCGTGGGCCGAGCAGGTGTTCGAGGCCAGCACGCAATTGCTTGACTTCTTTCGGCTCGACCTGTTTCGAGCGGGCGCCGAACACGCGCTCGATCTTGTCGATTGCCGCGTCCAGGTTCGCGGGCAGGGCCTCGTCCGGCGCGTCGATATCGCCGTCATCATCGCTATTGCCACGCAACTGGAACGCGAGCTGCCAGCGCCCGCCGCCGTCTTCGGCGACGCAATGCATTTCGAGCGAACCGACTTCGCTCAGCGTCGTCACCAGGTGCACGGGAATCTCGGCCGTGGCGCCGGATCCTGATTTGCGCAGCACCGTCGCGATTGGCGGCAGGCGCACCACGTCCGCCAGGTCGAGATCGACCAGGTCGCGGGCCTGTGGCGCCGCGCCGGCATCGGCAATCGTCGAGACCAGTTGAAAGCGCACCGGCCGGCCGACGCGCAGCGCGAAGCTGCGGTTTGCCAGCGTGACTTCCGTGGCGGCTGGCGTGCCGCGTGGCAGCAGGCAGACGGCGCGCAGCAGGCCGGCGCGCGCCTCGCCGTCCAGGAGCAGGTAATAGTTACGGGCCGCGCCACTGTCGATGGCCGGCGCCAGACCCTGGCGCGCCAGCGCGTAGGCGACGCCGCCACGGGCGACGGCGATATCGGGATTCTCGTTGTGCAGCACGCGCAATGGCGCGTCACGCCAGCCGCTCAGCGTGTCGACCAGGCGCCTGGCCAGTGCGGCGCCCCTGAACACGCCGCCGTTGAGCAGCACCGTATCCGGAATCGGGATCGCGCCGCCATCCAGGCCGAGTGCTTCGCGCGACGCCGCTGCATGCTGGCGCAAAAAGCTCGCCAGATGCCGCGTGATGGCCGGGTCGCTTGCATACGGCAGGCCGAATTCGACGATGCCGGCGCGGGCGCGCGTCGGTTCTTCCTGCGCGGCGTTGAGCGGTAAAAAGCCATCGAGCACGATGCGCTCGATGTCGCTGCGCAGCAGGTCGGCTTTGCGAGCGGAGCCAATCAGGCGGCTGCCGGCGCCGAGCAGCGTGACGGTGACCGACTCGGGTGCGTCATCGGCCAGCAGTTGTTCCTTGGCGGCGCGGCAGCGTTCCGTGAGTTGGGCCAGCCGCGCGGCCGACAGGCGTGTGCGTGCGGCGTCATTGCCATTGTGGTCACCGGATTGTTCCGCCATGCGCGCTTCGATCAGGTGCGCCAGCGCCAGGTCCATATTGTCGCCACCCAGGATCAGGTGGTTGCCCACGCCGATGCGCGTCAGGTGCGGCTCGCCATCCCTGGTATCGACCTTGACCAGGCTGAAGTCGGTGGTGCCGCCGCCAACGTCGGCCACCAGCACCAGCCGCGCGTCGCCCAGATCGTCGGCCAGGCTGGCGCGATGGCGGTATAGCCAGTCGTACAGCGCAGCTTGCGGTTCTTCCAGCAGCGCGACCTGCGGCAGGCCGGCCAGCCTGGCCGCTTCGAGCGTCAGCGCGCGGGCACCTTCGTCGAACGAGGCCGGCACCGTGAGCACGATCTGCTGGCGTTCGAGGGGTTGTTTGGGAAAGCGCGCATTCCATGCGGCGCGCAAGTGCGCAAGATAGCTGGCGCTGGCGGCCACCGGCGAGACCTTGGGCACGTCGCTGTCGACACCCCACGGCAGTATCGGCGCCATGCGGTCGACGCCGTCGTGCGACAGCCAGCTCTTGGCGCTCGTGACGAGCCGGCCCGGCGTGGCCGCACCAAGCACGCGCGCCAGGCGCCCCAGCGCAACGCGTTCGACGCCGGCGACGTCCGCCTGCTGCCAGGGCAGTTGCAGGGCGCCGGGCGCGAGTTCATCCGGCCCCGGGTGGTAACGCATCGACGGCAGCAGCGGTGCGCCGGCCACTTCGCCGGGCGCCACCAACTGATCGATCTGGAATAACTCGATGCCGCCCGGGCCATTGCGGCCGTAGGCCAGCACCGTGTTCGTGGTGCCCAGATCGATGCCGACGAGCCAGGTCACTGGACCCCGGCCGCCGTACGCACGTCGAACTCGATCTTCCAGCGCTGGCCGTCACGCGCCACTGCCAGCAGTTCGAGCGTGCCGGCGTCCGTCGCCAGCGCATGCAGTTTTACCTGCACAACATCACCTGCTGCGCGGCCATCGGCCGGCAGCGTGGCCTGGATCTCGTTCATTTCGTGCAGCTCGTCCGGGCCCCAGAATTCGAGCACGTCGCCGATGCGGTCCTGGCGGCGCGTGGTGGAGCCGAAGAAGCGGAACGTGACCGGCTCGCCGATCACCAGGCCGAATTCCTGGCCCGGCAGTTCGAGTTCGCTGCCTTCTTCCATGCCAAACGGCGCCACGCACAGGGCTTCGAGTGGTGGCTCCATGCCCGGGATGGCCGGCATCGACGATTCGACGCCAACGTAGTACGAGCGCGCCGTGCCGCCGCGAATGCGCACGCCACCGCCACGCCGCGCGTAGCTGAAGTAGGCCGCGCCGCGCGCGACGGCCAGATCGAGATCGGCGCCTTCGAGCATGCGGGCCGGTTCGGCGCCTTCCATGTACAGCCAGTCGTTGATGGTGTCCATCACGCGCTGGGCCAGGATGCCGGATTTGAACACGCCGCCGTTGAACAGCACCGCGCTCGGGTGCAGGAACGTGTGGTCGGCCGTGACGCGGCCAGTGAAACCTTCGAGTTCGGCGGTGGCGCCGGCCTGGCGCGCGAGGAACGCGGCCAGGTGGCGCGTGATCGCGGCGTCCTGCGCATACGGCAGGCCAAGCTGGGTCAGGCCGGCGCGGGCGCGCACGGTTGGCCGGGCCGAGGCTTCCACGCGCGGGAAGAAGCCGTCGGTGATGAAGGCGGTGACTTCGTCGCGTGTGAGTTCGGTGCGGATCGAGCCGCCAATGAGTTTCGAGCCGCGGCTTGGCACCACGATTGGGTGCGTCGTCGCATTGGCGTCGGCCAGCAGCGCTTCCTTGGCGCTGCGGCAGCCATAGGTCAGCGCGCGCATCTGCCAGGCGTCGAGCTGCGTGCCGTTGGCAGAAAGTTTGCGGGCCACGAAGTGGGCCAGCGCCAGGTCCATATTGTCGCCGCCCAGCAGGATGTGGTCGCCCACGGCCACGCGGTGCGGTTCGAGCTTGCCATCGCGTTCGAGAATCGCAATCAGCGAAAAGTCGCTGGTGCCGCCGCCGACGTCGACCACCAGGATGATGTCGCCCGGTGCGACCTGCTTGCGCCAGCGGCCGCCGCTGCCCTGGATCCAGCTGTACAGCGCCGCTTGCGGCTCTTCGAGCAGGGTCGGCGTAAAGCCGGCCAGGCGCGCGGCGTCCAGCGTCAGCTCGCGCGCGCCCGGATCGAACGAGGCGGGGATAGTGACCGTGACCGATTGCTGGTCGAACGGTGCTTCGGGGTGCGCAGCGTTCCAGGCCTGGCGCAGGTGGCGCAGGTAGTGGGTCGATGCATCCAGTGGCGACACACGGGTGACTTCGTCCGGCGCATCCGTTGGCAGGATCGCGGCGCGGCGATCCACGCCCGGGTGGCACAGCCAGCTCTTGGCCGACGAGACCAGGCGGATCGGCGTGGTCGCACCGCGGTTGCGCGCCATCTCGCCGGCGATCGCCGACATGGTAGTCGCTTCGGTGTCGCTCCATGGCAGCGCGCGTTCGCCGGCCGGCAGTTCGTCCGGGTGCGGCAGGTACAGGAACGATGGCAGCAGCGGCAGCGCTTCGATCGTGCCGGGCGCGGTCAGTTGCGGGATCGGCAGCACGGCGTCGACGGCCTGTTCGCCATCGCTCGCCTGCAGGTCGACATACGACAGCGCGCTGTGGGTCGTGCCCAGGTCGATGCCGATGGCGTAGCGCGGCTCGGCTGCATGGTTCAGCGATTCGTTCGATGGGTCGTTCACGATGTCGTTCACAGTTCCACCTCCGCCGGGGCCAGCACGCGCGCATCGTGGCGCTCGGCCAGTTGCGGCAGCGTGACGCTGGCAGCGCGCCAGCCGCGATGGCTCAGGGTGCCGTTGAACGGCGCCGTGCCGACCACGTTGCCGGTCAGGCGCACGCTGGCGGCATCGAAGCCTTCGTTCAGCGTGATGCGGGCGCCTTCAGCCTCGCTGCGCACCGGTTCGATCGTGAAGTGCTCGCGCAGCACGCGCGCGCAGCCTTCGTGCACGACGCGTGCGGCGGCGCCGATGTCGGCATCCGAATAGCTGGTGAGGTTTTCGTGGGCGAAGTCGATCAGGCGTGCTTCGCGCTGGAAGAGGCTCAGCAGCTGCAGGGCCGAATCCGGCGTCGGCGCGCGCAGGGGCGTCGGCGCTGGCGCTGGTTTCACGACAGGCGCAGGCGCCGGTGCCGGTGCCGGGGCTGGCACTGGTGCCGGAGCGGCGGTCGGGCCGACGCCGTCATCGCGCACGCGCGCGGCGAATTCGGCATCGCCGAGCGATTTGAACAGGGCGCCGAAGGCGATCGACAAGCGGCTGAAGAAGCCGGGCAAATTGGTCTGTTGGGTCATGGTTGTTTTGATTGGTCAGTGCGAAAGCGGCGACCCGGCGCATCCGGCGCCAGAGAATGCCGCTCCCAAAAGAGGCGCATGATACCAGCAGGCGCACCGTTGGCGCACTGACAAGACATGGTCAGGGTTGGCCGACAGCGCGCGCGCCGCTCGTCAGCGCTGCTGCGTAATCGGTGAAATCGCCAAGGCCGCGCTGGATGATCGTGACGAGGGCGGGCAGGGGAGCGGCCTGGTAATCCCATTCGGCGCGGCAGAATTCGCCGGTGCGCTTGAGGTTTTCGGCCACGATCGGCGCAATCCAGCCATGCCCGGCCAGCAGCGTGATGACCTCGCGCTCGTCCTGTGGTGGCCCCAGGCGCGCGCAGCCGATCACGTAGTCGCCCATCTCGATCGCCGCTTCCCAGGCCCGGATCACGTTGAGCGTGGCCGCATCCTGGCGCGTGATGTCGTCGGTGAACGTCGTGGGGTCGCGCTCGTATTCTTCGCGGGCGCGGTTGCAGCAGCGTTCGATGATGCCGGCTTTCTTCAGAAGAAGATCGGTACTCACTGCGTTGCTCATTAACAACTCCATGATCACTGGACACTAAGAAGATATATGGCGCCAAAGCGCCGATCTACAAGGTGCGGATACGGTAGACAAAATGAAAAGCGCTTGCCAAGCCCCGTTTCAACGAGTACTGTACGTTTATACAGTACTTGCATTGTTATCACTATCATGAATCCTTCTTCCATCTTTGCCGCACCAGAGGCATTGCATCCATCGCTGTGGCGCGCTTCGCAGCTGGCGCATGCCGACACGCGCTGCATCGACACGGGGCACGCCACCTTGTCGGGCCAGTTGCCGGGCGGTGGCTGGCCCGGCGGCACCCTGGTCGACCTGTTGCTTACATCCAAGTTTCTGATGAGTCGACCCACATCACAAGTTATGGTAAAACGGACAGATTACTTGATGTGAGGAGCTGGTCTTGGGAATGCAGCGTCGGAAAATTGTAGTGCCTTCTTTCTGCTTAACGGAGGTATGCGACGCAGATGATCCTAAAGCCGTTATGCGGTCGCTCGGCCCTCGAGCTGATGAGCAGCTTATTTATCACCTGCGTCCTGTTTTCGATACTGTAGGAGTGGTGGCTGCCCAGTTTAACTTGATGCCGGTCATTCTAGACAGCCGCTCTGCACCGTGGGATTTAGGCATGCAATTCCTGTTTGGACGCCTCGAGGCCGAGACCAACCCGAACATGCTTACCATTCGATCTTTGGCGGATGACTTAAGTGCGTTCAAGTTCTGGATAGATGGGCATGATGATCCGGACAGCTTGGTCATCTGTTTTCCCAAAATGAAGCTACGACGGGTGACATATCGCTATCGTGGGGCTCTAAAGCAGATGATCGAGGCCAGAGATATTGCCGCTTCCACCGCCAAACGACGAATGGGCACTGTGGTTCAGTTCTATCGGTGGATGATAGAGGAAAAAGTGTTCGCCCCTGAGAATGATCCGTGGGAAGAACGAACCTATAGCTTAACGTTCAAGGGAACCTTTGGTGCTCAATTTACTAAGAAGGTCCTAGGTACAGATCTCGCCTTGCCTGCCTCGAGGAATACTGATCCGTTTGACGGCACGATTTACGATGAAGGTAAATTGCGCCCATTGTCCATGGACGAGCAGAAGTGGATTCTTCAAGCATCTAGTACTTTAAGGAATCCAGAGATGTCTTTGTTGTTACTGGTAATGCTCCTTACCGGCGCAAGAATTCAGACGGCGTTGACGCTGCGCGTTGAGCATTTTTCAAAGTATCCAGTTGCGTTGTCCCAAGGCGTCAATGGGAACGGCTTGGTATTCAAGTTGAATGCAGGACCCGGAACGAGCATTGACACAAAGGGGGGGAAGCGTGGTGTTTTGCATTTCCCAGCGCCGCTATATGAAGCCCTGCATATCTATAGTTCGTCCATTAGAGCGCAGCGCCGGCGCGCACGCTCCCCGGGCGGCGATCATGGGGGCCAGTACCTTTTCTTAACCCAGCAGGGTACCCCCTACTATGCGGCAAGGCGTGACTCTTACACGTTCGATCCAAATCTCAAGCGACGATATCAACAAAATGGTGGGACAGTTCGTCAATTCTTGAAGGATCATCTGATCCCGCTCATAAGAGCGAATTTCAAGCCAGATTTTTACTTTAAACCGCATGATTTGCGTGCGTCCTTCGGCATGAACCAGACTGATATGCAGATGTCGCTGGTCCATGACGGTCTTATTAGCCTGAGCAAGGCGCGTACAAACGTGATGGCTCTGATGTGGCATTCTTCAACCGAGGTGACCGACAAGTACTTGAATTACCGGGAGCACATTGAGATGATCTATGCTGCCGTCAATGGTTACGGCGATTTGATTCACGAATGGGTCGAAGATGCCATGAAAGGGGTGCATGTCTCCTAGCGCCCCGACGGAATGTTATAGCGATCGACCCTTCTATGTCCTTTCTCTTCCGTTGCTTGCTACGATTGAGGTGCTGCGGGTCGAGCAGGTCTTAATCAATATCGATAGATTTCACATCGATTTCGGCGCTTTTTGTTTTACAAAAAGATGCGGCCAGCCTCGAAAGCCTCGGCGGGCACGAGGCGTTGTCATCGGTTCATTTATGAGTGAACGCAGATCGCAAATTCGAATTGCGATCGAAGTGCTGTCGTCGATGATGACTGACGGCGCGATGCGTCCGCGGTCCGTCGTTCAACACGCAACATTTTTCAAGGCTTTCATGGATTGGGCTGATCTAAACGATCATCCGGCTTGCCTGAGTGGTGGTGACACGACCCTTGCCGCCTTTAGAGGCTGGGCACACCATGTTCAGGAACGTCTTCGCCGATTCGAAATTTCTCCTGGTACAGCGAGCTTACTGCAGAAAGTTGTTTGTCAATTCTTAGAGTTGATTACTGGTGCTGCGGGCCTTAGTCGCGGAACACGTCTCATCAGGGGAACGAGGCAATCGTCCGGTACCGAGCCAGCACCGGAACACGAATTCAGCAAGGTTATCGCGCTGAGCCAAGCATTGTTCGATGGGCTGTCAGAGCTCGTCTTGGCCGCTAAGCCGTTTCCGTTTAGGTTGGCCTTGCCCCGCTCGCTGGGATTGGAGGAGAACCATCTATGGTGCTTCCCAGCCAACCAATGGTGCCTTGCGCCCCACCTATCTGATTCTACGGATCGGCGCGCGTCGAAATATTTCGGCGCTTACAACTATCAACACGGGCGCCTTTCGACGGTACCTGAGATCATGACGCGATACCGTCGTGCCATGCCCTCTACGGCCACGGGTGCTTTACGCCAGGGCCAGGCGGTACTTGATGCGGCTAATTCTAACTCTCGTCATAAAATGAGACTGCAGTTGGCCGTCCTGGCGCAAGCTGCGTTTTTCTTTCTCTTTTTGGCCAACACCGGCTGCAATCTCGCTGTCTCTCGGGAGATTGAAACCGACGGCCTAGTCTCCCAGTCTGTTGAAAAGCAAAGCTATCGTAGCATTAAGTTCCGCGCAGGCGGCAAGAGCATTTCTGTGGTGATTCCGGTCGCTTTTCTTCCTTCACTGCATCGGTTCATGGAACTTCGCAAGTTTTTGCTTCAGGACGAGCCATATCAATATCTGTTCTTTTCCCTCGGCAATTCGGCTCAACGCGCTCCGTCCGGCCAGATCAGCGAGACAGTTTTGGTGCGATACTTCTCAGCGCTGCGAAAAATTGTGCCTACTATTCCTGTAATCATGTCTAGGGGAATACGCGCTACGGTTGAGGATTATTATCGGCGCAAGCATGATGGCTTTGTAAGCTCAAGCATCTTGGGGCGTTCTGAAGCATCGACCGATCGGAGCTATTTAGCTGGTTCGCCTTTGCATCATCATTCAGAGATCTCCGACTTTCTAAGTGGTGTTTCTCAGCGGGCTCGGGAACAGAAGATAGTGAAGACTTCTTCTCAGCTAGCAGCCGCCAACAGGCTTGAGGAGGGCGGGCGATGTTCTGTGCCAGACAACCCGGTGCCGCTTCCCGGAGGGCCGGCGATGGCTGACTGTCGAAACGGCTGCATTTTTTGCGCTAACCGGATTTTAGTAGCGAACGAAGAAGATAGCCGCAAAATTGCAAGTGCAGCTTTCGTGATGGAGCAGTTGATCGTGGGCCCGCGGTCAGAGGCGGAATTTCGTCCTCAAATTCAGAAATGCGACGAGGATCTGCAGAAGATATCTGCTTTCGACGGGTGCGCCCCGATGGTAAAAAAAGTCCGGCTCGACGTATTTGAAAACGGAAACCTCACCCCTTATTTTGCGGACAAATATTTGATGTTTCTGGAACTAGGGGTCTTGTAGTGAACTTACTAAATTCCCACATAAGTCTACCGCTTGAAGCGGTTGGGCCGGATCCTTGGCCCCTTGATTGCAACTATCAATGTCGCCTCGATCATGTCATTAGCCGAGATGAAAAAGGCAATTCAGTATCAACTGTCGGCGATTTTATCTGGGACTGGACTGCTTATGAGCCTCGTGGCCGTTCGGCCAAGATCTATTTTTACTACTGGACGTCCGGAAAGACAAAAGCCGGCTTAGCGGAGCTCTCTATAGCTCGCATAGCGCGCATGCGGGAACTACAGCAACTCTTGCTCGTTCTTATCTATAGACAGGATGGGGGACCTTCGCTGGGTCCCCGTACCCTCAAGAGGTGGCTGCTAGGTTTGAAACACTTGGCTCGATTTGCAGAAACCCGAGAGCTCGAAGTAAAGGAAGTACTTTCCCAACGAGACGAACTCGATTTATTCATCGCAACTGTTCCAGATTCTGCGGCATCCATGATCGTTGCGTGGCTTAGCTTTCTGCATGGAAAAGCGTCTCATGCAGTGCTTGGGTTCCAGCCAGCCAGGCCTCAGCGCTGGAAAGATCTTCAGAGCCGATCACAGTCAATCAGGGATTCGCTCCAGCAAACTCCACCGTTACCATCACGTGTCTATGGCTCAGTAATTGTTGCGCTCGTCGAGGAGATCGAATCGATAGAGATCCATATGGAGCAGTTGATCAGTTTGCTACGTGCTTCGATCGCTGAATACGGGCGTTCGCGTAAAGAAGCCGATGGGTTTCTCGGTCCTGTGCTGATCTCTCGGTATGGACTTGGAGAATACTTTTTCCGCCGCAAAATTAGGCCTAGTTTGCAGGGAATCAGTTCAGTTGTGGGTGAGATTTTTCGAATTTGCAAGCTTCAGATTCACGTTTTTAGTGGAATGAGAGACGCCGAGGCTCAATATCTCCCCTTTCACTGCATGACGAACGTCCCACGGGACCATGGCAGAGCGCATGCACTTATTGAGGGTCTCACGACCAAGCTAGAAGGTGGTCGGAGGCGCCGAGCGAAATGGGTGACGACCGAAGAAGAAGGTTTTCGAGCCATTCGCATTGCACAGAAATTTGCTTCGGTTTTATACGGATGCATTGGAATATCCCCAAGCTACGATGAGCGCGCTCGAGATGACCACCCGTTGTTCATTTCTCCAGGATACTTACCATGGGCTGTTAGTTTTGTACCTGCAGACGACGGTCGTGTTCACGCTTGCAATTTGTCCATAGGCCGTTTTACCGCACTCCGTGATCGAATTTGTCCGGTAATTGTCGAGCAAGATATTGCTGAGTTAGAAGAAATTGATTCTTTTCGAGCTTGGCGTGATGAGAGCAGGTATGCAGTGGGTACTATATGGCCGTTGAGACCTCATCAATTGCGCAGGTCCCTGGCCTTGTATGCGAATTCATCTGGTCTAGTTCGCTTGTCTTCGCTCCGTCGACAGCTTCAACATATAACGCGGGAGATGTCCCTGTACTATGCGCGCGGCAGCGCTTTCTCCATAAATTTTATCGAGGAGGATCCGAATGGTTTCAGACAGCATGTCGCCTTCGACTGGCAGAACGCAGCGTCGGAGTCTCAGTATCTAGCCTTCGTAATCGATGTGATGAAGAGCACTGAGCCGCTGCATGGCCCTGCAGGCAAGTTCTACGAGATGAAAAAAAGACGGGACGATGTGATTACCCAACAAGTATTTTCGACAGGAGTTAAACTAGGGCGGCTTGCCTACCGTGCAAGTCCTCTAGGTGGTTGCACCAATCCAGGGGCGTGCGAGACTTCGAAGGGACTTCGGTTGATTGATACAACGTGTTTGACAAACGCGTGCAAATACCTTGTAGGTAAATATTCAAAAATAATAGAGGTTATTCGGCTACAACGTGCTGCCTTGAGTCGCATGGATGTCACCTCCTTAACTTATCAATTCGAGCTAGAAGATCTGAATGCGCTTGTTGCGACAGAGGTAGCTTGGCGACCGCCGGTTGGTGGTGCCGAATCACATGGGGAATTGGATGATGCCTGAAATTCTTGCCGAATATTTTTCGGCTTTAGCCCGGCTTAAGGTCGGTTCTCCTGAGCGAATTGAGAAGTGTGTAAAAATTTCAAAAGATGCGGTCTCGTTGGAAGCGGGTCGAAAGAAAGGTACTATAAAAAAATCTCGTGCTATTTTTCGGGATCTGATACTGGCCATTGAGGCTGCGGCTGCCGAGCAGTCGTATCATCAAAAGCGTAAAGACCCGCTGCCACTGTTGAAGGAAGAGGTGGCTAAGTATAGGGAATTGTGGGAAGAAGCGTTGAGCAGAGAGATCTCGTTGGTAAATCAACTATGGCGTGAACGGCGCGAGTGGGCCCTCGAAAAACAAATGTTGACAGGGAAGAAAGTATCTGTAATCCATAATTGCCAGCGTCATTCCAAGGACGGTGATGCCATCGCCTAAGATGTGTTCATGGATTCTTTCTTGGTCAATTTAGTCGGATTGAGGATATTTCATTGATTAAACGAGACAATCATTACGTTCCCCACAGCTACCTGAAGCGTTGGGCAGATGACTACGGTCACGTGTGGTCGTATCGGACTCTAGTGCCTCACGCGAAATCGAGCCTGTGGAAAGCCCACTCCCCAAAAGGCCTTGGATTTCACCAGCACCTCTACACGCAAATGGCGGCGAGCGGCGAAAGTGACAACATCGAACGGTGGTTCGATTCTACGTTTGAGTCTCCTGCGGGCCGCGCTCTTCAGAATGCGGTAACCGATCAAAGACTCAGTTCTGACGAATGGGCTCGCCTAATCCGGTTTTTGGCCGCGCAGGATGTTCGGACTCCTGCCAGAATGCTGGAACGAATGAAGTACTGGCAGGAGAACATGCAATCTCTTATTAACGAGGTCATGAGTAGTTCCGTCCATGAGTTGGAGGAGGCAAAACGGACTGGTGTCCCGAGTGCATTTGAGGGACCGAAGGCAGGTAACGAGCTATTTCCAGTACGCACTTTGGTTGAAATTCAGCCCGGCGAGGAGTCTGGCTTGCTCCGCGTTGAAGCATCGGTGGGGCGCAGCCTTTGGCTATGGAGCATAAAGCATGTGCTGACCAAGACCCTCGACATTCTCCACCAACATCGTTGGACGATTCTTCGCAGCCCACGAGGGGTCGAGTGGCTCACCAGCGACAACCCTGTCGTGCGGCTGAACTATCATGATGCGCAGCGCTATGACTTCGGTGGCGGGTGGGACAGTCCCGGTACAAATATCTTTATGCCATTAAGCCCCACCCATCTCTTATTCACGCAGATCGGGGCTCGACAACGGTTGCCGCGAGGGACAACTGTGTCGCTCGATTTTGCGATGCAAATACAGAGGCTCACGGTGGAGCATGCACATCGATATGTCTTCGCGCGCTCCGCTGATGTACATGCAGCCCTGTGGCGCCCTCGCACCGTCAATCGAGAAGCATTCTATGCTGAAGCGGAGCAGTGGAAGTCATGGAACGCTGTTCAGTCCGAAGCTGAACGCGAGATATTTCAGGGACGAACACGTTAACGGAAGCGGATAGTGCTGCCGCCGATGCCCGGCCGCCTAGGAAAGCTACATACCGATCGAGCCTTTACATCACGAGAACATTTAGCTTGGTCACGTGAGCAAGGATTGCGTACCCTCAACTTCAACTATCTACATCTTGCTAAAACCTCATCGATCGTATACTGTATGGGCATACAGTACTTTGAGGTCAACATGCTATCTGAGAGCTACTCGACGCCAGAGTCGATTCATCCGTCTCTATGGCGTGCCTCGCAGCTCGCTCGATCATCCACGCGTTGTATTGATACTGGCTATCCTGTCCTATCTGCACAATTACCGGGCGGAGGATGGCCAACTAGCAGTTTGGTCGAGCTGCATTTGCGTCAGCCTGGTACAGGCGAGCTTCGACTTTTACAGCCTATCCTAGTTGCAGCCGGTAAACGTCGAGTGATGATGATCCAGCCGCCACACGTTCCCAACTTGATCGCGCTTGCGGCCATGGGATTGAATCCATCCCAAATTACCTGGGTGCAGGCTGATCGCACAGCTGACGCGCTCTGGGCTGCAGAACAAGTTCTTCGCAGCGGCGGTTGCCATGCTCTTCTGTTTTGGCAAAGCCATATGCGAAGTGAGAGCCTGCGGCGCCTAAATTTGGCGGCTGCAGAAGGAGAAAGCCTTTTTTTCCTGTTCCGCCCACTCGCAGCAGCGCACGACGCTTCGCCTGCATCGCTCCGACTTGCGATTCGTCCCGCGCTGGGTGGTGTAGAGATCGACTTCTTGAAACGCCGCGGCCCACAGTGCGAAACTGCACTGTTTTTACCCTTGTCTCCTTCTTTTACTCATCGCCATGCGCCTGTGGATCGGACTACATTTACCCCAGCTCCCGCTCGAGGTCTTCGAGCCGAACTGGTCGAATGACAACGTGACGGTGGTCATCGAGGGTGAGAAGGTTCTAACGATGTCGCTCAAAGCGCGCATTGCTGGCGTCAAGCCAGCAATGCGCCGCGGTGGTGTGTTGATGCTGTCACCTGAAGCGCGGATCCACGAACGCACGGCAGCCCGGGAAGAAGCGGCGTTACAGGCCGTCGCGATGGCAATGCTCCAATACACGCCACAGGTAACGCTTACGGAAGAGTCAACGCTGTTGTTGGACATCGGCGCAAGCTTGCGGCTTTTTGGTGGCATACGGTCGTTACGTAGGCGCGTTCGCGTCGATCTCCGTGGTCTCGGATTCACTGGGAGGTTGAGCTGCGCTCCGACTGCGCGGGCGGCGTGGATGCTAGCGCGAGCTGGAGGCGGCCACGCCTTAAAGCAACAGTCATCAGCGCGCGCGTTGAACCGTCTCCCTTTAGTAGTGCTGCCAGCGGCGAGATCTTTCGCCAGCTGGTTCGAGGGGATTGGTTGCGAGACGATCGGCGACCTGCGACGCCTACCGCGCTCAGGCCTTCAGCGCCGCTGTGGCCGTGCAGTGCTGGACCCTCTTGATTGTGCGTTCGACGGCGCTCCCGAGATGTTCGAATGGATTGAAGCGCCCGCGATGTTCGAAGCAAGGATGGAGTTGTTTGATCGCGTTGAGAATGCAGATCTACTGCTAGCCAGCGCGCAGCGTCTGGTGCTGCAGCTAGTCGGCTGGCTATGTGCAATGCAACTCGCAGCGGAAGGCATAACGCTTAAGCTAGAACACGAACGCGGCCGGGTCGCACGTGCACCAACCGAAGTCGAGATACTCCTGGCCGAGCCGACATGGTACAGCGATCACATCATGCGGTTGCTAAAGGAACGGCTCGGAAAAGTAGTGCTGGAAGCACCAGTAATTGGGCTTGTGCTACATGCAACCAAGCTACAACCGATGGCACCTTCCACCGAGTCACTTTTCCCTGAACCGGGCGGCACGGAGGAAGACCAGATACGTATGATTGAGCTGCTAGTGGCCCGCCTTGGCGAAGATAAGGTTTGCCAGGCAAAGCCGGTAGCGGATTACCGTCCGGAGGTTGCCAACATGTGGGTTTCCATCCAGGAGAAGGTACGGGAAGAAACGGTTACCCGCCAGTTGCCGCCGAACCTGAGCAGTATTCTCCGTCCGACATGGCTGCTAGTGAGACCTATCCGGCTGCTCGTGCGAAACCATAGGCCGTTCTATGGTTCTCCATTACGAATGGTGTCGGGCCCTGAGCGGGTCGAGGCAGGATGGTGGGGAGACACTGCTGCAAGGGATTACTGGGTAGCGGAAGGTCAGGAGCATGCATTGTACTGGGTCTATCGGGAGCGGATTGCCGGTACTGGTGAGGATTCAGAACCGCGCTGGTTCCTTCATGGGCTGTTTGGATAGCAAGTAGGAAGCCTGGGCCGTGGGAGAATTGACGACGATGTCATGGCCGAGCTCGCGGCCGCGGCGCCACGGTTGTGGCCTACTGTCTGGGTTGAAGCGGTAACGGCCGGAGTACAGTCGACCACGGTGTTAAGCGGCTCTCCTATCGCCGAATACATGCCATCTCGCTTAGCACGAGGCACGTTAGCGATCGTGGGTGCTGCAGCCCACGCTGTCTCACCTATGACAGGGCGCGGGCATTTGACTGGCGTCGAAGATGCAGCTCCGCAGGCAAAGCTTTTAGCCTCGAAACCTCCGACTGAATCCGTGGCCGTGACACTGGCCCGATTTGAGTCAGAGCGGTTGCCATTCGTGCAGGGACTGGTCGCTCGTTCACGCACTCTCAGCGAGGACTATCGTCGCTACGCGTCAGCACACCGAAGGTAAAGCGCACCCCATTGATGACCGCTAGAAGCAGTCCTCTCAATCGGTAGCGCTAGCGCGATGCGCCGCAAAGCCCAGCCAGCACGACATTGACAGGAATAAAGGTGGAAGTGGCCGAGCAACACCAACCATCGTGCATTGACAATGCCCACGGTCGCCACGCACGTAAACTTTTATGGCAGCGTTCGTGGTTGCCTCTCAGACGACGTTAGCCATGTCTGCTTCGGGTTCAGGCTGTATAAAAACTTAGAAGCAGACCTTGGCCGTGTAATGGTATCCGAGAACAGGTCCAGTTGCTGGCACAGCACGACAAACTGCCGGCACACATTGCGGATCGCTTTGCCATTACCGTTCCACTTCCAAGGCCTCCATCTAAGTTTTTACACAGCCTAGACCGACAGCGGCCTGTCGAGACAGTCAATGACTTCTCAACCTGGCCACCTGCTATGCTGACCTGAGACTATTAATCGTTAACTGATAAATTTCGCGGAGGCGAAAATTTCGCCTAAAATAACCGAGCGTCACCTTCATAAAAATTTATTACTGATCGGAGGTTTCATGGAAGACTTGTCAAAATATTCGTTGTCGCAGTTGAAAAAAATTCAGACTGAAGTTGAAGAAGAGTTAAAGAAACGTCACTTTTTAAGCGTGAGTCAGGCTAGAGAGCAAATCCTTCATATCGCACGCGGCACGGGTTTGTCTATCGATGATCTTATTTCGGGCCGTCAGCCGAAGGGATCGGAAGAACCATTAGCTGCGAAATATCGCCATCCTGACGACGCAGAAAAGCAGTGGAGTGGGCGAGGGCGTATGCCGGGCTGGGTAAAGGAATGGATTGCATCGGGTAGAGATTTAGCCGAGACAAAGGTGTAGTTTTAAGAACCTGCCGGTTTTGGAGATAGCAATGGGTGAAGAGGTTCAGGAACTCGTAAGCCGATTTTGGGCCTCGTATCAATCTAGCCAGGGCGAGCCGAATGCCGAGGAATTGGGGCAGGTATCGGATGATGCCCGGCAGTGTGCCGCTTCGGATGCCCCGGAGTTGGCTTGCGTCGCATGGTGGTTGGCGTTGCCTTTAGCTGTGCAACAGAAATGGCTTGCCGACCCAAAGACGCCCAACATGCATGAGGCTTGGCGTGAAAGCGTAAAGCGCCTTGAGGCGGTGAATTTTGCGCGTGCTTCTGTGAGCCTTGAAGGATTCAAGACAAGCGCGGAGCAGGAAGCTTTGTCTATCCGCTACATCAATGGGGAAGTGACAATTTCTGAGGTGATCCAAACCATTACCGAGCAAGCGGAGCGTTTCCGAATCGAAGGGACGTAGGGCTACGGTGTTGAACGCTGAAACTGTCTTGTGGCCACGCTGAAAATGTCTTGCGGGCCGCGCTGAAACTGTCTTGCAAAGACCGCGTGGCCAGCTCGACCGGCTACGTCACACGCGTCAGCATCTTGGTGTCATCGGCCGCACGTCGGTGCACACGTTTGTCACTGTTCCTCAGAAGGTCAGGGGGAGGGGATTCGTGTAGTTGTAACGGCTCACGTTCGAAAACGGCCATGCTCGCATTCGACGCCGTTTTGGGCTCAAATTAACTGCAAATGACCAGGTGGCCGCGCTCACGCTATCTGCAAATGAGCTTGCAATCGTCGACGCCAGCTCGCTTCCATAGTGGCTTGCTCGCGCTAATTGCAAGCACCCGAAAGTTATGGCCATCGTCTCGCTTGAGTCTAGACAAGCTGGTGACGCTGTCTCGAAAGTGCCGCACCAACCCGCGTAAGACACGAAAACTGTATCGATGGCAGCGCCTCACATGGGTGTACCTGTACGGTACAATCGTCGGCACCCCAACTCCCGCTTTCGGCCCAGGCTGTGTAAAAACGCAAATTAGGCGTCGGCTTAACGACACTTGACCTCTCAGATCGCTCGCTACGGCGTTTTCTCGAGGTCGGGAATGGTAAAGGGGCCCTTAAAAACATGCCGATCGCGCGTTATTACACGGCCTGGGCCACAAGCAGCCGTTCGTTTTCGACGCCTTCGCCATGCTCGACATGCCGCTCAACGCTGAATTTTCGCGCTGGAGGTCATTAGCTCGGCGAGCGGAGAAATCCAATTTGGCGCTCGGCCTGAAAAATGGAGATGCGCCAAACTAAGTTCGCCAGTGTGTAGAATAGTCGATCAGATAGTATTTTCGTGGCAAAATTCGTCGGTAAGATGAGTAGACCTATACCAAACAGCAGGAGACTATGCCAGCGCCGTTAAAGATATATCTTGACAGCAGCGACTTTTCGGTCCTTTCAGACCCAGCACACCTGTCGAAAATTGAGATTCGTGACCTAAGGTCGCAATTATTCAAATGGCGGGCTGAAAATACGGTCAATTTCTTTTATTCAGCCGTCCACGTTGTCGAAGCAGCGGCCGTCGAAGCGCAGCACACGGAAAAGGCTAAAGAAAGGTCCAGGCTAATCTACGATTTGTGTGGCCACAACGTTTTTGACATCTTTCCTGAAGTACTCAGAAGTGAAACTTTGGCTTTAGCTGGCAAGAGTATCAACTACAATTTTGCACGAAACGATGGGCGTTGGTTCCCGTTTCAGATCAGCAATAATGCATTTTCGGAGACAACTCGTCTCACAATTGAGACATTAAGACCGAATATAGAAAAAATGGGACCGGGTAGGTGGGAAAGTGTTAAGAAGAGTCCCGCACTTCAAAAGGAAGTGCTCGCCGCTGCGCGTGCGGTTCTTAATCGCACGAGGGAGAGTACGATCAAGGAGTTGATGTCAACCTTTTCCATTGATTATGAGGACGCAGATTTCTTTAATAAATACTCCTTGGGACTGAAGAAACACGAGGAACTGTCCGCATACTTTTTGAGACGCTTTCGCGACCCTACATTCCTTATTCAGATGAGACCATCAAACTATAACGGTTTCAATGATCTATTTGACTGGATGCGCAGTACGTCCAAGTCGTTTCACGAGACTCTATGTGGAGTCATTGAAGCCCTTCAGACTATGTGCGCACGCCCGGAGGATGGTGCGGAGGCGGCCCGGCTAATTGCAAGCGCCTCTTCTGGTGACGGCCTTCAGTATTACGCCGTCCAGTTATATGAGCATCTAGCGCGCGATCTATTAACGCATGTAGAAGTGGAAGCCGTTGAAAAATTGACGTTCAACGATTTCATCAGATTTGCGCCAGGCAGTTACACGTTTGTCTTCGTCGCGATGGATGCAGTCTGTCGATCCTTCACGAAGTCGCCGAGACGGCCGAAGCAAAGCGACATGGTGGATATGTTCCACTCATTCTATGCCCCATATGTCGACATATATCGAACAGATGGGTTTATGGCCCCAATTACTGAGAAATACGTCAAAAGGTTCGATACTACTGTCGTCGGCAAACTTACAGATCTTATAGAAGCGGTTCACAGTGTTTTAGCGACCAGACCTAAGTGATCAATTCGTGATCACGAAACTAGTAAGGTGCGTCCTTGGTAAATACAAATAAACGGAAATCGGGCAAGAAATCCTCATCGCGGAAAAATTTCTATCGTGAAGCAATCCCGGCCGATGTGAAGCGCGAAGTTCGACAACGATGCGGTTTCGGCTGTGTGTTTTTCGGACTTCCCTTCTACGACTATGAGCATATGGCTGAGTAGGCTATTGTCAAAGGCACGTTGCAAGTGAAATGACTCTACTTTGCCCTAATCACCATCGTCAAAAAACGAACAAATTGATCAGTAAAGCCAATTTAGAGGAGGCAAATGGCAGTCCTTATAACTTGGCTCAGGAGATGAATTCGTTTCCGTTTCGCGCCCAATCAGCGTCCTTGGTCCTACAACTTGGAGGCACATCATTTTTCTACGACCAGGACAGTGCCGCAGCCGGGATGGTGGTGTTGAGCGTTCAGTCCGAGCGAATTATTTGGCTAAATTTCCAACAAGGAAATCTCCTCTTAAACCTGTCGCTTTACGACCAAAAGGCAAGCAGATCGTAAGAATCCGGGATAACGAGCTCGTCTATTCGACCGATCCCTGGGACATTACGTTTGTGGGGAATACAGTACGTATCCAAGCTCAGGCCCGGGCCCCACTGCTGATCGAGCCTGGCAATGCAAGCTTAGCCTTGAGGGAATTCTGGACGAGGATCGAGTTGCGCACGGTGTGGACCAATGGCACGCGCTCCAGATGAGCATGCAGAGGATCTGGATGGAACTAAGTTTAAAAACTGCAATGGGATGGCGTTTTTCCTGGTTCGATGGCGAGAGCATGGAACCCGACGAACTCCTTCCCCATTGGGGACAGGAAGTAGCACCCAAGCTCTTCACGCGTCCTCGTTAGCTGAGAGTCCTTCGTGCTACGTCCGCTATGGGTCCAGGCTGTGTAAAAACGTAGTGCCATGTAAACGGACGTCGCTCGGTAAACGTTAAGGCAGTATCTCATCAAGACGGATGCTAAATGAAGCGCTTTATCGAAGGCGAAGACCGTGGCCAAGGCACGCTGTTGCCCGAACTCTTGGACGACTACGTGGCCGAAGATAACCCGGTGCGGGTGGTCGATGTATTCGTGGACGAACTTGACCTTGCCTTCCTGGGCTTCACGCGGGTGCAGCCAGCAAAGACGGGCCGGCCGGCTTACCATCCCGCCGTTCTTCTCAAGCTTTACATTTATGGCTACCTCAACCGCATCCAATCGAGCCGTCGGCTCGAGCGCGAAGCGCAGCGTAATGCCGAGCTGATGTGGTTGACGCACCGCCTGGCGCCGGACTTCAAGACGATCGCGAACTTCCGCAAAGATAATGGCAAAGCGATCCGCAATGTGTGCCGGCAGTTTGTCGTGCTGTGCCAGCAACTGGACCTGTTCTCGGACGCGGTCGTGGCGATCGACGGCAGTAAGTTCAAGGCAGTCAACAGCAGCGATCGGAACTTCACGCAGGCCTAGCTCAAGAGCCGGATGGAAGAGATCGAGGCCAATATCGGCCGCTAATTGGCGGAACTGGACACGGCTGACAGGCAGGAGCCGGCGGTAAAGCAAGCGCGCAGCGCCCGGCTGAACGAGAAGATTGCGACAATGAAATCGCAGATGGCGGCGCTCAAAGAAATTGAAGCGAAGCTGGAGGCGATTGGGGAAACGCAGATCTCGCTGACCGATCCAGATGCCCGTTCCATGATGACGCGAGGCTCAGGCATCGTCGGCTACAACGTGCAAACCGCAGTCGACGCCAAACACCATCTGATCATCGAACACGAGGTAACCAACATCGGCAGCGACCGCGATCAGCTGTCGGGAATGGCAAAGAAGGCTCGCACCGCAATTGGGACAGAGTCGCTGACTGCGATCGCTGATCGCGGCTATTTCAAGGGCGAGGAAATTTTGGCATGCAAGCAAGCCGGCATTACCGTGCTGGTGCCGGCAACCAAGACATCCAACGCCAAGGCCGACGGCAGATTCGACAAGGCAGACTTCGTCTATGACCGGGAGAAGAATGAGTACCGCTGCCCGGCTGGTCAAGCACTGATCTGGCGTTTCGCCGGGGTTGAAAAAGGCATGACGCTCAACCGTTATTGCAGCTCGAACTGCAAGACCTGCCCGCTCAAAGACAGGTGCACGCCTAGTCAGCAGCGCCGCGTGACGCGCTGGGAGCACCAGGACGTGCTCGACGACATGCAGGTGCAGCTTGAACAGAGCCCCGATGCCATGCAGATCCGTTGCACGGTCGAGCATCCATTCGGAACCATCAAGTCCTGGATGGGGGCCACGCACTTCCTGACAAAAGGACTGGAACGCGTGAAGACCGAAATGAGCCTGCACGTGCTCGCTTATAACGTCAAACGGTTGATGTCGCTGCTTGGGGACGCTGGCATGATGGAGGCGATCAGAGCGTATGCCCTTTTACTGGCTCTGCAGCGCGTGTTTGAAGCAAGTACCTTGCTGACCCGGACGGTATCTCAGAAAACGCGGCGCCGCTCCCTGTGCACTTCGAATAGCCTCAAAACAAACATCGGCGGGTGCAATTTCGCTGCCAAGGCCTGCTTGTAAGTTTTTACACAGCCTGGGCCGATTGCAGACCCTTATAGCATCCGATTCCTGACTAAATTGATTTCTATGGTGAGGGCACAATGTCCCCGCAAAACACACAATTGAAGGGTTGGGAGGCAAGGTTAGGGTATGCGTTCGCAAACAAAGCCTGTACCTTTGGCGTCGAATCTGGAGAGGGGTGAACCCGCATGTTATGCTGGACCCAGATACCCGCATAAGTCATTGACCACTCAGATTCGAATTTGCCTAGATGCGTAACCGCGCCAGTCGCGACCACAAATGGTTTTGTCAAGGTTTCAGATCGGTTTGGATACCGAGAGACAAGCTCCTTGCTCATCGGCGCATAGATCATCCATTCAGAAATTACATACGTACCCGGGCGGACTGCGATGGCAATCGAGTTTTCACTGGCGGCAGTAGGTAACCTGTTGTCCTCGCCCATCGGCATGATGTATTCGCCGTTGCCATCGGTGGAGCGTAAAACGAGGGCAAAGTTCACGCCTTTGTTCCGGCTGAATATGCTAGCGACGTAGGCAGAATTTGCTTCTGGCTGGGCCGTGGATAATACCGCTGGCGTGATGCTAAGGCACCCTGTAAGCAATAACAGAACCGGTGTTAGGGCAAATGTTCGTTTAATCAAAGCATCCTCAACTATTAGCTGATAGCAATAACGGGCACTCGAAACCAGATGCATATGTGTACTTTAGCGACGACGCTGGCAAGTCAGTTCTAGACGACTAGGCAGTTTGTTGCCGGTACCGAGATCTGCTTTTTGCCGAAAGCGGCCTGTCGCGCGTAGCGCACCACTCGAACACGGTTGAGGCCTGTCTGAACTAGCCGCTCAGATCGGGGATTAGGGTTTTGGCCGAATTTGGTCACAGTGGCGACGTCGTGTCGGCTCCGTTAAAACTCGGACTGCTATTTCCGCCGGAATGCCGAGGCGGGCTAGCTCGGAGACAGGCGGAAGGGTTCTATACCTTTTCGCTGCGTTCACTGCAGCATCGAGGAACATTGCGGACACTTGGTCTGAACGTCGTTCCATAGTTATCGACCTTCACTCGCTCAGGTTGAGGTAGACGTTTTCAATCTACACCGCATGATCGTGAGCAGGCGCACATTCGATTCCTCGACGAGGCCCGCTGTTGATTAGCACCCGCTGTATCACGGCTGGCGAAGCACCTTCATTCTGCAGCACGCGGATGGCGGCAGAAAGGCCAAAAGCAGTGCGCACATTCACGGCTAGATCGACGTGGGCAGCTATGAGGCAGTCAGTCCGTTTGTCCATGTGGGCAGAATGTCAGAGCTCATCGGACCATTGTTACATTGGCCAAAATTAAGCAGCCTGCATGGCGCCTTGGCCCGGGTGGCTGATTTTCTGAGGGGAAAGCTGACCGAACGTCAGCGACACAGTGATCCTCGATCGCAACACCCTAGAAAAGGCTGACTTACTCAATGCGATAATATTTTTGTTTAATCGACATAATTCAGTCAAACGGCTCATAGGCGTGACCTTCTTCGGTTAGCTCATAAATACCACTACCAACGTCTGCGATTAGTTTCGTCTTCATGAGCTCATCTATTGCATCAGTAAGGTGATGCTTGCCAGGACCTCTTTGGCCCAAAGTCACGTTTTTGATTCGCAGGGATAAAAAATTATCTGCGGCCCTTGAAATTATTGGGGATGACTTTCTAATTGCAATTTCCATTATGGAGTTGGCCATTATTGATAGGGATTTCTTGGCATTGAAATCCATTTCAGCCTCTGTCGCTTCTAAGCGATCTGAAGCTGCGCCTAAAGATTTAAGCGCGTTACTCACAGATTCTACGATTGTCAGGTTTTTTCCGGGATTGATAGAAACGAATTCATCTCTAAGCATCTTCTTGTTTTCTGTGAAAGCCTTATCTTTTGATACAAGTATCAAATCCTCATTGCAAAATTCAAGTAATTCTTCCCAGAGTAGCTCGTCGCCAACCGAGTGTCTATCAGGTGATATAGGTGGGTTTCCTAAAATTTTCCGTATTTTAGCCTTGGCAATAAGTTCCTCTTTTGTTTTCATGAACGTGCAGTTTTTAGTTAGATTCTCGTACGCATCAAGCACAGGATCGTCTCCCGGCTTAGGCTCAAGCATTGCATCAATCTTGCTCTTCAACTTCTTTCCGAGCTTTTGAACCTCTGACTGTAGACGGGTTGCTTCCCGATGCTCAACCATGTCTTGTACCACTGCCGTGGTAAATATGGAGATTGATGAGGTTCTCTTAACCTCCGCAGCAAGATTGAGTAGTTGCGATGTTCGATTTCTCTGAAACTCTCTATACCCTTGCTCTGAAATTATGAGGTTACCTTTCAGTCTTTCTAGCTCCTCAAACAAAGACAATCTATCTTGCGCGCCCCGATAAAAATCGAGATATATATTCGTATCCACAAACAGCTTTGTCACTTTTATTCCTCACCAGCAATTAAATGATAGCTCTGCCCAAACCTAGAGCCCAAACCCCGCAGCAGTATCAACCTCCGTACAAGGTGATCTAAGCCGCCGTTGAGCGGAATATAACAGTAGCACATGCTCCTCGCGACGTAGATGTGCACGAGACGCGGTTGAGGGCATGGGAGCGGGCTCCGGTCTTACAGTCCTTCAACAGGCCTTGCCGGTAAGAGCGTTATGACCGCGCTCTACCTGATTGCAGCATTTCGACCTGAAGGCATGAATTGTCTCAATCGCTTTACAACGGAAAGGATTAGGAGGCACTGATCGCAGCAACGGGTCGCTAGCTGCCCATGGTGACGAGGCGGCTGGCCGGTTCCTGCCTGTCGCGACCGGCTGGTTTCGACCCAAAGCAGCCGTTCGGTATCAGTAACGCTCTACCGCGCTTGTGTCTTGCGTGGCTGCTGATGGCAACTGCATGCCTGATTCACACTGACGCTAAGGAGATGTCCATGCGATGCCAAGACGGCTGGCCATTCGCGACAAGTTAGCGCGATCGAGCTTCAAGGCTCTGGCGGCAGCTGCGAGATTGCCACCATGCTGTTCGATGGCTCGCGTCAGCAGTTCACGTTTGAGTGCATCAACGGCGGCACGGAAATCCTCTGGAGGCGTGGAGTGCTGGACAACGGATGGAGATCGCGATGACGATATGGCGGTTTGCGTTTCCGGCAAGTCCAGGTCAAGCGCATCTAGGGACAGCACGCCATTGCGTTCGATACCGGCAGTACGTCGTTTTGCCTTGAGCACGGCCCGAGCGATCAAGTATTCCAACTCGCGCACGTTCCCTGGCCATGGATATGAGGAAAGCGCTGCCCGGGCATCGGCAGTAAAGCGTAGCGAAGGCAAACCGACTCGCCAACGATTTTCTTCGGCAAAGGCGCCAGCGAGCAGCATGACGTCTTCCCCCCGTTCCCGCAGAGATGGCACGCGCAAAGGATAAACGCTTAAGCGGTGATATAGATCAGCACGGAATCTCTTTTCGCGTACCTCTTCGGCAAGGTTGCGGTTGGTAGCCGCTAGCAGGCGAATATCGACAAAGTGACTTTTGTCTGACCCGACTCGCTGCAGCTGGCCATCTTGCAAAACCCTTAGTAATTTGGCTTGGGCAGCAAGCGGTAACTCCCCAAGCTCATCCAAGAACAACGTGCCACCGTTTGCCATCTCGAATTTTCCCAAACGGTTCTCCGTCGCGCCAGAGAACGCTCCTTTGACATGGCCAAATAGTTCGCTTTCGACCAGGTGCTCGGGCAATGCAGCGCAGTTCAAGCTCACCATTGGCTTGGCAGCGCGCGCCGACTTCTCGTGAAGTCGGCGCGCTACCAATTCCTTCCCCACACCAGTTTCGCCAGTGATTAGTACAGTCAGGTCACTCGGTGCCACCAGGTCGATCTCTGACAGCAACTGCTTGAATGCGTCGCTCTCGCCCACCATGGGTTGTGCTATGCGCTGGTGCGCAAGCCTGTATGCCTCTGCGCGTCCGCGCTCGCCTTCGACTTGCCGCAGCAGCTCGTCAAAGTGGGATGCTGCCACCACTGTCGCAGCGGCAAATTGCGCAAACGTTTCAAGTGTCTGTAGATCGTCTTCCGAATAGCAGCCGACTTTCAGGGAGTCGAGCGTCAAAACACCCCACACTTGATCTTTAATGCGAAGCGAACAGCCCATGCAGTCATGTACTTGCAAGGCGCTATTCCCAATCAAGCCATCGTAGGGGTCGGGCAATGTGCAATCGGTCGGAAACAATATTGCCTCAGGTGCTGTCAGTATCGTTTGCAACCGGGGATGGCTGGTAACGGGATAGCGCCGCGCCATTGCATCGATAGCCAAGCCATGAGCCGCCACCAGAACCAGATCAGGGCCGTCAAGGCGCAGTAACGCGACAGCATCAGAGGGAACAAGATGAAGCAGCGCATCGATCACCCTCTGATACCGTATTTCGGGTGCAATCTCATCTGCAAGATCACCTAACAAAGGAAGCAAAGCTTGCATTGCCTCGATCTGGCGTGTCGGAATGACTCTTTTTTCCATGAGTAGGTCTTAATGACTATGTGGTTTCGACATAAATCACAGGACTATACGCTTATTTTTCGCATTTTCCCCAGGCATACAAATTGCTACTTGTGGGTATCGACGAACTTTGAAAGCCAAAAATGCTAACCACTGAACAACGCGACATCATCAAGGCCACAGTTCCCCTGCTGGAAGCCGGTGGAGAAGCTTTGACCACGTATTTCTACAAAATCTTGCTTGCTGATCATCCTGAGGTTAGGCCCCTATTTAATCAGGCACACCAGGCTAACGGTGCGCAACCGCGAGCGCTCGCCAACGGCGTCTTGATGTACGCCAGAAATATTGACCGGCTGGAAAACTTGGGGCCTTTAGCTGGGCAGATCGTCAACAAACACGTTGCGCTGCAAATCTTGCCCGAGCACTATCCGGTTGTCGGCGGCTCTCTACTTCAGGCAATGCGTGAAGTATTGGGGCCAGAGATTGCCACCGACAAAGTGATCGCTGCCTGGGCAGCGGCATACCAGCAGCTTGCAGACATCTTGATCGGGGCCGAGCGTGGCATGTACGACACTATTGCAGCCACGCCTGGCGGCTGGCGGGGAAGCCGTGCATTTACAGTCGTGGACAAGCGCGCTGAAAGCAGCGAGATCACCTCGTTCTATTTGCGTCCAGTCGATGATCAGCCTGTCATTGCTCATAAGGCCGGGCAATACGTCGGTCTGCGCATAAACGTGAGTGGGCAGGAAATTCGTCGGAATTACTCTCTTTCCGCGCCATCCTCCGGCACAGGCTACCGCATCAGCGTGAAGCGCGAGCCTAACGGTGTAGCGTCAAACTTTTTGCATGACCAGGTCGGCATCGGCAGCGTGCTGGAGCTGTTCCCGCCTTCGGGCCAGTTCACGCTGATTGATGGGCAAAAGCCTCTAGTGTTGATCAGTGGCGGTGTGGGCATCACTCCCATGATGGCCATCGCACAAGCTGCGCTTGAGTCCGAGAATCGGCAGGTAGTGTTCATTCATTACGCGCGCAACATGCGGGTGCAAGGGTTTCAAACGGTACTGGACGGATGGAAAGCGCAGTATCCGAAATTTTCCGCGTACATCGTACACAGCGAAGAGAACGACAACACGACCACACCTGCCGACGCCATCGGTTTCCCATCTGTTGAGCACCTGGAGCATTGGATTCCTGCCGACCGGGACGTGGAGACTTACTTCGTTGGCCCGAAGCCGTTCATGGCATTAATAAAGCGAGCGCTGCAAGAAATCGGCGTACCTGATTCGCAAAGCCACTATGAGTTTTTTGGCCCGGCCGAAGCCTTGGTGTAATACCCCAACAATCTATTTAACTTTCGCGAGAATTACATGCCTTTATTGAAAATTGACGTGGTCACAGGTCGCACTGAAGACGAACTCACACTCCTTTTAGACACTATTCACGATGCAATGGTCGAAGCATTTCAGGTTCCCGTACGAGACCGGTATCAGATATTGAACGAACACGCGCAATCGAGGATGATCATTCAAGACACAGGTCTTGGGTTTGATCGTTCAAACAAGGTGGTCGTAATCACGGCAGTCAGCAGACCGCGGCCTGCTGAAATGAAAAAGAAGTTTTACGCTTTACTGGCGCAAGGTCTCGAAAAAGCGTGTGGAATTTCGCCTGCTGACCTGATGGTCTCTATTGTAGTTAACAGTGACGAAGACTGGAGCTTCGGACTAGGGCGTGCGCAGTTTCTTGAAGGCGACCTCTAAATGCCTGTGAGCCATAACAGCATTGCTACCACTAAAAACTCGATGTTCTGGGCAGCATGCGCCGGCGCACTGGTCATGGCGGTGGGAATGGGGTTCAGTCGGTTTGCCTATACCGGCGTCTATCCCGTTATGGTGAATGAAGGGCTGCTTACTGTGCAGGATGGGACGTTGGCAGCTTCCGCCAACTATGCCGGCTACCTATTCGGTGCACTGTTTGCGGCCAAACTCGCCAGCCATCAGGCCCGGCGCTGGGTGCTGATCTCTATTGCCGGGAGCATCTTGTGTATGTTTGCACTAGCGTTGACAGCAACGCCTTGGGCGGTTGTGGTGATTCGGGGTTTGGCCGGGATATTGAGTGCCTTGTGCATGATTGCGGCGTCACTTTGGTTGCTGCAGCATCATGGCTACCAGCGCGGTGCTCCCCTTCTCTTTGCAGGGGTAGGAGTCGGGATCTTTGCATCGGCTGAACTGCTAGCCCTCGGGCAGTATTTTGGATTCAAAAGCCCGGCCTTGTGGCTGGTTCTGGGCGTCGGTGCTTCACTCTTCGCCGCGCTCGCAATGCTCCGCCTGGACAATACACAGTCCAAAATCGGCCACGCAACAGATAGTGAGGCTATGAGTGGTCACATCCCTCTGGCTGCATGGTCGCTGATTGTTTGTTATGGACTCGCCGGGTTCGGTTACATCATCACGGCCACCTATCTGCCCATGCTGGTGAAGGACAGCCTCGGTGACGTCAATCCGGCGCATGTTTGGGCAGTATTCGGCCTCGGAGCGGCACCGAGCTGTTACCTGTGGCACCGCTTTCATCTGCGCTATGGCACACGCGCCGCGTTGCGCGCCAATCTTGTGGCTCAAGCCTTCGGTGTCGTTTTACCCGTTTTATTACCGAATGCGATAGGTTTTCTCGGCAGTGCACTGATTGTCGGCGGAACCTTCATGGGCACTGTCACCATCGCAATGCCGGCGGCAAAGAAAGTATCCCACACGATCAAATTTAATTTGATCGCCATCATGACGGCAGCGTATGGCGTGGGCCAGATCATCGGGCCGCTTTTGGCTTCCAGGCTCTACAGCCAAAGTGGCACCTTTTCCTCGTCGCTCGTGGCAGCTGCAACCGGCCTCCTGCTTTCTGCGGCGCTCACGCTGCGTTACCCAACCATTCGATAATTCTTGGAGCAAGCAACATGACAACGACAATCTTTTCAGCACTGCACATAAAATATCCGATCATCCAGGCACCCATGGTAGGGGTCTCTACCCCTCAGCTTGCTGCGGCGGTGTGCAATGCCGGAGCGCTGGGATCAATCGGACTTGGCGCGAGCACTGCTACGCAGGGTCGCGCTCTCATTCAACAGACGAAGGCGCTGACAGACCGGCCTTTTAACGTCAACATGTTTTGTCATCAGCCAGTTCGCTTCGACAAAGAACGCAATGATGCCTGGCTTGCCTATGTAGCGAAATTTTTTCCGTCATTGGAAGCCACGGCCCCTACCTCCATGAAAGAAATTTATAAGAGTTTTTTGGATGATGAGGAAATGCTGGAGATGTTGTTGGAGGAGAAGCCGGCAGTAGTGAGCTTTCACTTTGGCACACCTTCTGCGGCATGGGTGGCCAGGCTAAAGGAAAAGGGTATCTACACATTAGGTTGCGCAACCACGCCAGCCGAAGCGCAACTGCTCGAACAGGCTGGGGTTCAGTCGATAGTCGCGCAAGGCCACGAAGCTGGTGGCCACAGAGGAGTGTTCGATGATGCGCCGGGACAGGATCATCAGATTGGTGTGCTGGCCCTTGTCAGGCTCATAGCGTCAGCAGTGCACGTCCCCGTCATCGCCGCTGGTGGCATCATGGATGGTTCCGGTATCAATGCTGCCTTGGCCCTGGGCGCCTGCGGTGTCCAGATGGGTACAGCGTTTATCCTGTGTCCCGAATCGTCTGCGTCGCCCGAGCACCGAGCTATTCTCAAAACAGGCAAGTCTTACGAGACTCGCATAACGAGTTGCATCTCCGGTCGCCCAGCGCGGGGAATCCCCAATAGTTTGTATTTGGAAGGGCGGGGCGAATCTATGCCTGTGCCGGCAGAGTACCCACTTGCCTATGATGTGGCGAAGGCACTGCACGCTGCTGCCAGTGCAAGAGGCTCTCAAGAGTTTGCTGCGCAGTGGGCTGGCCAAGGTGCTCCTTTGGCCAGGGTAATGTCTGCTGCCCAGTTGATCAGGCTGTTAATTGAAGAGATGGGCCACGAAGCCTATGACGTTGGAGATGTAACCTAATATGCCTTCCGAGGTCAGTCTCGCCGGGCAGTTGATGCGTCAGCTCCACCGGTATCGCGCCCAGTCCATATCAAGTAGCTCAACGGCACGCTTTTTTGTGACCGCTATAGAGGAAGCAGTGGCTGTTCCAAGCCAGAGGTACCGGAAAATGGCCGCAGCAGCGTATTGCATAGATACATTTATTCTGTTAAAGCTTGACGAACTAGGTACAAGAGCAGAAATTAGTGACGAAACAGACCTGAGAAAAGTGCGTCTTACTGCGGCAGAGCAGCGCTGGCGAAACAACGTATTTCCTGAGGTAGTTCGGCAGGTAGCAATGGTCGAGGCGAGGCTCCCTGTCCACGTTTTGTCTTATGCATCAGTGACATAACGATCGCTCAGCCCTTGTGGTTTGGAATAAGGGCGAGATCGTAGACTTCCCTTAACATGCATGGAAGACATTGTCATGGCTATGAAGTGATGTCCAAGCACGACGGCTCTGAAGGACCGCTTTTGGCCGAACTCGGCCGTTCGCGTCAGCTTGGCAGGTTGCCGTGTGGGGAAATTCAGCCAGTGCCTTGACGGGCAGCTGGCGACCCAAAGCAGACGCGGTCTTCAACCAGCACCCGTCTTACCGTGCTTCCAACTGAATGTCGCGTTTGTGGCGCCGATGACAAGGAAGCTGTTCGTTGAACTCGAATACAGATAATGCACGAAGGCACCGGAAGGTAGAGCGCTGGGCACAATTTTGCTTATCTCCAGTCGTTCGTCGGGCAGTGAGCCATCTTCCGCGATCAACAAAGAAGGGTCGCCTGTTGGCCTGGTTTGGCAGAGTGCTGGCTCAACCGAGCAAAAACATAGCCCAGAAAACCCAACCGTACCTCGCTGCAGGGAGAACTGTTGGTCTGGCGCGGTTGTACGGCACTGGATGTCGAACTCGAGCGTCGCAGTTGCGCACAGAAAATCGACGGCAAACGACAACAGTTTTGCATCATGAAAAGTTGCGTCTTCGTATGTCTCGTCCAGCAAACTGTCTAGCGTTTCCATATAGTCCTTGTGGCCGCTTCTGGCCGAAACCAGCTGGTCGAGGCAGCATAGCAGGTTGCCACGTTGAAAATTCAGCGGTGGCCGCGACAGGCCGGTACCGACCCATTGCGAAACCTATGAGACATTGAGCATCTCTTTGGCACGCAGGCTACCCAAGGCAGCCGCAGCCCGCAGCCAGATCAACTCCAGTTCTGTGTCTCGCACGCCCTCTTGTTCTGCAAGCTCAACCATTGCCTGGATACTCCCCAAAGCTGCCGCCATCGATAATCGATCGAGCCAAGCACGCGTGCCTTTGTCGACGCGAGTCGCCTCACAGATTTCCCAAAGAGCGTTGCCGCTACCTAACGATGCGGCTTTCTCCCAAAAGAATAGCGCGTCACGTTCGGTCGTTTCCAACCAGTAAGCATACTGGTTACATAGCCCTCCAGCATCGCAGAGGTCATCTGCGTCGGTGAGCGTCGGATGTAATGATTTCGCTCGCATAGCCCACATCCTTGCTAATGCAAGATGCTGCTCGTCGTGTCCACCAGTATTGTGCAGGTACACCATGCAGAGCATGGCCAGATAGCATTTCTTCTCGGCCAAATCGGAAAGGAGTCGCGCTCCCAATTTCGCGACTTCGACATCTTCGTCGCATGCCAGTGTGTAAGCCGCTTCTGCCGCCGCTCGATAGCTCATTGGACTCCTCTGATGAGTTATAAATGACGTCCGCTCTTGGCCGAACCCGGCCGTTCACGTCAGCTTAGCAGGTTGCCAGGCTTGGGAGGCCCTGACTGTCACGACAGGCCGGTCTCGACTCATTGCGGACCTTAAGCAAGGTACCGCATACGTCAACGGGTCAAACCTTCTTCCCTAATTGGCGCAAACATGGGGCTTCGTTACTCGTCATTGCCGCTGATTTTATTGCCACTGGTCTTGGTCCAGGATGCCTACGCCCAGTTGCTCACACAGGTCTAAGAACTTGTCGCCGTCGTGCTCGTCGACTAGCACGACATTCCAGGCGTCGCCTCCGTCATCCAGTACGATCATCCGCTTGCCGAACTTCGGTGCGTGTTCCAGCAGGGTATCTAGCAGTACGCTGATCCGCGCCGGCCCCTGCGGCGGCTCATCAGGCAGGTCAGGCGCCGGCAGCTGGCGCGTGTTGCACATGCACAACATCATTTCTTCGAACGTGTCGTCATCCTTGAGGTCGGCACTCACGGCCAGCTCGATCGAAGCCAATTCTTCCATCAGAGTAAAAAGGTCCGGCATGGTTTCGCTGTTGCCGAATGTCGAGCGTGCCTGCTCGGCCAGTTCCGGCGTGCCGCTTACGAGGTCGAGCCAGCGTACAAAAGCATCGCTCTCGCTGAGTTCGTGAGTATGTTCCTCGTGGGAGGCGCTAATGCCGCTAGACGTCGTCATGGTTAAAACCAATCCTGAAAGATTATTGGAATAATAACAATATCACAAGCTTCCCGCCTCCATACCAAAGCGAGCAGACGGTTAGCTCTCCTCGTGATGATGGTTTCGGCCGAAAGACTGCTTCTGGCCGAACTCGGCCCTGCGCGTCAGCTTAGCAGGTTGCCGGGCTGGAAAACTCACTGACTGTTTCGACCGGCAGCTGTCGACCCAAAGCGGACCTTGCTGGACGATGGGCGAAGCTCTTGGTCTAGAATTTATGTCGCCAAGGCAGAAAAATCGCAGACTGTCACAGGGGACAGGAGCTGAAGATAATCAGACACTCATCAACGTTTTTTATTCCACACCGATAAACAAGTGACTGTTGCAAAACCGCAGATTATTCCTGTACCTATGCCTCTTATCCAATAATTGCCAGATATTGGTCCAAAATTGTATTCATAAGCAACGGCGAGCACTGCAATGACTAATCCAACAAGCATGCTCTGAGCGATAAATTTCTTGCTTATAATCATGGTTTCTTCTTGCTCTGAGTTAATTTAAGTTGTCTGTAGATGCTATATGGGTTGCTTTAAGCCGCATCTGAACGTTCAGCCAGCATAGCAGGTTGCTAGATTAAAAAATTCACGGACTGTCACGAATGACGGCTTTTGGCCGAACCCGGCCGTTCAGGGCAGCATAGCAGGTCGCCAGGCCGGAAATCCAGCGGTGGCCGCGTTAGGCCGGAACCAACCCAAAGCGGTCAGTCCACAACCGGACCTTTCTTGACTTTTATTCAGCAATTTGTGAATGAAAATGGTCTCCGTATGGTAGTTCAGCGGTAGGAACTAAAGAAGATTTACTCCAAAACGCTTGACCATAAGTGCAAACGCACCAAAACAGATTACTGTGATAAATGCCGAAGCGCTCAAAGTCCACCAGAACCCGAATCGTTGCAGCAGCCATGGGAACGCTAGGAACATCGGAAGAGTTGGCACAACATACCAGAACGTGTACCAAGCGTGATTAGCAAGCTTGGCGTCGGGCTGATTTTCGATATGTAGCCACACAAGGGTTAGCAGTGTGATCATCGGAATGGCTGCGATGAACCCGCCGAAGCGATCACTTCGCTTTGCGGCCTCGGAGACCAGTACGACAACCGCAGCGGTGATCAGGTATTTCGTGATGAGCCACATCATCATCTGTCCTTTAATAGCGTTCTTCAGGGCCTTCATCGACATTGTGTATCCGGTGGCTTTGGAACGGCCACCGGAGTGGCGATTACTTAATGGAGAAACGGACGCTAATAGCCTTCTTGTCTGCAAATGTGATAGCTGCAACTGCCTTGCTACCTGGCACAAGTTTAGCGTCGCCCTTCACGATTAGCGTGTTGTTTGCGCCTGCTTCGAGCGGCACTTCCGTCTTTTCCGTACCTTTCAACACAGTCAGGGTACCGGTTGCGCCTGCGGTCGGCAGGTCCCTGCCGTGGTCGTCGACATAGATCGTAGTGCCGCCGTCTTTGGTAACGAGTTCGAATGCCAGATCACCCGCGCTTTGCACGATGCCACCATGCTTGGACTTGGCGCCGTGCGCGAGGACGTGACCCGACAGGGCCATACCGGCCGCCAGGGCTACTACTGCAAAAATCTTTTTCATTTCATGCTCCAGAAAACTGTGGCGGCTGGGGATGGGCGCCGCCACTTGGCCCGTGTAAATCAATAGGTGTCGCCGCCTTTTTCAGCCAGCAACCGCTCCAGCGGCCGGCGGCCTACTTTCCAAAAAATGAGCGGGGTCAGTAGCGAATCAAGCAAGGTGGAACTGATCAACCCCCCGAAGATCACGACCGCGACCGGATGCAGGATTTCCTTGCCCGGGGCGTCAGCGGCCAGCAGCAGCGGCGTCAATGCAAAGGCAGCGACGAGCGCTGTCATCATGACCGGCGTCAAACGTTCGATCGAACCACGCACGATCATTGGCCAGCCGAAAGTCTCGCCCTCGAACTTGCAGAGGTTGATGTAATGGCTCACCTTGAGAATGCCGTTCCGAGTTGCGATGCCGGCCAGGGTAATGAAACCAACCATCGAGGCAACCGACAGCGACACCCCAGCAATCCACATGGCGACGACGCTGCCGACCAGGGCAAACGGGATATTGCCCATGATGACGAGTGCCAAGGTCGAGGATCGATAGCGCGAATAGAGCACTAGGAAGATCAGCACAAGCGAACCCAGAGATAGGCCGACGATGATCTGTTGAGCCTGTTCTTGCGCCTGGAACTGGCCTTCGACGCTTACAAAATAGCCGCCCGGGAGTTGGGTGGCGGATACCGTCCTGCGCACGTCTTCGATGATTTTCGACATGTTCGAGCCATCGGTATTGGCATACACGACGATGCGGCGGCGTCCGTTCTCGCGACCGATCTGGTTTGGCCCGTCGCCTTCCTCGACGGTTGCGACGGCCGACAATGGGATCTGCCCAGCGGGACTGGTGAGCATGACCCTGGCCAGATCTTGCGGCGAGCGGTCGACGTCGGCCAGCCGCACGACCAAGTCGAAACGGCGTGCGCCGTCGATAACCTGGGTAACACGTGTTCCTTCCGCCAGCGACTGCAGCGCCTGGAGCACGTCACCCGCGGCCAGGCCATATTGCGCGGCCTTGCGGTAGTCGATGCGCACCTTGATCTGCGGGATCAGGACCTGCCGCTCTACCGAGAGGTCGACCAGGCCCGGCACAGCGCGCAGGCGGCCCTGCAGGCCGTCAGCTAGGCCACGCAGCGTGTCGATGTCGTCGCCATAGATCTTCAGGGCAATCTGCGCGCGCACGCCAGACAACAGGTGGTCCAGGCGGTGAGAGATGGGCTGTCCGATTGCCACCGATGCCGGAATGACAGAAAGCTGGTTGCGAATGCTGGCCATGATCTCTTCGCGCGACCTCTCGGATGGTTTCAAGTCGACGTCGATCTCGGACGAGTGAACGCCCTCAGCGTGCTCGTCCAGCTCGGCGCGGCCGGTGCGACGACCAACCCTGGTCACCTCCGGCACCTGTGCGATCAGCGTCTCGGCCAGTGAGCCCATGCGATTCGCCTCCGCGAGCGATGTACCCGGCGTGAACGTCATGCCCATCACCAGCGAGCCTTCATTGAACGCCGGCAGGAATGCGCGCGGGAAGAAGGGAACGGATGCGGCGGCCGCCACGACAGCGATTAGGGCAATTGCCAACATCAGGCGAATCCGCGAGAAGGTCCAGTTCAGCGCAACGGTATCCCATTGCTTCATGCGGCGCACGATCGGGCTATCGCCACGATGCAGGGACTTCATGCGTGGCAGCAGGTAGTACGCCAGGGCGGGTGTAACCGTCATGGAGACCAGCATCGAGGCCAGGATCGAGGCGATGTAGGCAATGCCCAGCGGCGCGAACAACCGTCCCTCGATACCCGGCAGGGCAAACAGCGGCACGAATACGAGCACCACGATCACGGTGGCATAGACGATGCCAGAGCGCACCTCGACCGAGGCATGCCAAATCACCTCCAGCACCGACTGCCCGTCGTCTTTTCGCTGCTTGAGTCTGCGTACGATATTCTCGACGTCGACCACCGCATCGTCGACCAGTTCGCCCATGGCGATCGCCAGGCCGCCCAGCGTCATGACGTTGATCGACTGGCCGAGCAGGTGGAAGGCCAGCGCCGTGACCGCCAGCGAGAGCGGGATGGCGATCAACGAAATCAGCGTGGTGCGAACGCTGAGCAGGAAAGCGAACAGCACGATGGCAACCAGAATGGCGCCGTCTCGAAGAGCGTCGACAACGTTGCCAATCGAGGATTCGATGAAATTGGCTTGCCTGAACAGGACCACCGGCTGCGAAATGCCGGCCGGCAGACCCTGCTTGAGTTCCACCAGCGCCGTCTCGATATCGCGCGTCAGGCGCACCGTGTCGCCTGCTGGCTGCTTCTGGACGCTGACAATTACCGCTGGCTTGCCGTTCAGGCCCGCATCGCCGCGCTTGAATGCCGGCGCGTAACGGACGCTGGCGACCTGTTCCAGCAGGATCGGCGTCCCGTTGCGATAGGCAATGGCCAGGCCACTGATGTCTTCCAGGCGATTGGTGCGGCCCAGGTTGCGGATCAGGTATTCGCGATTGTTCAGGTCGACGAACCCGCCGCTGGTGTTGGCCGCGAAGCCGCGTAGCGCAGTGGTGACCTGTTCGAGAGATATCCCAAATTGCGCCATGCGTGCCGTATCCGGCTCGACCCGCAACTGGCGTACTTCACCGCCGATTGGGATCACCTGCGACACTCCCGGAATCGACAGCAGGCGGGGCCGCAACACAAAGTCAGCATACTCGCGCGCCTTCATCGGATCGGTTTTGGCGACGTCGATCGGCAACGCGATCAGCATGATCTCGCCCATGATCGAGGACACCGGCCCCATCACGGGCGCTATGTTGCCGGGAAGTTGTTCCTTGACCAGGGTGATCCGCTCCGATACAAGCTGCCGGTTACGGTAGATATCGGTTCCCCAGTCGAACTCGGCATACACGATGGACAGGCCGACGCCTGAGACCGAGCGCACCCGCGTAACGCCGGGCATGCCATTGAGCGACGTCTCTATCGGGAACGACACCAGCTGCTCGACTTCTTCCGGTGCCATACCACCAGCTTCGGTAAGCACGGTGACGACCGGTTTGTTCAGGTCAGGAAAGACGTCCACTGGCGTGCGCCATGCCGTCATGGCGCCGTAGACCATCAGCATCAGCGCGGCCGCCAGGACGAACAGGCGGTTGTGGAGGCTGAAGCGAACTATAGAATTAAACATGGATGGTCACCTGATCTGGTTAATCAGGGAGGTGCCGATGACCACCACCCTGTTGTCGGGTGTGAGCCCCTTGGTGACAATGACAGTACGCGCGTCGAGCGCGGTTGCCTCCACTGGCAGGGCAATGAAACGCTGGGCACCGGATTTGATCCAGACCACCGTTTCATTGGCCGGATTGCGCGCCAGTGCCGCAGCCGGCAGGGCAATTCCTTTGACCTTCGTATCGAGCCTGGCCAACACCGTGACCGGCTGACCTACCGCCAGGTCGAGGTTCGTGCTGCGCGCACGGAAATTGATCGGCACCGCGCCGTCGCGCAGGGTGCGCCCGCCCCCAAGCAGCGTCAGCTCGACATCCGGCACGTCGACGAGCGTCGCGCTGCTGATTTTGCGGGCGATGCCTGCGTCGGTGGACAAGGCTTCGATTACCATGCGCTGGGGATCGACGATCTCGAACAGCACGTCCCGCGACTCGACGATCTGGCCATTGAGCACTGACGCACTGGCAATGATCCCGCTGGCCGGTGCAACAATTGCTTCGCTGCCGCTGATCGACCCGGCCACCGCACGTTCCTGGCCGATCGTGCCGGTCAGTTCTGCCTGGGCCGCTTCAATTTCCTTCGCGGGCACCACGCCTTCGAGCGATTTCAGGCGTGCTACCCGCTTGGCCAGCAAGGTCCTGTTGGCGCGCAGTTCGGCAAGCTCTGCGGCCTGGTTGGCGCGCTCGATGGCGGCGCCCGTTGGGCGCAGGCGAGCCAGGACCTGACCCTTGACGACACGCTGACCCGCGACCGGCAGGCCATTTGGCCCAGGCGCTATTTGCCCGGCGAACGGCGCCTGTACCCGGCCGCCAGCGTTCGGGTCAATGCTTGCGCGACCGTTTAGGGCCACGCTGCGCGCAAATTCCCCTTCTTTGACCATTAGCGTTCGTAAGCCCATGCGGCGCTGCGCCGGTTTCGGCACATTGACGCTGCCGTCAGGCAAACGCGCTAGGCCGCCGACGCTGGCAGTGGCCTGGCCATCCAGATGTTCGCCGTTCGGGCCGTGTGCGCCCGGCGCCGCTAGCAAGGGGGTCGCAAACATGCCAGCAATAAGGCCGGCGACAATTCGTTGAGTCATCTTCATATCAAACTTCCTTGCGTTGACGGCTGCGGCGGGTGACGAATACTGCGGCGGCGAGTATGGCGGCAGCAATCGCTGCCAGCAGCCAGCGACTCACGCCATGGCCATGTCCGTGGTCATCGGCCGCTGCGGCGACCGTCAGCGTGCCTTCGAGCAGATCGCTTTCTTCACCCGCAACCAGTGTGAACAGCAAGGCATGGGTGCCAGGTTTAGCAATTGCGGCGAGGAATTTTGGATCGTCAACCGCGTAGTCGCCGAAATCGGCGTGGAACTTGGCTTTGGCCTTGAGGTCCTTGTACTGGACCTCGAGCGCGCCGTTCAGCACAGGTTCGTTCGTCTCGTAGCGGTCGATCATGATCGACAGTTCGCCACCGGAGAGGTGGCCGAGCAGTTCGAATGCTTCGGTAAAGGTCTCGATGCGGGGGACGGACGCGGTGGAGGCGGTCGTGCTGCCTTGGCCGTCGAGGTGTTCGCCATTCGGCCCATGGGCGCCAGGGCTCGCGAATGCCGATGACATGACGAACATCGCGGCAAACAACAGGTGCAGGTATTTCATGGAAGGATTCCTAAGGCTTGATTGAGTTGGGCATGGGCAAGCCCGAGTGCGACTTTTTGCTGTGCGACGGCGACGTCGGCTTCGTGGGTGAGTGCGCGTGAACGGAGCAGGTCGGCAAGGCCCTTATCACCCTGGCGAAACGCCTTCTCGAACAGCGCAGTGTGTTCGTGCAGGGCGGTTGCGCGTGCGGTGGCGGTCTCTATCGCAGCACGTGCATTTCCGAGCCGTTCCTTTGCAATCTCGACATCGGCCTCGGCATTTGCTTGAACCTCAGCCGCCTCAGCAGCAGCAGTCGCGATCACGGTTTGCGCCTGGGCTTCAGCGGTACGATTACGTGCGGCAGTTCCGATCGGGATCTGCAGGGCGACGCCGATGCTGTTGACAGGTCTGTGCAGCAGCCTTTCGTCTTCCCGGCGAACCGACAAGGCAATGGTCGGCGGAGCCGAGCGGGAAGCCGTGGCAAGGCGCAGTGCTGCCCGCGCGCGTTGTTCGGAGGCTTGTGCGGCCGCCATGCGCGGATTGGCGGGGACGATCCTCTCAGAAAGCGGCTCGGGTTCGAGCGCCGGCAGGTCGGGCAGACCAGTTACGACGCGATAGCGTGCCAGTGCCTCAAGTGCGGTAGTGCGGGCATCCCACACCGCAATCTGGGCAGCCAGGACTTCCTGATCAGCAAGCAGTCCGTCGCTGCGCGCCAGGTCGCCGGCCTTCACGCGTTGCTGAACCTCGTCAAGGAGTCCTTCGAGATGCTCCAGATGATCCTGCCTTTCCGCCAGCCGGACCTGGGCGGCTGCAGCTTCCCAAACGCGATTTCTCACCAAGCCAGCAACTGCCAGACGCGTGGCGCCAAGATGAGCGGTGACCTCTTCGGTGCTGCGCGCGGCCAGCGCTTCGCGTGCGCTCTTCTGGCCCGGCATGAAGAATGAAGATGAGACCGAGATCTCGGATTCTCGCTGGTCGCGCTCGGATGAACCCTGATCCGCACGCTGGGACAAGCCGAGCGTCGGGTTGGAAGCTATCCACGAACGGGCAATGTCGCGTGCCGAAGATGCTTCAGCCTGACGGGCGTCCAGCGTGCGGGCGGCGGGCGCGCGTTGCCATGCGCCTTCGACAGCTTGTTTTAATGTTGTGCCGATTGCGACCGGCACGGGCGGTGCTGCGATGACCTGACATGGCAGGACGATAGCTGCACCGATGAGGCAAAAGGACAGGCGGTAGGTGCGCATGTGTTCTCCATCGGGTGAAGTTTAGATTCACCGAGGGCGAGCACGTCAACGCAACTTGCGTTGCGTTTGTATCTTTCGATTATGCGTGCAGCAATCCCCCGGCACGGTGGCCGAGGGAGAGAGCAGGAGGTCTGTGTGGCCCGTCGAGAAACGGTGCAGGAACCGTTTGGGCGATATATGGCCCTAGCTCGGATACAGGATGTTCCACAGGAAGTAACAGAGGCGGGAGACCGAAGCCTACCGGTTGTGAAGACGAAGAAGATTCGTGCGCGTGATCGAGGGACTCATCCGACTCGTCGTAGTGAATCGAGCCGTCTTCCTCGTGATGGTGATGATGAATGCCCTCATCGTGCTCCACCTCGTGGATGAGCGAGACCGCATCCACAACATGCGGCAAGCCGCCCTGCATGGCGAAACCATACAGTGGCAAGCAGAACAGCAGGAGGATGTGGACAATCCGGCGCACGGGAATCACTAAGCAAATTTTGAAAGATTATATCAGCTGCCGCTACTGCCTCGGCGTTCCTTGAAGCAAAAGTACCTTGACTTGTGAAGTAGGCGCCCGGGTCAGTTTTCACTAATCCGACGCTTCGATATGAAGGGCTGCTTTTGGCCGATTTCTGCCTGTCACGACCGGCTGGTCTCGACCCAGACTGTGTAAAAACGTAGCGTCGTGGAAACGGACGTCGCTCGGTAAACGTTAAGCCAGTATCTCATCAAGACGGATGCTGAATGAAGCGCTTTATCGAAGGCGAAGACCGTGGCCAGGGCACTCTGTTGCCCGAACTCTTGGACGATTACGTGACTGAGGATAGTCCGGTGCGGGTAGTCGATGTATTCGTGGATGGACTTGACCTTGCCTTCCTGGGCTTCACGCGGGTGCAACCAGCAAAGACGGGCCGGCCGGCTTACCATCCAGCCGTGCTCCTCAAGCTCTACATCTGTGGCTACCTCAACCGCATCCAGTCGAGCCGTCGGCTCGAGCGCGAAGCGCAGCGCAATGTCGACCTGATGTGGTTGAGGCAATGCTTGGCGCCCGATTTCAAGACGATCGCGAACTTCCGCAAAGATAATGGAAAAGCGATTCGCAATGTGTGCCGGCAGTTTGTCGTGCTGTGCCAGCAACTGGACCTTTTCTCGGATGCGGTCGTGGCGATCGACGGCAGCAAGTTCAAGGCAGTCAACAGCAGCGACCGGAACTTCACGCAGGCCAAGCTCGAGCGCAGGATGGAAGAGATCGAGGCCAATATCGGCCGCTATTTGGCGGAACTGGACACGGCTGACAGGCAGGAGCCGGCAACAAAGCAAGCGCGTAGCGCCCGGCTGAACGACAAGATTGCGACGATGAAATCGCAGATGGCGGCGCTCAAAGAAATTGAAGCGAAGCTGGAGGCGACTGGGGAAACGCAGATTTCGCTGACCGATCCAGATGCCCGTTCCATGATGACGCGGGGTTCAGGCATCGTCGGCTACAACGTGCAAACCGCAGTCGATGCCAAGCACCATCTGATCATCGAACACGAGGTAACCAACATCGGCAGCGACCGCGATCAACTGTCGGAAATGGCAGAGAAGGCTCGCACCGCAATCGGGACAGAGTCGCTGACTGCGATCGCTGATCGCGGCTATTTCAAGGGCGAGGAAATTTCGGCGTGCAAGCAAGCCGGCATTGACGTGCTGGTGCCGGCGACCAAGACATCCAACGTCAAGGCCGACGGCAGATTCGACAAGGCAGACTTCGTCTACGACCGGGAGAGGAATAAGTACCGCTGCCCGGCTGGTCAAGCACTGATCTGGCGATTCGCCGGGGTTGAAAAAGGCATGACGTTCAACCGTTATTGGAGCTCGAACTGCAAGACCTGCCCGCTCAAGCACAGGTGTCCGCCTAGTCAGCAGCGCCGCGTGACGCGCGGGAGCACCAGGACGTGCTCGACGACATGCAGGTGCAGCTTGAACAGCGCCCCGATGCCATGCAGATGCGCCGTTGCACGGTCGAGCATCCATTCGGGACCATCAAGTCCTGGATGGGGGCCACGCACTTTCTGACAAAAGGGCTGGAGCGAGTGAAGACCGAAATGAGCCTGCACGTGCTCGCTTATAACGTCAAACGGTTGATGACGCTGCTTGGGGTCGCTGGCATGATGGAAGCAATCAGGGCGTATGCCTTTTTAGTGGCTCTGCAGCACGTGTTTGGAGCAAGTACCTTGCTGATCCGGTCGGTATCTCAGAAAACGCGACGCCGCTCCCTGTGCACTTTGAATAGCCTCAAAACACACATCGGCGGGTGCAATTTCGCTGCCAAGGCCTGCTTCTAAGTTTTTACACAGCCTGGGTAGGAAGCAGCCGGTCCCGGCCCCTATCCCTGGCTTGTTGGTGGAGTTACTTCAGTTGCCAGGTCACGGACGCAGTGGGTTGCAGCTATTTCGATATCCCTACGGGTCAGTCGCAGCTATTCAGCGAAAAATAGTCGCAGCTATTAGCAAAATCAGGTGGGCGCAGCCTGGTACCGCAATATCTTGCGTCGCGTCTATTTCAGGAAGTCACACCAGGTCTGCTGATCTATCAACGGTCTCGATGGGCCGCCGGCACGTGCAAGAAATTATCAGCTTAAGAATTGAAAAACTGGAAATGCATCCATGCCATGGGTCTGCAGCGCCGGCTAAACGCATGTGGTAAATAGCACAGGAATAATCCAACTTCGTCGTTCACTAGAATCCAAAAATATCCAATGTCATTTAACCGGGATTAATCCACGCCAGATTTCGAAGGCTTGTCGTTTCGTCACTTCGAACTGGCTTTCCGATGCAAGCCTGTTTCCAGGTTCTTCTGCAACGTCTTGGTTAGGACCTTGCAATTGCTCCGAATTGCGGCTTTTAGAGGGCTTGCCCCACTCCCAATCGTCAGACTTTTTCCTAGAGAGAAATTCACGCACAGTGTCGTTCTTTCCAAAGGCTCCTGGCGTCCAATGCAACCCCGTGTCACTCTGCTCATCATCGAAGTACTCGAAAAGCAATGTTCCGCTGCAGTCATCAATTCCCTTCGCGCTTAAACGCTTCGTAGATTTGGACAATGTCAACGAAGCGTGTTCAAGGAACTCGTAGCGGATTAGTTTACTCTGAAACTCCCTTTCGTCAACCATCCCCTCTAGACAGTTTAAGATTAGGACTGATAGTTCGTTAGAGGATAACTGGGCACGCAATATGTTAGCGTACCGCTTACGTTCATCGTAGGGAGCAATCTCCTTGCCGATTTTAAAACGATCGATATGATCCAAGATCTGGTATAGATGACGAAAATAATGACCGAGAACGTCGTTATGTTCGGTCTGCAGAAATTCGTACATCTGCTTCTGTGGTCTGACGTTCGTAGCACCCCTTTGGGTGCTGCGAAGGACTTCGGCGAAAACGGCTCTTCCGTGGGCTATTTCGCCGACTTTCGGTATGCCTATTCCCAGATAAACTATTCGTTGGAGCAGGCAAAGGGATTGAGGGGCACTGGATTCTATTATTCTGGGATTGAACGTGAGATTTTTGACGTTGTCAGCGTGCAAGCTGAGCATGTTGAAAAAGGTGGTTTCGAAAGCGAGTGACTGTGTGCTTTCGCCAGTCTTTATAGACTGACCTCGCGCTTCGGCCAATTGAATCCGCTGCATAAGGATCGTAACGGCCAGGGCGATCAATGTTCCGAACGTTAGTAGAGGGTTCAAAACTCCACCAAAGAAATCGCCAAATGTCCCAAAGTGTTCACCCATCTTCCCGGGCCACATCATGATGCGATTCGATAAGTCGTTGCGATTCTTAACGTACTGCATTGGTAGGTTTGGCTTTTGTTCGGCGAGGCACGAAGCTGGCTCGTTATTCTTACCCACGGTTGGTCCGCCGCAGATATTTGTGGAGCCAGCACTTTCCCGTGTAGCCGATTCTTCTCTCTGTTTTTCGATATTGGCTTCTCGGATATTTTTCTCGGCAAATTGGGAGTGCCCGATATAATTAAGTGCGAATAGTACTGTGACCACAGAGAATCCTGCAGCGACCGCAACGGCTACATATCCAGTAAGCGTCCGGGTTTCCTGGTCCTCAGGTGTCGGGCTGGTAATCTGGATCATCAGCTCATGCAACGCGAGGCCGAATCCCCAGATTAGTATAAGAAAAACCGTCGCAAACCCTATTAGTAGAAGTAACGATGCTCCTATAGGGTCGGCCTTGACGTAACCTTCCGCTCCCCAAAAGTAAGGGGGGGGAGATTCCGTATAAATCGAGAAGATCTCGGTCTGGCACCACAACCACGCTCCTACGAGCCCCAATATAGAAGTCAACCATCCCAGCGACTTGTACGTGGCGATAATCCTGTCGGTTCTTTTCATAGATTTTTCTAGATTTTAGGAATTTGGGATGTGAATTCTAGCTTAACAACCTTGCCGTTATTGAAATTTCTGGCGATATTTCTGCTAACATGGTCTTTGCGTGGCTTTGTTGCACATAAGTTGAATGCCTAAAACTCCAAAGCCCAGATGGATTTATGCCATAGTTACTGTCGTTGACGTACCCAGGCGAGTGAAGCTATTTAAAACGGTAGCAGTACCTGCAGCTCAGCCGCGTGATGGCCAAATTCACAGGCCATCACTTGCTATCCTACCAATTCGAAGCATCGCATTTTTGTCTCGATTATACTGTGTCAGTCGTAGCCGCTCCACTTCTTCCAGATTGTTCAGCCGAGGTGACGCGTAGCGTGGAAGATTGCATTTCCGGCATCAGCGCCGGGACGTTTTTCCGTCCGTAGCTTGGAGTGCCTGCGCGTTGGAATAATGGCGTGCGCCCCACGGCGCGAAATAGCTTATGACCGCCTTTGGAGTCAACACCTGGTCGGCCCAGTGCGATATATCTGGCATCGGGGTGGGGCCACCGGTCACATCCGCCACAATACCTGCCAAGTATTGAGCAGAAATCCTTCATGAAGTAGTTCACGCAATGAATTTCACTGACCCTCCAATGGAGGCTTCCTTTCGATCGATGAACTTGTTAGGAGGTTTCTTAGCTTGCTGCACCGATTTTTTCGAGCATTGGCAAAACGCACCTGTTCTTGATTGTATTGACGTTATCAGCTGAAATCGTCCCTGTCTTTTGGATTTCCGACCAAATGTCCTTTAAATCTATTCGACCGATAGTGTTGGAAATCCCAACGGTGCCACTGGCACCCTCATCATCGACAATGATTGGCACGATATGCTCACTTCGGTTTCCACTTGTCATCACGTCCTTCTCAAATCGGGTCCATACTTTTTCTCGGTAATGCTTATCCATGAAAACGAGGTAATACCTGCAGGATTCAGCGTACACCTTCGCGAGCATATCTTGCAAATCTACCGCAAGGAGAATAGCTTGTTGATCAAAGTCGTAAAAGGTGATTACATCCTCGGCCTTCATCTCGGCATTGATAAGCTCGACGATTTTTCTAACCTCACCTGCGAACGAGAATCCTATATCGTAGGTGTACAAACGTCCGTTTTCGACCGAGCTCTCTTCGATGCCTAGATCACGGAACAGCACCTTTATATCTACATTAGTAAGGAAATACCTGAACAACGGATCTTCAATCGAGAATCCGGAGTCAGCTTCAAAAGCGATTTGGCTTCGCAGGTCAATTTTTCGACTAGGGTCAAATATAACTTCCGAGATGCGAGTACGAACTGCTTTAAGACCAGGACGCCGACGCTCAGAAACGACCTGAAGTAACTGATCGAAAGTAACGACCGAGTCCGGGATTTTGCATAACGCGAGCAGGATTTCTAGGTAAGGCTTGTTGCCACCGGGGCGCCATTTTTTTCCTTTAGCGAACGTTCTTGCAATGGGGAGATAACGTTGTGTTAGTTCAGCCATCAATCGGCTTCTAATTCCGAGTATGTCGAATGTAAGGATCCGCGTGTCATTTTGCGTCTCGTAAACTTCCTCTATAGCGCAAACCTTATTACAGACATATTGTGCTAACCAGAAATTTCCAGCACTTTCCGAAAGCAAAACTTCTCGATCTTCAAAGAGTACCTCAAGTGCTTGCTCTCCCTCGCTGATTAACTTGTCGATCTCCGAATCTGATGCGCGTTTCAAGGAGTACGAGCCTAAACGAGGGCCAAGATCGTAAGCGTCGGACAGAAGGGAAATCCCAGTTGTGGGAATGCCAATCAAGATTACCTTTGCTGGTTCGGCTTGCTCGAAAGATCGATCGCTTAAGCGCTTCAACGTAGAGCCGATTTCCGTTCGCTTTCCCGCACTCAATAGATGGAAGTCATCTACTACTAATACGCGGGGATTTGGCATATCGACGACAGTAGCGTTCTTAAGAAATTTATCAATTACCTGTTCAGCGTTTCCATCACGGCAACCGATATATTTGAACTCGTTTCCATTCTTCCATTGCAGTTCTTCAAATACCTTAAATACGACACAGGTCTTGCCGATTCCGGAAGGCCCCTCGATCAAGAGGTGTTTGCCAGCTTGTAAGATGTCTGCTCGCACTTCGCCAAAGTGTTTCGGCTTTACGTATGTATAGGGTGGTAATCCAACTGTTTTGAAAACATCCCCAAGTTTCTTCTTATCAACCATCTTAGATTCCTGACTTCATTTGGATCATTAAGCTAGTAGCTCATTCGGAAAATTTGCAGGTTTTCAAGAACGGCCAGAATTGATCTTTTTCGTGTGTCGAAATAAATTTAGTAAAACCCTATAGTTAGATATAAACCCAATTTTTCAAAGACGACCACGGGAACGTCTTTGCTAAAACAATTAAATGCAACGCTAAGAAGACCCACGGTACACCAGCTTCAATATGTGAGATAGGCCGGTAGAGCTTCGAGTTTTTCCCACGCTGGACGGCTTCCCATTCAGCATCGTATGGGCTGATAGGCAGGCGCTTTTCAATTTCGTGTACTACACCCCACTTAGCTGTATTCAGGTTGCGATATGACACGATAATGGAGTACCACAGCAACGTGAGGGTGCCACCAGCGACAGCAAGCAGCCAGAGGAATTCGGTAGAATCCTTTTCTGTCAAGTAGCCAACAAACGCAAGGATTGCAGAGTTGACGCTGAGAAAGTATGAATTGGCGGTCGTGCGACGCTGGCTTATTCGATCTGCCATCTCTACGTACAGCTTGTACTGATCGAGAAGATGGGAGTACCACTTCTCGTTATGCGGATACGTTTGCCCTTCCTGAATGTCGTTCCACAACATTGACTGGTCAATTGGCATTAACGCCCCCCATGGATCAGCGTCTTAAGATTGTCCCAGGTCCAATTGTAAATCTTGTCCACATTGGAAGCCGTAGTTGGTTTGGTACAGGTACTCTCTTTATACCCTTTGAGCAGAAAGTACGCTTTGCCTAAGTCCTTAGCAATCTGAAGCTCGACAGCTACTCCTTTCGCGGTGTGCGTTTTCTCGCCACAAAGTACACAAACGATATCGACGTTGCGAATTTTTCCCTTAACCTTAGATACCCAGTCACCATCCATGTGTTCCTTTACAGATGAATCCCAGATATCAAACGGCGTATCTGCATGCTTGGACTGATTTACTAAAAGCATTTTTATAATGGAATCGTTATCGAAATCGAAACTAACAAAGACTTTTTGGCGTTTCATGATTACCTCTTAAAATGGAGGTCCAGTTTGTCACTAAGTTACACAATTGGCAATGATATCGCCAACACCGTGTAGTATTTTTTATGGGGAGTCTCCCAGAACAGCTTTGTTGCACAAGTCGGTCCGTTCAGCGTCCAGACGGGGGTGTCTGTAAACTAAAGGCATAGGTGCTCCTCCATGACCAAAGTACAGAACGTTCAATTGGAAAGACTGCAACGCTGCGCTGAAAGCGCGTGGTTCGCTGCTCATTGGCTGGACAAGGACATGCACTGGCACGGTTGTGCCAGTGGCAAGCAAGGCCGTAGTCCAAAGTGCAGCGAAGCGGCGAACCAGTTCTGCCTTACTACCGAGGGCCTGTTCAATCTGGCGCTGCGTCAAGCGATGGGAACGGCGCAAAGCCTTCTCAAGCTGGCGGACTGGACTGGCAAGTGCTTGACTTTAGTACCGTTAGCCGACGCCAGAAATCTGGCGGTGGCGATGAAGGCACGTCCAACGGCGATGGGACTACACCTTCTGGTTGACAGCATCGACATCGAGATGCTCAGCGAAGGCGAGTGCAAAACCAAGAAGCGGCGCAGATTATCGTCGTCAATGGTGCACTCCATCTCGGCATCGACGCCGCCACACTAGAAGTCCGGGCTATCGAGGTGACCGATAACGCGACCGGCGCCGCGCTAATGCCGTGACTGCTTGACCAGATTACAGAAGCGAGATCCTCACGAGCGTTAGCGGTGCCAACACGAACCGGAACATCCTGGCCAACAAAGGCTATCTCGACGAGCGCGAAGCGCAATTGAGCAAGCAGGGCTGGCGCATGCACATCCAGCGCAAGGGCAACAAGAATAATCCGACCGCTGATAACACAGCCGCGGCGCAATCAACGAATCGCCAGGAACCGTGCGCGCATCGAACACGGGTTCGCCGGCCTGGCCCACGTGGGCGCTAAGGTGCTGCGCTCCATTGGCTTGGGGCGGGCCACGTCGCACCTGAACTGGAAGGTCGCTGCATGCAACCTGCAGCGCCTCTTTTATTTGATAGATGCCCGGATCACGGTGTTCTGATAGCCTCGGTCGGTCCCAGGCCCCGAAATTGAGCAACATAGCCTGAAAAAAAGGCAGGGAAACGGCGCAGCTTGCGTATTCCCAGCCCATTCATACTTTCGGTCCGCTGACAGCAGCATAAATTGTGGTTGTCGATGTGCCTTAGAGTCACCGATTAAGCATGGTATCAAGCAAGCTTCGGCGAATGGACAAGGTAGTATCTTTGTCCATATTTGGAATAAGCTGATGGACAACCTGAGAAATACTATTCTATAAAGATCAAAGACTTAACTTGTCCATTTCTAGGCTACTTGGAAGTAACTTACGCAACAACCCGGCATCGGCGAAATGCGGCTTCTGCGTCCGGCGCTGGCCGCCTGCGCATCACGCCGCATCGTGCTGCTGCAACCACCCCATCCACCCCAGGCGCTGGCACTGGCCGCGCTGGGCCTCGATCCATCCCAATTGCTGTGGCTGCGCTCGACGCGCAGCGCCGATGCCCTGTGGGCAGCCGAGCAGGTCCTGCGCAGCGGCAGTTGCGGTGCGTTGCTGTTCTGGGCCAACCACGTGCGCAGTGACAGCTTGCGCCGCCTGCACCTGGCGGCGCAGGGTGGCGAAACCCTGTTCTTCATGCTCCGTCCCCTGTCTGCCGCGCAGGATGCATCGCCCGCGCCGCTGCGCCTTGCGCTGCGCCCGGCCGCTGGCGGCATGACGGTCGACTTCATCAAACGCCGGGGACCGCAGCGCGACGCGCCGCTGTTCCTGCCCCTTGGTTCTTCACTACTGCAACGCCATGCGCCTCTGGATCGGCCTGTATTTGCCCCAGCTACCGCTCGAAGTCTTCAGCCCACGCTGGTGCAATAGCGGTAGCAACGGCGGCGGTGCCGATGGCGCCGCTGCTGACAATGCTGCTGCGGGTGATCCCGGCATCGTGGTTCTGGAACAGGAGCGGGTAATGGCCTTGTCGAAGGCGGCGCACATCGAAGGCGTGCTGCCCGGCATGCGGCGTGGTGGCGTGCTGATGCTGATGCCCGACGCGCGCATCGTCCAGCGCAGCCACGAGCGCGAGGCCGAGGCCTTGCAGGCAGTGGCGATGGCGATGCTGCAGTACACGCCACAAGTGGCGCTGGCCGAAGAAGCCACGCTGCTGCTCGACATCGGCGCCAGCCTGCGCCTGTTTGGTGGCATCCGGCAGTTGTGCGCGCAGGTGCGCGCCAACCTGCGCACGCTCGGCTTTACAGGGTGCATTGCCTGCGCGCCCACCGCGCGCGGCGCCTGGCTGCTGGCGCGCCGCGATGCCGGGCGTGCGGTCAAGATGGACTCGCTCGTGCGGCGGCTCAATCGTCTGCCCGTGAGTCTGCTGCCGCCGGCGCGGCCGTTCGCGGCCTGGTTCGATGGCCTGGGCTGTCGCCGGCTGGACGAATTGCAGCGCCTGCCCCGGCCCGGCCTGCAACGGCGCTGCGGGCGCGCGCTGCTCGACATGCTCGACGCCGCGTATGGCCACAGTCCCGAACTCTTGCAATGGATCGAGCCGCCCGAACGGTTCCAGGCCCGGCTCGAACTGTTCGACCGGCTCGAACACGCCGACCTGCTGCTGGCCGGCGCTCACCACCTGGTGCTGCAGATGACGGGCTGGCTGTGCGCGCGCCAGCTGGCCGTCGAACGCATCCTGCTGCTGCTCGAGCACGAGCGGGGCAGGGTGGCCTGTCCGCCCACGGCGGTCGAGGTAGCGCTGGCCGAACCCACGTGGCGCGACGAACACCTGATGCGGCTGCTGCGCGAACGCCTGGCCAAGCTCGAACTCGTCGCGCCCGTGATCGGCATCCGGCTCGAAGCCCAGCAGTTGCAGGCGATGGCGCCGCCGACCGACTCGCTGTTTCCCGATCCCGGTGGCAGCGAAGAAGACCGCATGCGCATGATCGAACTCCTGGTCGCGCGCCTGGGCACCGACAACGTGCTGCAGGCGCTGCCGCATGCCGATTACCGGCCCGAGATTGCCAACGCCTGGGTGCCGGTGCACGAGAAAATGAGCGCGGCGGCGCGCGCGGCGCAGATGCCGCCCGACGTGCAAAGCCTGCCCCGGCCAAGCTGGCTGCTGGCCAAGCCGCTTGCGCTATTGATGCGCGACCACCGGCCGTTCTATGGCTCGCCATTGCGGGTGGCGTCCAATCCCGAACGCATCGAAGCGGGGTGGTGGAGCCAGACGCAAACGCGCGATTACTTCATTGCCGAAGGCAAGGACCACGCGCTGTACTGGATCTATCGCGAACGCATCAATGGCTCGGGCGAGGATGCGGCGCCGCGCTGGTTCCTGCATGGCTTGTTCGGGTGAGGCGATGCCTGTCAACGTGTCGCCAGCGCGCGGCAGCGAACGGACCGTTTGCCACTGTCAGGCATACTTCAGCGATCGACAGTCGACAGGAGAACCCATGAAATCATCCATTCATCTCACCGCTCTAGCCGCCTTTGCATTCGCCGCTTCCGCCCACGCCGCCACGCAGCAGACGCTTGAAACGTCCGGCTTTACCGTCAGGATCGTGCAGCAGTGCGAAGAGGGCAATGTCACCTGCGACGACGTGCGCTACACCGGCACCAGCAAGAAAACCGGCAAGGCGATCAAGCTGCGTGGCAAGACCATGCACTCGATGGCAGCCGATGGCGTCACGCCCGGCGCCTTCCAGGGCTATGTGTTTCGCTCGGGCCGCGTGAACTACACCGTGTTCGCCGATGGCCGGCTGGTGGTCACCGAGGGCAAGAAAACGCTGGTGAATCAGCGTGGTGAATGGAAATAGTCCTGGTCTCCACGCCTGACAGGTCGAGGATGGTCACAGCTGTTACCGGCTGGCTGATGAATGAGGTTGATGGAATTACGCGCCGCATGGATTTGCATTCGTGCACAATCAATCTCGCCGACATATGTCGGTCAACAATTTGGGGTAAATGATGAGCAGAACGCCAAACGACGACCGCAGTGATAGCTTGAATCCAAACAGTGATACGCACGATTCGAGCCAAGATAATCGTTCAGACCAACTAAATCCTAACAATGAACGATATCAAGGTAGCGACGAGTCGGAGGACGAAGACGACTAAGCACGTAAAGCGCGCGGCCAATTCCGCGCGCCTTTTCATTGTTATACTGCCTGTGCCGCTTTGCGCGGGTTCAGCTCGTTCAACGCCTCGATTTCATTGTTCGCGACGATAAAAGGCACATGTCCGAACTGGTGCTTCGCTCAATCAAACCGCTGACGCTCAATCCGGCGCCAGCAACTGTTCCAGCCGGCGCGGATAGTGATTCAAAAAGTTGCGCGTCACGGCGTAATGTTCCGTGTCCTCATAGGCGATCTCGGCAATGCCGTTGCCGTCGAATGCCAGGATTTTCGCGCCAGGATACGCAAGCAGAATCGGCGAGTGCGTCACGATGATGAACTGTGACTGTTCCTGCACCAGCATGTGAATCGCCCGCAATGCGGCCAGCTGGCGATTGGGCGAGAGCGCCGCCTCGGGTTCATCGAGCAGGTACAGGCCATTGCCCCTGAATTTGTCGAGCAGCACACTCATGAATGCTTCGCCATGCGAGCGCGCATGCAGCTGCTTGCCGCCATAGCCGGTGGTCTGCGGCATCTGGTCGAGGTAGGTCGCGAGATTGTAGAAGCTCTCTGCCCGAAGAAAATAGCCGTCCTTGGGCCTGCGCGTGCTGCGCGACATCCGAATGTGATCCGCCAGCCGGGTGTGCTCGCCGGACGTGTTCAGCAAGCGGTTGTTCAGCGTGCCGCCTTCGATGCCAAAGCCGAGTGCCAGCGCAATCGCTTCGAGAATGGTCGACTTGCCGCTGCCATTTTCGCCAACGAAGAAGGTCACGTCGGCGTGGAACTCGATCGATTGCAGTTCGCGCACGGCAGGAATGTTGAACGGGAAGTCATCGAAGCCGACTTCGTTGCCGAAGTCGGCCCACACGCGTTGCAAGTAAGGCTTGGCGCTGAGGCGATGCATGGTGAAGGCTCAGGAATCGGCAGTGCCGCCAGTGTGCCACAGCCTGTGCCCGCCGGCCTCGCAGCGTTACCCTTCGCGCTCCGCAAGCACGATGCGCACATGCTGCTTGCGCCCGGCCGACAGAAGCCATTCACTACCGGCGGGAAGCGCCATATCGGCATCGTTCACCGCCACGCCATCGAGCCGCAAGCCGCCGCCCGCTGCCAGGCGCCGCGCTGCACCGCGCGACGCCGCCAGGCCGGCATCGACGGCAAGTTCGGCCAGCGTGATCCCGGCCGCGAAGCGCGCGGCATCGAGCGTGAACGTCGGCATGTCGTCGCGCCGGGCGTCGCCAAAGGCCGCCGCTGCAGCGCGCAGCGCCGCGTCGAGCGCGTCCTGTCCGTGCGCCAGTCGCGTCGCTTCATTGGCCAGCACGATCTTCGCATCGTTCAGCGCCGCGCCCTGCAACGCGCCCAGGTGCCGCACCTCGGTCATCGGCAGTTCGGTAAAGAGCGCCAGGAAGCGCGCCACGTCGCGGTCGTCGACATTGCGCCAGAACTGCCAGAAGCCGTAGGGCGACAGGCGGTCGGCGTTGAGCCACACGGCGCCGCCCGCCGACTTGCCCATCTTCTTGCCGTCGCTCGTGGCCAGCAGCGGCATGGTCAGGCCATACAGGTCCAGGCCCGACTGGCGCCGGCCCAGATCGATGCCGTTGATGATGTTGGCCCACTGGTCGGCCCCACCGATCTGCAGCGTGCAGCCATGACGGCGTGCCAGTTCGGTGAAGTCGTACGCCTGCAACAGCGTGTAGCCGAATTCCAGGAATGACAGCGAGTGTTCGAGGCGCGAGCGGATCGCGTCGAAGGTCAGCATCCGGTTGACGCTGAAGTGGCGCCCCACCTGGCCCAAAAAATCGAGGTAGCCCAGGCCATCGAGCCATGCGGCGTTGTCGACCACCGGCACGTCCGGGCCGAGGTAGCGTGCGAAGGCGCGGCCGATGCCGGCAATGTTCGCGTCGATCGCCGGGCCGTCCAGCACCGGCCGCGTGGTGTCACGAAAACTCGGGTCGCCAATGCGTGTGGTGGCCCCGCCAATGAGCAGCAGGGGGTGGTGGCCCGCGCGCTGCAGCCAGCGCATCAGCATGAGACCTTGCAGGTGGCCGACATGGAGGCTGTCGGCGGTTGCGTCAAAGCCCAGGTAGGCGGTGATGGGCGTGGCCATGGCGTGGCGCAGGCCAGCGACGTCGGTGCATTGGTGGATGAAGCCGCGTTCTTGCAGAACGTCGAGCAGGTCGAGCGGGATGGACATACAGTCTCCTGGAGATGGAACGCCCAGGAAGACCGGTTACCCGTACATGTCCGCCTGAAGCGGACCGGGTTGCGTGAAAGCCCCTACCGCTGCGAGGTGCGGTAGGCGTAATAGCTGGCTGGGGAAGTCACGATGAAAGTCATGGATCGATCTTAGCCGCATGCCGGCGCATGCGTCAAGCGTCGCGGCAGTGCCGCGACGCTTGCTTCAGTGTGTGCTTTAGCGCTTACTTCAGCGCCTTGAACAACACCTCGAGCCGGTCCTTCGTGCCCGGAATGCGTTCCAGGCGCGGATAGCGCAGGCCGTCGCGGTAATCGAGCGAGATCGTGCGCAGGTTGTTCCCCTTGCGTACCAGGAGTTCGAGCGGCGCCTTGCCATCCTTGGCCGCGCGCACTGCTGCCTTGAGCACGTCGCCCTTGTAGACGCGGTTGTTGACCGCGACGATCGTCGTGTTGGCCGCCAGGCCCGCGCGGAAGCCCACGCCGTCCCAGATCACGCCCGTGATGCCGCCGTCGGCGCGCACCTGGAAGCCCAGCGAGTACGTGAAGTCGGTGGTCTTGTTGCGCTCTTCTGCGCCACGCGCCGCGTCGCTTGGCGTGTCGCCGTAGACCAGCTTCCAGCCGGCGCGCTTGAGGCCATCGAGCGGGGCGCCCGGGCCGTGGCCGTCCAGGCGCGCGCGCAGGAACGGCGCCCAGTCGTATTTCTGCACCTTGTTCAGGGCGGCCACCACGTCGTCGAACGTGTAGTAGGTGGTCTGGGTGCTGCCGTTGTCGATGCCGAAGAAGGCGCGCGCGAAGTCCTGCAGGCCGCGCTGCTCGCCCGACATCTCGCGGATCATCGTGTCGACGTCGAGCCAGATCAGCATGCCCTCGGTGTAGTAATCCTCGCTGCGCTGCCAGTTGCCCCAGCCGATCGGACGGCGCCCGTTGATGATCGGATCGTTGACGGTGTCCTGCACTGCGCGCCAGTCGCGGCCCTGGGTGGCGTCGTAGCGCGCCGCGTCGGCCGCCAGCGCATCGCGCGCATGGGTTTGCGAGACCAGGCCCGAACGCGCGGCGAGCACCTTGCCCCAGAACTGGGTCTGGCCTTCGTACAGCCACAGCAGCTCGTTCTGCAGCGGCGTATTGAAGTTGGCGACATCCTGGCCCGCAGGCCGGCGGAACTTGCCGTTCCACGAGTGGACGAATTCGTGCGGCAGCAGCTCGCGCCCGGCCTCGTTGCGGTTCCACTCGGTGAAGTACCCGAGCTTGACGCCGTTCTCGCTCGACTGCTGGTGCTCGCGGCCGATGCCGCCGAATTCGTCCGAGATCGCAAACAGGAAATCATACTGGCGATAGTGGTGCGAACCGAACAGCTTGAGCGCCTGGTCGACCATCGCGCGGTGCAGCTTGATCTGGTCCGGTTTGGCCTCGAGGTTTTCGGGATTGTCGGCCACCACATTGAGCATCACCGGCTGCTTCGCGCCCGGCGCCAGGTCGATGCGCTTGAAGTAGCGGCCCGCGAACAGGGGCGAATCGACCAGCGTATCGAGATCATGCGGCTTGAAGCGCACTTCGTCGCCGGTGCGCGCTTCGACCGCGAGCGAGCTGGCGAACTGCCAGCCGGCGGGCAGGCGCAGCGTCGGCTGCACGGTGATGCGGCGCGCCTGGTAGCCGGCCGGGTACAGCGCCACCGACTGCCACTGCACGCCGAGGATGTCGTCGGTCATCGTGATGCGGCCCTGCGTCGTATCGAGCGGCGACAGGAACTGGTATTCGGCTTCCAGCGTCGTTGCGCCCTCCGGCACGACGACGTGGAACGCATATACGTTGACCGGGTCGCGCTTCCATTCGACCGGCTTGCCGCCGGCGCGGAATTTCAGGCCGGCGAGCTGGGTCAGCGGGATGTTCGGGCCGTGGTTCCCCGGCGCCCACTGCGGATACAGCAGCGTCATCGGGCCAGCCTGCACGGGCATCGACAGGCGCATCCTGAAGACTTGCTGCGACAAGTTGCTCGCGTCGACATGCAGCGCGATCGTGCCGGGATACGGCGCGTCGCCGACGGCGGGAAGCTGGGCCGAGGCAGGCAGGGCCAGCGCCAGGGCCAGAGTCAGGGCCAAAGCGCTCGCCGGACGGGCAGCGCGTGCGAAGAAGGTGCGGGATGCGGTCATGGGAAAAGGCAGGGAAGGGAAGCCGGGCAGTGTAGCACTGCCCGTCGGGCTGAATTTCCCTTGATACATCATGCAAACAAAATTTGGAAAAATATTTTGAATTCCGTATTTTGCTTGTCTTGATTTCGCCATGGATGGCATTAGATTGGTACCAGCGGATGCTCAACTGAGGTCCGCACCCTTATCGCTTAACTTTACAAGGATAACTATCATGCGTACTTACGATCTGACCCCTCTCTACCGTTCCGCCATCGGTT